>Ga0187766_10000389_pt1 | contig 24263 bp, 24 predicted proteins | sample 0216_QUI02_MP05__4_FD_132971 | JGI IMG/M metagenome (GOLD analysis project Ga0187766, IMG submission 132971) | Tropical peat soil microbial communities from peatlands in Department of Meta, Colombia - 0216_QUI02_MP05_20_MG | ecosystem: Environmental > Terrestrial > Soil > Wetlands > Peat ... | reverse complement strand
GGCGCGCCACGGCATTCGGTGTGCGGCACGCAGATGGAGGCGCGGTGGTGGTGTCCGACGTGCGAGCGGCCCGTGTCAGACGAGGAGGGCGAGGAGTTGCACTTCGCGTAAGCGACCACAGGCTCAGCGCGGTCGACACCCCCTGCCCGCGCGGTGGACACCCAGGCCCAGCGCGGCGGACACCCCCGGGGCGGCTCGCAACCACTCAAATGCGCCGCCCGCAGCCACCCAAATCGGGCGCCGCACCCAACCTTTCAGGCACGAGCGTGCGAGCCAGGGAACAATTGGTTCATGTTTCGTCTGGTCGGCCTGGTCGTCTCGATCGGCCTCGCGGATTCCCTGAATCCGTCGACGATCGCTCCAGCGCTGTACATGGCGGCAGGAGATCGCGCGGCGGAGCGCGTCACAGAGTTCACGATCGGGGTGTTCCTCGTGTACTTCCTCGGCGGCGTCGCGATCGCGCTCGGCCCTGGACAGCTGTTGCTGTCATTTGTTCCACACCCGCACCGCACGGTCAGGTACAGCCTCGAGATCGCGGCGGGTGCCGCGATGCTTGCGGGGGCATCGATTCTGTGGCGCCACCGGGATCGGTTGGCCGAGCACGAAGCGCCGCCGATCACAACGAGCGGTAAGTCAAGCGTGCTCCTGGGCGCGACGATCACCGCGGTGGAGCTGCCGACGGCGTTTCCCTACTTCGCCGTGATCGCCGCGCTCGTCGGGTCGGGGCTGGGAGCGGCGCACCAGGTTGTGCTGCTGCTGCTGTTCAACCTCTGCTTCGTGCTGCCGCTGATCGGCATCGTCGCGACGCTCGAGTTCGCCGGCGACCAGGCAGAGCGGATTCTCGCGGCCGGACGCAACTTCCTCCAGCAGCACTGGCCCGCCGTGCTCGCCGGGCTGGCGCTCCTGGCGGGCGCGTTCGTGGTCCTGCTCGGGGCCACCGGCCTGGCGGGCCTGCGACGCGGACGCATCGGCGGCATCGCCAGGCACCTACGGCACTTCATTCATCCCTGAACGGACCGCTCTTCACCTGCCCCGGGTCGGTCGTGTCTGGGGTCCGCTGGCCACCTGTACCACAACCCAAACCGGCACAAGGGAAGCGGCTTTTGCTAACGACCGGTCCGACGCCCGTCCCGGACCAACTTGCGCATCGCTTTCAGCCACCGCTCGGGCCGCGTCGCCTTCAGCACCATGTACTCCGCCACCGCCTCGTGCGGGAGGATCAGGAAGCGCTCCTCGCGGATCCCGGCGATCGCGGCGTCGGCGACCTCCTCGGGTTCCAGCACCCCGTCTCCGATCAGCGGCGTGGCCCCGACCGGATCCTCGAGCGCAACCTGCAGCATCGGCGTCCGGACGCCCTGCGGACACAGGCATGAGACCTTGATCCCGGCGTCGCCGTAGTTGATCGCCAGCCATTCCGCGACCGCGACCGCGGCGTGCTTGGTCGCCGAGTAGGCGAGCGCCGACACCTGGGTGAGCAGGCCCGCGGCCGATGCGGTGCTCAGCAGATAGCCGTCCCCGCGCGCGACCGTCTCCGGCAGCAGTGCCCGCGCCGCCCACACGTGCGCCATCACGTTGACCTCCCAGGTGCGCCGCCACTGATCATCGGGCGCCTCCGGTCCCCCGCCCGGCCCCGGCACGCCGGCGTTGGAGCAGAACAGGTCGATCGGGCCGTGGAGCTCGGTCGCGCGCGCAACGAGCTCACGGATGTCCGACTCGCGACTGACGTCGGTCCGGACGGCGACCCCGCCGATCTCGTCTGCGACGGCCTCGGCCGCGCCCCCGTCGATGTCCGCCACGACCACGGCTGCGGCGCGCTCGGCCTCGATCCGCCGCGCCAGCGCGCGGCCGATACCGCTCCCCCCGCCGGTGATCACGACATGCCGATCGACGAGCTCCATTTGGCGCCGCGAACGCTAGTCGAACTTGAAGCCAATTTCAACTATATGGTAGAGTGGGAGACAGTGGCCCAGCACCAGGCCCTCCCGTCCCGGACAGGCCAGGCGCCGGCGAGCGCCCGGGGCACCCGCACGCGACGGGAGCTCGTCCGCGCCGCGCGGCGTGTATTCGAGCGCGATGGATTCCTCGCCGCCCGGATCACTGACATCAGCGCCGAAGCGGGCGTCGCAGCGGGCTCGTTCTACACCTACTTCACGAGCAAGGAGGACGCGTTCGCGGCGGTGATGGAGGAGGTCAACGAGGAGATGCTGCATCCGCGACTCGTCCAGGTCACCGACGGCGGCGATCCCGTCAGCGTGATCGAGGCCGCCAACCGCGCGTATCTCGCTTCCTACCGCCGGAACGCGAAGCTGATGGGGTTGCTGGAGCAGGTCGCGCAGGTCAACGACGAGTTCCGCGAGCTGCGGCTGCGTCGGGCACGGGCGTTCGTCGACCGCAACGCGCAGGCGATCGCCCGGCTTCAACAACGCGGCTTGGCGGATCGCGAGCTCGATCCCAGGCTCACCGCCCACGCGGTCAGCACGATGGTCAGCCGCATGGCTTATCTCACGTACGTCCAGGGCGTCGTCGACGCATCGAGCGAAGCACTCGTGCAGACGCTGACCCGCCTATGGGCGAATGCCCTCGGAATACGAAGGAGTTGACAGATGGATTTCGAGCCCAGCGACCGCTGCAAGCAGCTCCGTGAGCGTCTGCTCGCGTTCATGGACGAGCACGTGTATACGGCTGAGCCGATCTTTCGGGAGCAGGTCGCTTCGTCCGGCGACCCGCACTTCCACCCGCCGGTGATCGAGGAGCTCAAGGCCCGGGCACGGGAGTTCGGACTGTGGAACCTGTTCCACCCATACGAGGAGTGGGGGCCCGGGCTGAGCAACGTCGAGTACGCCCCGCTGGCCGAGATCATGGGGCGCAGCCATATCGCGTCGGAAGCCTGCAACTGCGCCGCGCCCGACACCGGCAACATGGAGGTGCTGACGCTATTCGGCAGCCCGGAGCAGCAGCAGCGCTGGCTGCGCCCGCTGCTCGACGGCGAGATCCGTTCGGCGTTCGCGATGACCGAGCCCCTGGTCGCGAGCTCGGACGCGACCAACATCGAGATGCGGATCGAGCGCGACGGCGACGAGTACGTGCTGGGCGGTCGCAAGTGGTGGGCGTCAGGCGCGATGCGCGAGCGCTGCAAGATCATGATCGTGATGGGCAAAACCGACCCCGCGGGCCCGACGTATCGCCAGCAATCGATGATCCTCGTCCCGACCGGCACACCCGGGGTGACGATCGTGCGCGACCTGTCGGTGTTCGGCTACACCGACCCGGAGGGACACGCCGAGATCAGCTTCGATGATGTCCGGGTGCCGGCGGCGAACCTGGTCGGCAACGAGGGCGACGGCTTTCTGATCTCACAGGCGCGCCTCGGACCCGGCCGGATCCACCACTGCATGCGTGCACTCGGCGCCGCCGAGCGCGCACTCGAGCTGATGTGTGCCCGCGCCGCCTCGAGGGTCACGTTCGGTCAGCTCGTCGGCGATCGCGCCAACGTGCAGGACTGGATCGCCGAGTCCCGGATCGAGATCGAGATGGCGCGACTGCTGACGATGAAGGCCGCGTGGCTGATGGACACGGTCGGCAACAAGCACGCCCGGACGGAGATCGCCGCGATCAAGGTGGCCGCGCCGAACGTCGCGCTCCGGGTGGTCGACCGGGCGATCCAGGTCCACGGCGGCGCCGGCGTGTGCGACGACTACCCGCTCGCGATGATGTACGCGCACCTGCGGACGCTGCGCCTCGCGGACGGCCCGGACGAGATCCACAAGCGCACGATCGCGCGCCGCGAACTGCGCGCGGCCGCGGCCGAACCCCGTGCGGCCGCAGTTGCCGTTCACGCGCCCAGCACCTCACCCTGACGGATCAAGGCTGTCGATTTCGTCGCCTCCCGTTCGTCCATACACGACCATTTCCAAACAGGAGGAAGCGATGAAGTACATGATGTTGATCAACCTCGGACCGAGGGCGAGGGACTGGCAGAGCTTGCCGAAGGAGGAGCAAAGGGCGATCGCCGCCGGCTACCAGGCGCTCAACCAGACGCCGGGTGTGACTCCCGGCATCCGGCTGCAGCCGCCGGAGACGGCCACCACTGTGCGCGTGCGGGACGGCAAGGCGCTGACCACGGACGGCCCGTTCGTCGAGACCAAGGAGGCGCTTGACGGCTACTTCATCTACGAGGCGGACGACCTCGATGCGGCGATCGAGCTGGCGGCGCGGATCCCCGCGCTGAGCATGGGCGGCGCGATCGAGGTCCGCCCGCTGGCGCCGTGATAGCAACCCTCGAGCGCACCTTCCGCGAGCAGTGGGGACATGTCCTCGCTGCGCTGATCGGCTTCCTCGGCGACTTCGACCTCGCCGAGGAAGCGGCTCAGGAAGCGTTCGCGATCGCCGCCGAGCGGTGGCCGCGCGACGGTGTCCCCACCAACCCGGGCGCCTGGCTGGTGACGACCGCCCGCCGCCGAGCGATCGACCGGATTCGCCGCAACCGCGCCCTCGACGCCAAGAGCCGTCTGCTCGAGGCACGCCAGGCCACTGAGGACACGGTGGACGAGACGACGTTTCCCGACGAGCGACTCGAGCTCATCTTCACCTGCTGTCACCCGGCGCTCGCCACCGACGCTCAGGTCGCCCTCACGCTGAGGACGCTCGGCGGCCTGACTACGGGCGAGATCGCCCGGGCGTTCCTCGTGCCCGAGGCGACGATGGCCCAGCGGCTGGTGCGGGCGAAGCGCAAGATCAAGGCCGCCGGGATTCCGTTCCGGGTGCCCGCTGACCACCTGCTGCCCGATCGCCTCGCGGCCGTGCTCGCAGTCGTGTACCTGATCTTCAACGAGGGCTGGGCTGGGCGCAACGAGCTGGCGGCGGAGGCGATCCGGCTCGGTCGCGCGCTCACCGAGCTGATGCCGGACGAGCCAGAGATCCACGGCTTGCTGGCGCTGATGCTGCTCCACGATTCCCGCCGCAAAGCGCGCTTTCGGGGAGGCGAGCTCGTGCTGCTCGCCGATCAGGACCGCGCGCTGTGGGACACCGCCCAGATCGCCGCCGGGCAGGCTGTGCTCGACCGGGCGTTCGCGCTCCACGGCCGTGGTCCCTATGTCGTCCAAGCCGCGATCGCGGTCCTGCACGCCGATCAGCCACGCGATTGGCCCCAGATCGCCGCCCTGTACGGCGAGCTCGCGCGCCTCACGGGCTCGCCGGTGGTGGAACTCAACCGGGCGATCGCGATCGCCGAGGAGCATGGTCCCGAGGCGGGGCTCGAGCTCGTCGATCGCCTCGCGCTGCAGGACTACCGGTACCTGCACTCGACGCGCGCCGAGTTGCTGCGCCGCATGGGTCGCAGCGTCGAGGCCCGCGACGCCTATCGCCGCGCGCTCGAGCTCGTCCACGACGACGCCGAACGGCGCATGTTCGAGCGACGACTGGCGGACCTGCCCGGATAACCGGCCGAGTCGGCCGCGGGCGCGTCCCTCGTTGTGGCCGGCCTCGGTTCCCGGCCTGTGCGACGTCCCAGCGGACCCCGTCCCGAACCCGGAGAAGCCGGAAAGTCCGGCTCTAGGCTCGCGCGACCCCGAGCACGATCGGGTTGGTGACCAGCCACCCGGGCCCGAGGTCAAGTCGCCGCAATCGCTCGATCTTGAACCCCGCCGCCTCGATCGCACCGACGGTGTCCCGGGAGCAGTGGCAGCCGCCGGTCATGAACGGCCACACGCCCGAACGATCGAGCCCCGCCTGGAGCCGTGCCTTGCACCCACCTTCGCTGCGCACGTGTTCGAAGAAGCGCAGCTCGCCCGCGGGCCTCAGCACCCTCCGCAGCTCGGCGAGCGCCTGCCCCTGCTCGCTCACCGTGCAGAGCACGAGACTCATCACCGCGGCGTCGAACTCGTCATCTCCGGCCGACAGGGCCTCCGCGACGTCGTCGCGCACGCTTACGGGCACCGGTGCGCTGCTGGCAGCGCGCTCTGCCCGCCGGCGCAGGTACGGCTCCGGCTCGACCGCCAGCACCTCCCGGGTCGCCGCCGGGTAGTGGCGGAAGTTCGCCCCGTCACCGGCGCCCACCTCGATCACGCGGCCGGAGACGCCGGCCAGCAGCTCCTGCCGGCAGCGTGCGAAGTCGGTCTCGATGAACCTCGCTGTGAGCCCGTAGCAGCGGGCGAAGATCGGATGATGGACGGCGGTGTCGGCCACATCCCCACGGTAGCGTCCCGGCATCGCCACGCCTCCGCGGCGATGCGCTCCCCCGCGGTGATGCGCCCCCCCGCGCCGCGGTCCCCCGCACGGGTGCGATCCTCCCAAGCGATGCGATCCCTGAGAGCGAGGCGCCCCCCCGCCGCGAGCCGATCCGAGGCTCGCGCGGCGCTCGCCCGCGCCAAGGCGCGGCTCGACCCGCTCGCGCTCTACGACGATCCGGTCAGGATCGAGCGCGTCAGGATCGTGTGTGCGAGGCCTCTGTTTCGCCTGCCGTGGTTTCGCCGCTTCGACGGCTACGCGATGTGGAACCTGATCCTGCTGCGCTTGCCGGAGCTCCGCTCAGCGGACGAGCTGATCTGCCACGAGCTGTGCCACGTGTGGCAGATGCAGCACCGCCCGCTGCGGATGCCGCTCTCGTACCTGCGCTTCGGGTACGCACGCAATCCCTATGAGGAGGAGGCACGCCGGGCCGCGAGCACCGGAGCGTCCGGCCCGCGAGCGCCCGCGGCGACGTCCGGCTGAGATTCATTCCCCATCGGCCAGCGGCCGCGCACGTACCATATGCATGACAGCTTCACATCGCGGCTGCGGACTCGCAAGTCCGCGCGAAAGGAGGGAGATATCGTGGCCAGCGAGGATCCAACCCAGGGCGCCCAGGTCGGCGAGCAGAGCCCGTACGAGGACGCCACTCAGGGAGCCGAGGTCGGCGAGCAGACCCCGTACGAGGACGCCACTCAGGGGGCCGAGGTCGGCGAGCAGACCCCGTACGAGGACCCGACCCAGGGAGCCGAGGTCGGCGAACAGAGCCCGTACGAGGACCCGACCCAGGGAGCCGAGGTCGGCGAACAGAGCCCGTACGACGATCCGACACGCGGACGCGGCTAGTCGAACATCCGAGAAGATCAGGTACTCGCGCCGCCGCCGGGCTCCCGGGATCGGGCAAGCGCAGCGGCGGCCACGAGCACCGCGCCCCCAAGTGGAAATCGAGCGTTCCGCAGACGAGCGTGAGCTTGCAACACCCGCGTTAGAAAATCCCTAACGCTCGCGGATCGTGACGCGCGCGAGCAGTCCTCCGAGCTCTGAGGAGGACAGCCTCAGAGCGCCGTCGTGACGTCGTGCCTCCGCGTCGACGATCGCGAGCCCGAGCCCGCTGCCGGCGGCGGTCGCGTCACGGCCGCGGGCGAAGCGGCGAATCACGCGCTGGCGCTCGGCTAGCGGGATCCCAGGGCCATCGTCCTCGACCACGATCTCGGCACCGGCGCCGTTGCCGGACACGTGCAGCCGGACGTGTCCGCCCGGGCGTCCGTGGCGGGCGGCGTTCTCGAGCAGATTCTCGACGACGCGCCACAAACCGTCTGCGTCGCCCTGGACGACGGGGCCCGAAGCCGGCAGGTCGCTGTCGATCGTCAGCTCGGGATGTCGAGTACGAGTCGCGAACACTGCGCCGTCGGCGATGTCGCCGAGGTCGACGTCGGCGACCGGTGCGGCGAGGCCCGACTCGCCACGGGCAAGCGTTTGCAGGCCGTCGACCAGCCGATTGAGCCGGTCGGACTGCAGCGCAGCGGTCTCGAGTGCGAGCCGCCGCTGCTCGGCGTTCGCCCCTTCACTGCTCGCGATATCGAGGTTCGCGCGCACGCTCTGGAGCGGCGTGCGCAACTCGTGGCCGGCGTCGGCGGCAAACCGTCGAGCAGCGAGCAGCGCGGCTGCACGCGCGGCGACGGCCCCGTCGAGCCGACTCAGCATCCGGTCGAGCTCCTCCGCCAGCACTGCGACCTCCCGCGGCTGGCCCGGCGCCCGGAGCCTCACCTGGAGGTCGTCGGTCCCCTCGACCGCCGCTGCCTTCCGCGCAAGCAGCGTCAACGGCCGCAGCGCCAAGCGCGACGTGATCAACGTGCCCAGGAGCGCGACGAGCAGGCCGGCGAGGCCAGTCCAGATCACCACCTGTCGCAGATCCGCGGCGCGCGAGGAGATCGACTGCGCGAGCGCTCCCACCTCGACGATCACGCCGGGCCGGTTGCGCACGACAATCAACCGCCACGGCTTGCCGTCGGCCTGCACAGAGCGCCCGCCGGGGCGCGTCGACATCGGCGGGAAACCGGGTGGGACCGCGCCCAGGATCAGGCGGCGGCCGGACTGCACCGCGAGGGCTCGAACGAACACGATCTGACCTGCCGGGCTGGAGCTCTGACCACGCTGGTCGAACGCGGCGACCAGCGCCTGAACGACACCCGCCGGCGGGCCAGTCCGCACCGGCGGCGGCGGATGGGGCGGCCGGGGAAGCGGCTCGCCGTTTCGGTTCAGCAGCACAACCTGACCTAGCGGAGGGGGCGGGCTGGCGAGGGAGCTCGATAGCGGCGCCGGAGCGATCCCGAGCGCGCCGGCCAACGACGGCGTCAGGTCTCCCGCGAAGCCCCGGAGCTCGGCGTCAGCGTCGCGTTTGTCGCGCTGCTCGGTCAGGGTCACGATCGTCAGGCCACCGCCAACGAGCACGGCACTCACGACCACCAACACCCCGACCGCGACGCGCGCGGTGAGCGAGCGCGGGATCACGGCTTGCGCAACACGAAGCCGACGCCGCGGACGGTCTCGACCATGCGCGGCGCACCGGCCGCCTCCAGCTTGCGGCGCAGATACGTCATGAACACGTCGAGCGCGCGGCCGTCGGGCGCGAAGTCATAGCCCCACACCATCTCCAACAGCCGGTCGCGACTCAAGACCACTTCCGCGTTGCGAGCCAGCGCGTCGAGCAGCGCCAGCTCTCGGCCCGTCAACCCCAAATCTCGCCCATCCCAGCTCGCTGCTGCCCCATCCACATCGACCAACAATAGCCCCAGCCGCACGGGTGGTTGGAGCGCGGCGCCCCCGGCCTGCGCCTGCGCCACCGCGCGGCGGAGCAGTGCTCGCAGCCGTGCGACGAGCTCGGCCATCGCAAACGGCTTGATCAGGTAGTCGTCGGCGCCGGCCTCGAGCCCGGCGATCCGGTCGTCGACCTCATCGAGCGCCGACAGCACGAGGATCGGGGTCGACAAACCGCCGGCACGCATCCGGGCGGCGATCACCCGACCGTTGAGATCCGGCAGGCCGATGTCGAGCACAACGGCATCCGGCTCGCCCTGCGCCACCGATCTCAGCGCACCGGCGCCATCGACCGCGGTCGTGACCAGGTATCCCTCGAGCTCGAGCGCCCGCCGCAGCGAGTCGAGAATCGCCTCGTCGTCGTCCACCAGCAGAATCCGCGGGTGCGGCGCCATCGCGCGATTATCGGACCTCGGCACTAACGAAACGCTAACCGTCTGCGCGATGTGTCCAGTGACCAAGATTTGCGGTCAGACCCGCGCGCGGCGGTACAACTTGTCGCCCCCAACCCATTCACTGCGGACGCCAGGAGGATCGGGACATGAGCTTCAAGGACAGCGCCTCAGCGAACGCGTCGGGCGCCGGCGCTTCGGCCGCACGTGGCGCGGCGAACAAGAACCTGGTGCTCGCCGCGATGGTGTTCGCGGTCGCGATGACGTTCATCGATCAGACGATCGTCGCGATCGCGATTCCCAACATCCAGAAGGAGCTGTCGCTGTCAGCGACGGGTGCGCAATGGGTCATCAACGGTTATCTGCTGGCGCTGTCGGCGCTGTTCGCGTTCGGCGGCAAGCTCAGCGACGTAGCCGGGCGCCGGCGGATCGTGGTAATCGGCGTGATCGGGTTCGCGGTCGCCTCGGCATGCTGCGGCTTCACCCCCAAGGGCTCCGTCGCGCAGGCGTGGATCATCACCTTCCGCGTCCTCCAGGGAGCGGCGGCCGCGTTGCTGTTCCCCGCCGCGGTGGGGATCGTGGTCGCGTCGTTTCCGCTCCGTGAACGCGGCGGCGCGATGGCGATCTTCTTCGGCATCGCCGGCGGGCTGACCGCGATCGGCCCGATCGCCGGCGGCTTCCTGACGCAGTGGACCTGGCGGTCGATCTTCTGGATCAACATCCCGGTCGCGATCATCGCCCTGATCCTGATCTCGCTGTCCTGCGAGGAGACCGAGCCCCAGCCGACGAGGCTCGACTACCGCGGCACGGTGCTGATCACCGGGGCGATGGGTCTGATCGTGCTGGGCCTGGAAGAGTCCAGCGTGTGGGGGTGGAGCAGCGTCGCGACGTGGGCCTGCATCGTCGTCGGCCTGTTGTTGATGGCCGCGTTCGTCGCTCGGGAGATGCGCATCCCAGAGCCGCTGTTGCGGCTGCAGATCTTCGCTGACCGCGGCTTCGCAACGGACACCGTCGCGCTTGGGCTGATGTCGATCGTGTTCGTCCCGTTCTTCTTCTTCGCGAGCGTGTACGCGCAGGTGTCGCTCGGCAAGACGGCCTCCAACGCCGGCGTCTACATCCTGTACTTCTTCCTCGGGTTCGTGATCACGTCGCAAATCGGCGGCCGGATCCTCGATCGCCACGGTGCCAGACCGGCGGTCGTGCTCGGCAGCGCGCTCGGCGCGGTCGGGTTCTACCTGCTCGCGGGCAGGCTCACGCACCTATCGCTCGGCGCCCAGTGGCCGTATGTGATGATCGCCGGCGGGGGGATCGGGCTGATCGTGACGCCGGCGAGCACAGACGCGGTCAACCGAGCCCCGGCGACCAGTTACAGCGAGGTCACCGGCATCACCCAGACCGCCCGCAACTTCGGCGCCAGCCTCGGCCTCGCCGTGCTGGGCGCGATCCTCGTCACCCAGGACAACACCAACGTCACCGGCGCGCTGACGAAGGCCGGCGTGCCGAGCAGCGTCGCCCACAAGGTCGCCGCCTCGCTCGGATCCGCGTCCGCCGTGGGGTCGGCCTCCGGCCAACCCCACGCGCTCGTACACGACGTCCAGGTGGCGTACGCGCAGTCGACCCAGACCGTGTTCTACATCATGTCCGGCGTGATGGCCGCGACGTTCCTCGTCACACTCCGCTGGCTCCCGCGCGGGCGCGTCGAGCCCGCGGAGGAACTGGGCGTGCCGGGCGAGGAGGCGCGCCGAGCAGCCTCGGTCGCGAAGCTCGAGCCGTAAGCCCGATCATCCGGTCGCCTGCAGGTAGCGCAGGACGGCGAGCACCCGGCGGTGGTCGCTGTCCGAGGCGGGCAGGTCGAGCTTGCCGAAGATGCTGCTGACGTGCTTCTCGACCGCTCCCGGGGTGACGACGAGCGCGTCGGCGATCGCGCTGTTGGAGCGTCCCTCCGCCATCAGCGCCAGGACTTCGTGTTCGCGCCGGGTCAGCTGCGCGAGCTCCTGTGGCTGTGAGCGGCGCGGGGCGAGCAGCTGCGCGACGACTTCGCGATCAAGCGCGGTGCCGCCCTCGGCAACGCGTCTGACCGCGTCCAGGAACGCCCTCAGGTCGCCGACGCGCTCCTTCAGCAGGTAGCCGATTCCGCCCGCCTCCTCAGAAATCAACTCGCCCGCGTACGTCGGCTCGACGTACTGGGAGAGGACGAGCACGGCGAGTCCCGGCTGCCTGCGACGCGCCTCGAGCGCGGCGCGAATGCCCTCGTCGGTGTAGCTCGGCGGCAACCGCACGTCGACGATCGCGAGGTCCGGCTTGTGGCCCGCGATCACCCTCAGCAGGCCGGGCGCGTCGTCGACCTGGGCCACGACGTCGAAGTCGTGCTCGCGCAACAACGCGACCAGCCCCTCGCGTAGCAGCGCCAGATCCTCGGCGATCACGACCCGATGGGAAATCTCGCCTCCAAGCTCGTGCCCTCGCCGGCGGGGCTCGTCACCGTCAGCGTGCCGCCGAGCGCCTCGACCCGGCCTCGTAGACCGCCGAGCCCCGACCCCCCCGGGTCCGCGCCACCGCACCCATCGTCGAGGACCGTCACGCACAGGCCGGGAGGGGCGAGTGCGAGCCGGATCGCGATCCGCTGCGCCGAGGCGTGCTTGGCGGCGTTGGTCAGCGCTTCGGCGATGACGAAGTACGCTCCTCGCTCCAGCGCCGGCGTCAGTTGCCGCGGCTCCAGCGACGGATCGACCTCGACCTCCGCGTCGTAGCGTGCGCCGAGCGCGCGGACGGCGGCGGCCAGTCCCCGGTCGGCGAGCAGCGGCGGCGCGATCCCGCGCGAGAGGTCGCGCAGATCGGCGATCGCGCGGGAAGCCTCCTGCCTGGCATCCTCGACCAGCCGCCGTGCACCGGGCTCGTGCTCGAGCGCCAGCTCGGCGCGGCCGAGTTGCATCGACAGCGCGACGAGGCGCGCCTGCGCGCCGTCGTGGAGATCGCGTTCGATCCGCCCGAGCTCCGCGGCTTGCGCGTCGGCGGCCTGTCCGCGCGAGCGGCTCAACTCCTCGACCTGTGCCGCCAGCTCCGCGTTGGCCGACGCGCGATCGAGGCGCGGGCGCAGCACGAGGATCCAATGCACCCCCCAGACGGCGAGGATCCCGAGCAGTGACCATGCGGGCCAGAAGTACGCCGCGCGTCCGGCGATGATCCAGACCAGCGCCCAGATCACGACGAGCGTCGCTTCGATGACGGCGCCGACGCCCCACACGAGGGCCGCCTGGCGCGCCGCGCCGGCGGGACGGCGCCACGCCCACCGGATCGCGGCGTCGAGCGCAAACGGAATCGCGAGCCCGAGCCACACCCATGGCGGCCAGAACGGCGATCCGGACGACGCCAGCGCCCAGATCGCCAGCACGAGGACCGCCACCAGGCCGGCCAGCCCACGCAAGACGCGGCGTACGTGCACGCCACGCATGGTCGCAGGTGGGCCCGGTGGCCCGGGGCGGTGCGGGCGCGGTCGGGAAGCCGCCCGGACGGCGCGCCGGCGCCGCGGCAGGTCGGCCGTGATCGCGTCGAGCTCGGCGTACGTCGTTGCCGCGAGGCAGCGCTCGAGGCGTTGCTCGAGCTCGTCGCTGTCGAGCCGGCCCGCGAGGTGCTCGGCGCGCAGCAGCTCGGCGATCGCCTCTCGGTCCCGATCGCCGGCGCGGAGACCCCCGGAACCGGAGTGCAGAGGCGAGCGAGACATGCTCGCAGCGTGCCGACGATCCACGCCTCCGTCGCTGCCGCCAGCCACCGGACAAGCTCGGGGCCGCCGGTCAATTGGATGCTCGGGATAGCCCGAAGAAAGGCCCGAGGGACCGCGGGCGAGGTCGTCCTGTCGGTACCCTCGCCGGAGGCGCTGGCGCGTGAGGCGAGCGAGGTTCGGCGCGTGGTCGCCCATGCGGGCACGGGCACCCAGCCGCTGGTGCTCGTCGTCGAGGCGGCGGAGGAGCTTCGCGAGGAGGAGTTCGCTCCGGTCGGGAAACCGTGCCGGCGCTCACAGGCGCACGAACAGCACGATCGCGACCGCAACCCCGACGGCGATCACCGCCCGCCGCAGCAGTTCGTCCGGGATCCTGCGGCCATACGTGGAACCGAGCAGCGCGCCGATCGTGCTCCCGGCCGCGACCAGTCCGACCGCCGTCCAGTTCACGTGCGCGAAGATCACGAACGCGATCGCCGCCACGCCGTTGGCGATTCCGACCAGCACGTTCTTGAGTCCGTTGAGCCGCTGGAGCCGGTCGGGTATCAGCAGCCGCAGGCAGGCCAGCAGAATCACGCCCTGGGCGGCACCGAAATAACCGCCGTAGATCCCCACCGTAAACGCCGTCGCAACGATCGCCGCCCAGCGCCAGGCGGTCGGCGTACGGGTGGTCAGCTCGGGACTCGGCCTCGTCGCCATCAGCCCGCACGCGACCAGGATCAGCACCGGCACGACGGCTTCGAACACCCTCGCGGGAAGCACCAGGAGCAGCGCCGCGCCCCCTGCCGCGCCGGCCGCCGTCCCGGTGCCGAGCAGCAGCGCACGGCGGGTCTGGCCGCTCAGCTCGCGCCGATAGCCCCAGACCGCGCTGGCGTTGCCCGGGACGAGCCCGATCGTGTTCGAAACGTTCGCGGTCACCGCCGGCAGCCCGACCGCCAGCAGGACCGGGAAGGTGATCAGGGAGCCGGAGCCGACGATCGCGTTGATCGCTCCCGCCGCGACGGCGGCGGCCAACACGGCGAGAGCGTCCGGCAGGGTCATCAGCGTGCCTGATCCTGATCGCGCGTCACATGCCCGAGGCGATCCGGTCGACCTCCTGCTCGACGTCGCGCTCCAACTCACGCAGGCGCCGCAGCCGCGGCGACTTTGTCGTGCGGCCCGTCAGCAGCGTGGCGACGGCGCAGGCCAGGAAGCACGCCGCGCCAAGCGACGTGTTCCAGTTCGAGGCGGCCTGGTCGATCACCGAGCCGGTCGAGGGCACGATATACCCGGCGACGGCGGAGACGCCGAAGAAGATGCACCCGAGCAGGTTGACCGACGGCTCCCACCATCCTCGAGCGCCGCGTGCGGGCAGCAACCCGTGACGCGCCGAAGCTCGGTATGCGATCGCTCCCGAGACCAGGAAGCAGACGGAGCCCAGGGCATCCGGCCGCCACACAAGCTTGTCGTATTCCGAGTTGGACAGGGCGGTGTGCAGCGCCTGATAGGTCGTCACGTTGAAGAACAGCGTGCCGGCGGACTGGATCGCCGCCGTCCACCACGCCGCGCGCCCGACGCGCCCCGAGTGGCGCTCGGGAAACGCGAGCCAGCTTTGAAGCCCGCCGCCGATCGTGAACAGGATCGAGCCGACGAAGAACGTGACCGCGTCGGCGCTGTCCCCGACGAGGTTCGCGTACCCGGGAAACGGGCCGACCAGAAAGCACGTCGAGCCCAGCGCGAAGCACAGGGCCATCCAGCGCTCGCGAGTCATGCGCAGACCGTTTCCACCGGCCGGATTATGGTCGTCCGGCGCAGGCGCGTGTCAACACCGCTCGGCCAGTCGCCTGTCGGCCTCTCGATCCTCGACGAGCGTTTCGAGCGCGGCGAACGCGTCGCGGTCGAGCGATTGCGGCACGTCGGTGCGGAGGATCTCGAGCGCGCTGTCTGACTCGCACGCCGAGCGGTACGGGCGCGCAGATGTCAGCGCCTCGTACGCATCGGCGAGCGCCAGCACGCGCATCGGCATCGTCAGCTCGGCCGCCGTCAACCGCCACGGGTAGCCGGAGCCATCGAGCCGCTCGTGATGCGCGCCGGCGAGCGGCGCGAGCTCGCTGAAGCCCGGAACCTGTTCGAGGATCCGCTGTGTGAGCACCGTGTGGGCCTTGATCGCGGCGTACTCGGCGTCGGTCAGCGGCCCATCCTTATCGAGGATGCGGTTGGAGATCGAGAGCTTGCCGATGTCATGCAGGAGCGCCGCCCGACCGAGTTCGCGCAGCGTTCCGTCGTCGAAGCCGAGGAGCTCGCCGATGCCGGTCGCGATCGCGCACACGCGCTTGCAGTGACGATGGGTCCAGGGCGACTTTGCGTCGATCACTTCGGCGAACGCGTCGGCGATCTGGTCGAGGCGGTTCTGGTCGGCGAGCAGCACTTGGTCCGGCGGCTCCACGGGCGTTAGATCGGCGTGATCGAGCGACGCCCAGAAGCTCGCGTCGGCACGGAACGCGCCGAGGGCGCCCACCACACGCGGGTCGAACCACTGCCCGCTGCGCTGGGCCGCGACGCGATAGGCCGCGCCCACACCGCGCGTGGCGTGAAACACCTCGACCGTCTGCGCCAGGCACAGAACCCGGGCCGCCTGCGGGATCTCCGGCCCACGCAGACCCCGCGGCTGGCCGCGGCCGTCCCAGTGCTCATCCAGCGCACGGATCGCATCCGCGGTCTGCTCGGAGAACCCGAGCTTGAGGGCGATCTCGGCGCCGCGGTCACAACGCGCCTGCATCAACGACCTGGTCACCTGGCCCTCGTCGCGGATCGCCCGCAGCCGCTCGATCCGGGCGCGGGGCGAGCCCCCCGGAGCCACGGTCTTCACCGACCACACGAACGCGGACAGCGCCCGGGACCAGTCGACGCGCTTGGACGTCCGCTTGGCGTGCTGATCATCGGCACCGAACAGCGCCGCCATGTGCGCCGAGTTCGCCGAGCAGCCCGCGTCCTTCAGCAACAGCGCATAGAACAGGTCCGAGCGGGCGGGCGCGTCGAGCCCCAACTCGTCCGCGACCCGCATCCCGATCAGACACGACCGCCGCGCGTGCCCGGGCGGCTCTCCCTCGGTGATGTCCAGCGCGTAGGAGAACGCGCCGATCAGCTGCGACAGCGCGATCTCGCCGGGGCCGGGCAGCACCCCTACAGTATCCCCCAGGCTCGGCCGCCCCACTCCAGTTCGCGCTGTGCCGAAGCCTCGGCGCTACAGTCCGGAGCGGTCGCGATGAGCGTCGGTGTGCCCCCCTACGTTGCCTTGCACCGTCGTGGCGAGCTTGCGGAGCGAGCGACGCGTGCGCTGGAGCTGCTGGACGCCCCGTGCAGAGTGTGCCCACGGCTGTGTTCGGTCGAGCGCCGGCTTGGCGAGCGCGGCCTGTGCGGGATCGGCCGGCACGCGATCGTCGCCTCCCACTTCGCGCACTTCGGCGAGGAGGATTGCCTGCGTGGGCACAAGGGCTCCGGCACGATCTTCTTCGCCGGCTGCAACCTACGCTGCGTCTTCTGCCAGAACTTCGAGGTCTCCTGGCGGGTCGAGGGCCGGGAGGCGGGGCCCGATCGGCTCGCCGCGATGATGCTCGAGCTGCAGGCAATCGGCTGCCACAACATCAATTGGGTCACGCCGGAGCATGTGGTGCCACAGATCCTCGAGGCGCTGCCACGTGCGGTCGAGGGCGGATTGCGGCTGCCGATCGTCTACAACACGAGCGCCTACGACAGCCTCGACAGCCTGGCGCTGATGGACGGCGTCGTCGACGTCTATATGCCCGATCTCAAGCTCGTCGCCAGCGAGCGGACGCGCCGCTACCTGGGCAAGCGCGAGTACTTCGAGCTCGCCGGCCGCAACGTGCTTGAAATGCAGCGCCAGGTCGGGGACCTGACGCTTGACGACCGGGGCCTCGCCCGGCGCGGGCTGATCGTCCGCCACCTCGTGATGCCGGGACTGCTCGACGAGACCGAGGCGGTGCTGCGCTTCGTCGCCGAGCGACTCGGCCCCGGTACCTACGTCAACCTGATGGGCCAGTACTACCCGGCCGGCAACACCGACCGCCACCCTGAGATCGACCGGCGCCTGCACGCCGAGGAGCTCATGCGCGCCTACGAGATCGCGGACGACCTCGGGCTGCGGCGGCTCGATCGGCGCAGTCGGCGACAGGCGGTCGGAGCGCGGGGATAGCGCCGGCACCGCCCAGCGGTCCGATCGGCGGCAACGCCCAGCGGTCCGATCGGCGGCAACGGCGCTACCCGTCGCCTGACGGGTCCTGTGCGCTCTGCGCGCTGGTAGCCCTTTCGCGCGCAGCCTGGTCGATGAAGCTCGACGCGATATGGGCGGTGATGACGGCGAGCACCGTGAATCCGAGCACCATCAGCATCACGGCCGTCAGGCGGCCCCCGGTCGTGACCGGATAGAAGTCACCGTAGCCAACCGTGCTGACGGTGACGACACCCCACCACAGCGCCTCGCCGTAGGTACGGATGTTGGCGCCCTGCGCGTCGTGCTCGAAGAAGTACACGATCGTCGCGCCGTTGACGAACAGCGCCAGCGCGACCCCGCCGAACTGCAACAGGCTGCCGCGGCGAAACCCCGAGGTCAGCAGCCGGAGGCTGAAGAACAGACGCGTCGCGGGCAGCACGATCACGATCACGAACTTGCGATTGGTGACGAAGTAGCGCCAGTGCCGGGGCGCGAGCGCGATCCGGATGGCGAAGTCCAGCGCATACACGCCGGACAGCGCAACGCGCACGGCGACCGCCGCGGCCGTGTTGATCCCGAGGTCGGTCGGCGGCACGACGACCAGCCAGAGCGTCACCAGCGCGAGCACGTCGAGCGGCGTTTGCGTGCGTCGCCGGTATCTGTCGAGCCTGTCCATGTTCGCTCACAGCCTGCGGCTCGCGTCCTCGCGCGCTCACGGACACGCCGCAGCGACCCCCCCGTTCGCCGCCCCGGGCGAGGTTCCTGCCGCCTCGGGTCCTCTCGCGCGCAGAAGCGCAAACCGGCGATACACAGCGCGAGGCGCGCGGGCCCGCGGGCCAGAGCCCACCCCCAGAAGCCGGACGTAGCTAACGCTTGACGAGTCCGGTGCCGCCGAGCACGGTCAACGCGCTGCCGACGAACAGGAGCAGCCCCGCGAGCACGACCGGCCAGCGACGTTGCAGCCACGCTCCGCCCTTCTGGAGCAAGACGTCGGCGCGCTCACCGGCGCTGAGCAGGACCACGATGATCGCCAACATCGGCAACACGAATGCGACGTTGTAGAGCGCCAGCAGCGCGATCTCCTGCGGAACCGTTGTGGGGGAGGCCACGATCCCGGCGATCACGGCGAAGTAAGGCGCGGCGGTCGGCAGCTCGACCGCGGCGATCGATGCTCCCGCGATCAACGCCGAGCCGCCACTCCCGCCGCGCATCGGAAGCTCGCGACGCGCGAGGCTCCGGCGCCCAAGCCACAGAGCCACCGCGACGGCCAACAGAATCACCCCGGCCACAACTTCGATCACGTGCCTGACGGTTCCCTGGGGATGCGGCACGAGGCCGATCAGGGCCCTTCCCGGTCCGATCGTCAGCACCACGCCTGCGACGAGATTGACGCTGAACACGCCGAGCGTGAACTGGGTCACGCGCAACACGCGCTTCCCGGCTGTGGCCAGGTACAGCGCCGGGCCGACCGTGCTGGGATTGAGCGAGTCCGCCAGCCCCACCGATAGCACCACGCCGATCAGCCGCAGCATTGGTGCGTGACTTTAATCAGTCGCCGCGGTTGCGCGAGACTGCCCCGATGGAGATCGAGGCGACGGACTACCACACGGCCGGCGAGCCGTTCCGGATCGTCCAGGCTGGGGTGGTCGAGATTCCCGGCGCGACCGTGCGTGCGCGGCGCGAGTACGCCACGCAGTCCGAGGAGGTGGATCGCGTGCGCCGGATGCTGTGTCACGAGCCGCGCGGGCACGCGGACATGTACGGCGGCTTTCTCGTTCCCGCGGACGATGACGGCGCCGATTTCGGGGTGCTGTTCTGGCACAAGGACGGCTACTCGACCGCCTGCGGGCATGGAACGATCGCGCTCGGTGCATGGGCGGTGGATTCCGGTCGCGTGCCGGCGCCGGAGGACGGCGAGGTGTCGCCGACATCGCCCAGCGCGCCCTGGGCCGGAAGACGTCGTTCAGCGGGCGCGTGTCCCCGCATCGGCGGTACGCCTTCGGGCAGCTGTCGCTGGCGGACGTCAAGGAGGTCAAGAACCGCTACGGCTGCACGGTCAACGACGTCGTCGTGTCGATCTGCGCGGGCGCGGTCCGGCGCTGGCTGATCGAGCACGACGATCTGCCGGCCGACCCGCTCGTGGCACAGATCCCGGTGTCGGTGCGAACGACCGAGCAGGAGGGCACGTTCGGCAACCGGATCCTGTTGATGACGGCGCCCCTGTACACGAACGTCGGCGATCCGATCCGCCGCTTGGGTGAGACTCAGGAGGCCCTGCTCGAGATGAAGGATCGCTACCGGGCGTTGCCGGCCCAGCTGCTGCAGGACGCGAATCAGTTCATCCCGCCCGCGCTGTACTCGCGCGCGGCGCGGCTGACGTTCTCGCTGAGCTCGAGCAAGCACGGGCGGCCCGCGTGGAACCTCGTGGTCTCGAACGTACCCGGACCGCAGAGCCCCCTGTACATGGCGGGCACCCGGCTGGAGGCGAACTATCCGATCTCGGTGATCACCGACGGCATGGGGCTGAACATCACCGTGATGAGCTACCTCGGCCACCTCGATTTCGGGATCGTCGCGGACCGCGAGCAGATGCCGGACCTGTGGCTGCTGATGGACTGGCTGCGGGAATCGCTCGACGAGCTGCGGCCGGTCGCAGCGGAGCACACGGATCGGGACGACGAGCAAGCAGCGCGGGCGAACAGCACGCCGCCGCCTGAGAGCGCGTCGGCGGGATAGAGCGCGGCCGATCCCGCTAGGCGCGCGGTGGACAACCCCCGGATCGCCGAGCTCGTGGCGCTCGAGAACATGGCGCTCTCGGTCGCGACCGCGCGCCGCGGCTGGGCGACGGCCGCCCACGTCCTCAACACCCGACCCCTGACCGCCCTCCTCGAGCGACGTCGCGCGCGGGAGTAGAACGATCGGCCAGCCCGCGAGGCTCTTGCGCTCGCGCGTCGAATCTTGCGGCATGGCACCGATGCGGTGCAGCGATCTCGTTGACCGGCCCGCCCGCCGGCTCCGCCCGGGGACGTGTTCGCGGCCATGAGCGCGTTCGGAAGCCACGACATGGCGGTCGATCTCGGCTCCGCGAACACGCTCGTGTACGTACGCGGCTACGGGATCGTGATCTGCGAGCCAAGCGTCGTCGCGATCGACCCGCTGACCAGGCGGGTTCACGCGGTGGGGGTGCGGGCGGAGCAGATCACCGGTCGCCGGGACGACGGGGTCGCCGCGATCCGGCCGATCAGGGATGGGATCGTCGCGGACTTCGGCCTCACCGAACTGCTGCTGCGCTACCTCATCCATCAGGTGCACCGAAACCGCTTCGCGCACCCGCGGTTCGCGGTGTGCGTCCCGACCGGCGTGACCAAGGTCCACGCGCACGCGGTTGGGCAAGCCTGTCTATCGGCGGGAGCGCGTCAGGCGTATCTGATCGAGAAGCCGATCGCCACGGCGATCGGCGCGGGGTTGCCGGTCGCCGAGCCGGCCGGCTCGATGATCCTCGACATCGGCGGCGCGATCAGCGAGGTCGCCGTGATCTCGCTCGGCGGGATCGTCGCCTCGCGGTCGATCGCCGTCGGCGGCAACCAGCTCGACGAAGCGATCGTCAAGTACCTCAGGCGCGAGCACGAGCTGCTGATCGACCTGTCGACCGCCGAACAGGTCAAGCTCGAGCTGGGCTCCGCGGTCCCCCTGGACGCAGAGCTCCGGGCCGAGATCTCGGGCCGCGGAATCGTGTCCGAGCTGCCGAAGACCGTGGTAGTGACGAGCGACGAGCTCAGGGCGGCGCTCGACAAACCGCTCGCGCAGATCATCAAGGCGATCAAAGACACGCTCGCCCGCACCCCGCCCGAGCTCGCCTCCGACATCATCGACCGCGGGATCGTGCTCGCCGGAGGCGGGGCACAGCTACGGGGTCTGCAAGAGCGGCTGCGTCACGAGATGCAAATGCCCGCGCAGCTTGCCGAGTCGCCCAGCACCTGCGCCGCAACCGGGTTGGGACGTTGGCTCGAGGACGACGAAGCGGCGGGCAGGCGCCGGTCGTCCGGCCCAGGCGCGGTCGCGGTCAGTCCCGTCGCCGCGGTCAGGTGAGCGGTGGTGACTAGATTGGCAGCCCGTGATCGCCGTCGAGCGTTCCCGCCGGCACCCCACTCATGCGGGCGGTCGTCGCCTCCATCTGCGCGAGCCAGCGTTGGACCAGCACGGCGATCGCAATCGCAAACGGCAAGTCGCCCGCGGCCCACATGGTCCCGGCCCCGATCTGCTGGTCCGCCCGCGCCGAGATCCCGCCGGGCCGGTGGGCGAGCATCGCGTACGGGCTGTACAGGGGATGCTGCGCGAACGCGAGGTACATCGAGAGCCCGATGTTGACCACGATCGCGCCGGCGACGTAGCCGATCCGCTGCGTGTAGGGAAGCGCAGATGAAGCCGGCGCGGCATCGATCACCTGCGCCCAGAACAGGATCCCGAACAGCAGGAAAGTGCTGTGCTCGAGCACGTGCACGTCGATGCTGCGCAGCGTCAGATCGTAGGGACCGGGCACGTGCCACAGCAGAAGGTTCAGGTTGAACGCGATCCAGGCGCCGGCCGGGCGCGTGAGCAACCGGCACAGTGCTCGCATCGGCTCGAGGTAACGCGAGCGCAGCACGGTCCGCGCGAGCGTGCGGCGCAAGCGCAGGGGCAGCGGGCGCCAGATCGACATCCACGGGTGCCCGAGCACGATCAGCGGTGCCGCGACCGTGAGCAGCAGCAGGTGCTGGATCATGTGCGCCCAGAACAGCTGCTCGGCGAGTCCGTCGAGCGGCGACTGCAGCGCGATCAGGATCGTCAACAGCCCGGCATAGAAGGTCAGCGCCCGCGTTCGGGCGCGGCGGTCCCGAGGCCTTCCGGTGAGCACGACGGCGCGCCGCTCACCGAGCAGGTGCAGCCCGAACGCGACCAGCGTCAGCGCTGTGGGAAGGTAATCCACCACGTCTGATCAGCCACCGCGCGCCGGGTCAGCACCAGCGCACCGCCTCAGGTGACCGCCAGCGTCAGCACCATGAAGATCACGGATATGACCGCGGCGTACCACAGCCAATACCCGACCACCTCGATCACGTACTCGCGCCCGGCGATCCGGCCCTTCCACACGCGGCCGAGCACGATCAGGCCGAGCACCGACCCAGCGACCAGATGCCAGGCGTGGAACAGGGTGAACAGCGCCATCGAGCTGGCATAGGCGTGCAGCGGCAGCGGCGCCTTCAAGCTCGCGAACACGACCAGGGTGCCGACCAGCCCGGCAACCGTGATGATCCAGCCCAAGGTCACTCCCGAACGCGTCCCCGTGCCGTCGCCCGAGCGCGACCGCCGGTAGCCCCACGTCCAGGCCGCCGCGGCGGCCAGTGCGGCGACCGTGACGAGCACGGTGCCCACGGTCGTCGGCGTCGACTCCCCCGATGGCTTGAACTGTCCCTGCGTGTTGAGCGCATCGAGGTAGATGTACGAGAGGGCGATCACGAGGGCGAGCATCGTCCAGGAGGTGACCAAGAGGCCCGCGCCCCAGCGAGCTCGGTCGGCCCGCTCCGTCATGTCCGGGGGGTGCGCAGGTGCGAACGCTGGCGTGTCGACCGCCGCTCCGGCGATCGCCGGAGCGCCCATCAGCCGCGGCCCGCCCATCCCGTAGTCGTACGGGCCGGCCGAGACGACCACGGGCCGCGCGAAATTGACCAGCGGCACCGGGCTGGGGAGCATCCACTCGAGCGTCCGCCCGCCCCACACGTTGGACGTCGCCGGGACGCCCCGGAGCCAGGAGATGAGGATGTTGTAGCCGAGCACCGCCACCGAGGCGACGATCAGGATCGCGAACAGGCTCGCGATCAGATTCTCGGTCCCGAACTCGGGGTCGATGAACGCCTGCCAGCGCGGCTCGCCGTGCAGACCCGCGTAGAACAAGGGCAGGAACACACCGAGGAAGCCGATCTCGAACAACCAGAAGTGCAGCCTCGACAATAGTGGGTCCAGCTGCCGGCCGGTCATCTTCGGGAACCAGTAGTAGAAGCCTGCCAGGAACCCGAACACGGCCCCTCCCACGAGCGTGAAGTGGAAGTGCGCGACGGTGAACATGTCGCCGTGGAAGATCGTGTCGGTCGGCACGTCGGCCAGGTACAGGCCGGTCACGCCGCCGATCAGGAAGTTGACGCCGAACGCGATCGCGAACAGCATCGGCGGCTCAAGCCGGATCCGTCCGCGCCACAGCGTGCCCATCAGCGCCAGGAAGATCAGGCCGGTGGGGATCGAGATCAGTTCGGTGTCAAGCATGATCGGCGTGTCCAGGGACGTGTTCGCGCCCGACCAGTACAGGTGGTGCATCCACACCGCCAGGCTGAGCACGAAGATCCCGATCATCCCTCCGACCACGAGCTTGTAGCCGAACAGCGGCTTGCGCGCGAACACCGTGATCACTTCGCACACCGCCCCCACCGCCGGCAGCAGGATCACGTACACCTCCGGATGCCCCATGAACCAGAACAGCTGCTCGTAGACGAAGTTGCTGCCGCCAAAGGCCGCCTGGTAGAACGAGGTGCCGAACACCCGGTCGCACAGCGTCAGCAGCACCGCTGCCGTGAACGCGGGGAACACCAGCAACCCGAGCAGCGTCGACAGCACCGTGCTCCAGACGAACACTGGCAGCCGCGTCAAGGTCATCCCCGGCGCTCGCATCTTGAGCACGGTGACGAACATGTTCATCCCGCCGACCGCGAGCGAGATCCCGAATACGATGATCGTGAAGCAGTAGGCGTCCATTCCGAGCGCCGCCTGGTCGGCCAGCGGCGAGTAGCCCGGCCACCCGGTCGGAAACCCGCCCAGCAGGACGCTCGACAGCAGCACCGGGATCGCCGTGAACAGCGTCCAGTAGCTGAGC
>Ga0187766_10000388_pt1 | contig 24362 bp, 18 predicted proteins | sample 0216_QUI02_MP05__4_FD_132971 | JGI IMG/M metagenome (GOLD analysis project Ga0187766, IMG submission 132971) | Tropical peat soil microbial communities from peatlands in Department of Meta, Colombia - 0216_QUI02_MP05_20_MG | ecosystem: Environmental > Terrestrial > Soil > Wetlands > Peat ... | reverse complement strand
GTCGCGGATCAGCCCGTCGCGCACCCCGTGCAGCATGTTCACGATGTTGCGAAACGCCTGATTCATCTGACCCATGGTGTCGTAAGAGGTCATCTGCGCGGTACCGCTCCAGCCGGCACCGGCGATGTTTTGCGAGGACGCCCACATCCTGCGGGCCTCATCCTCCACCGTCTGGGCGTGCACATCGAAACGGCCCGCCATGGCCCGCATCTGATGCGGGTCAGTCATAAAACGCGCAGGCATTGAATATCTCCTTACTAGAAATCGTCGGCTGTGATGGATGTGGGTGATGGCCGGCTATCGACAGGTTACGCCGTGGCGCACCAGCGCCGACCTAAAAAAAACTCGGATCAACCCCCCTTTCCCTAACCGGCGTATACCGGGCGTTGCACCACGATGGGACGAACATCGAATCGTGGGGTCGCAGGCAGAGCAGTGCCCATGTTTCCCATGCTTCCCCGCCCGGCCATGCTCGCGAGTGGTGCACCCCACATGCTTGCGGGCCCGGTTGGCATGACCGCCGGCGTGGCGCCCAGGCCGCTGGTACTCGGCAGCGCCGTAGCGACCTGGCTGAATGCCGGGGCGGCCGAGGCCCAGTTCTGCGGCACCGACAGCACGCCCAGCGAGGCCGCCCGACCCACACCCGCGGTCACAGCAGCACTGCCCAGGCCCGGTGAGCTGAACATGGCCGTCCCCGAACCGAAGCCGCTGCCAAGCACCGCCGGGAATTGGTTGCCGAAGATACTCGCCACGGGGCTCACAGACCTCATGAGCGCACCCGCCGAGCCGAGCACCGATAGGCCCGAAGTCGACATCGACGCCGTCGACCCCGTGCCCGACGCCAGGCTGGTCCCTGACGTTAGGACCGTGGACGACGAAGTGAGGGCCGTCACCGACGACAGCGGCGACGTCGACGACGAGGACGACGTCGCCGAGGCGGTCGATGCGAGTCCTTGCAGCGCATTGGGCGCCGCAGCAGCGGTCAGCGGTGTGGACAGCGTGGAGGTCAGCGGTGTGGACATCGCCGTGGTCAGCGGGGACACCGTCTGTGCAGCCGTACCGGCGCCGGTGCTAGCGGCTTGCGCCACAGCCGCAGCTTGGGCGCCCGCCGAGGCCGGGGAGGTGGTTTGCGGGGGAGTCACAAACGGGGCCAACGTCGAGGCGACCTGCGAGGCGCCGGCATAGCCGTACATCGCCGCGGCGTCCTGGGCCCACATCTCCATGTAGTGGGCCTCGGTGGCCATGATCGCCGGGGTGTTTTGACCAAAGAAGTTGGTCGCGATCAACAGCATCAACAAAGCGCGGTTGGCCGCGATCACCGGCGGAGGCACCGTCATCGCGAACGCCGCCTCGTAGGCGGCCACGGCCGCCTTAGCCTGCGCGCCCGTCTCCTCGGCCTGCGCGGCGGTGGCGCTGATCCACGACACGTAGGGTGTGGCCGCGGCCGCCATCGATATCGACGACGGCCCCAGCCACCCGCTCGTCAGCTCCGAGATCACCGAGCCGTAGGAGCTTGCCGTGGAGTACAACTCGGCGGCCAACGCGTCCCAGGCCGTGGCAGCGGTCAGCATTGGCCCCGCCCCCGGCCCGGTATACATCAGCCCCGAATTGATCTCCGGTGGCAACAACCCGAAATCGAGCATCGATGAACCCGCCACACCCGCTACTGGGCCGCCATTGCGTTGGCCGCCTCAGTCGCGGTATACGAGCCGGCGCTCGTCCCCAACGTGTTGACGAACAGCTCATGAATCGCCGCGGCCTGAGCGCTGACCGCCTGATACATCTGGGCGTGCGCGGCGAACTGCGCCGCGGTCAGCGCGGACACCTCGTCGGCAGCCGCGGGAACCACCCCCGTCGTGGGGGCCGCCGCGGCCGCGTTTTGGGCACACATTCCCGAGCCGATTCCGTGCAAGCTGCCGGCCGCCGCAGCCAACGCTTCCGGCTGTGTGGTCACGAAAGACATTTAGTTTCCTCCCTCGATTGCTCTGAGCGATCGCTCCGTGATGAGCGTAGATGGCCGCGTCGCCCTACGCCGTGTGCGCAGCTAAGTGTTCACGAGTATTCAACGCGGGGCAACCGCTGTTCATCTGCGGTAACAACGCGGTAACAAGGTTTAACCCCCTATTGGGTGGTCTGCATCTGCATGTATACACCGGTGCCTGCGGCCATCGACAATCCGCGGCTCCGCGCGCGGTGCGCCGCCCTGTAATTGGGGCGGCAGATAAAAATCTCTCGCGATAAAACCCGCCAGGCATGTAACAACGATCGCCACCCAGGCCGAGCGCCCGGGCGAACACGCGTGTCCTGGCCTGGGACTGTTGTGAAGTGCTCACCGCACTACCTCCGCTCGGCGGCTATCATCCATCGAGATGACGACCGCGCTGTCATGTCTGCGATGCTCTCATCCCGTAGGGGTATCCAACCAGTTGACCGACGGCTTCCGACAGGGACTGAAGTCCCGCCTCTTCGGGCCGTTCGTCTCTATGTTAGTGAAGAGCGATGACGACAAGGCCGCCAGCAGTAACGGCGATCGCAGCCGATGTGATCAGCTGTCGGCCGATCAGCTCGGTTATCGATTGCCCGATCAGCCGTAGCGCAGCGGCAATGACTTGAGCGCGAAGGTCTTCGCCGGGAAGCGGATTTCGGGCGTGTAGCCGGGGGCCAGTTCGAACTCGGGGATTTTCTTAAGCCATTCGCCGACGATCACGGTCAGCTCCACACGCGCCAAATGAGAACCGAGACAACGGTGTGGTCCGCCGCCAAATCCCCAGTGCCGGTGCACCTTACCGTCCATGACCAAGTCGTCGGTGGACATTGCGTCGCTGCCGTCGCGGTTGACGGCAGCCATGCACAACTTCACCGGTGAGCCCGCGGGTAGCGTCATCCCGCCGACGGTGACGGCTTGGGTGGTCACTCGGGGCGCCACCGGCGCCGATGGCTCCAGTCGGACGATCTCTTCGATCAAAACCCTGATCTGCTTGGGTTTGTCGCGCAGCCTGGCGCGCAGCTGGGGTTGGCGGGCCAGTTCGAGCAGGGAGAAACCGATCGACGCCGTCACGGTGTCCAGCCCCGCCAGGATCAACAGGTGGCTCATGCCCAGCAGCTCGAGATCAGTGAAGCCGCCCTCACCGGTCATCACTTGCGACAACATGTCCGAGCCTGGGTTTTGCCGGCGTTGCTTGATCGCGTCAGCGAGATATTCGAACAGCTCGCGCTCCGCCGCAGCGAGATCGGCCTTGGTGGCATAGGGCTTGTCGGCGATGATGGCGTCTTTCCAGGCGATCAAGCGGTCACGATCCTCCAGCGGCAGACCGTAGAGGTCCAGGAACACCTGAAACGGGTACAGGCTCGCGAAATCTGCCATCACCTCGCACTCGCCCCGCCTGGCGAGGGCCTCGATCATGTCGGTGGCGTGCCTGCGAATCACCGGTAGCGAGTTAGTCAACCCGTGCGGGCTGAAGTACGGCTGCAGGATCTTGCGGTAGCGGGTGTGCTCCGGCGGGTCGAACGCCAGCGGCACCACCGGCAGCGGGCTCCCCGGCGGTTGAAGGGCCAACCGTGATGAGAAGACCTTGGGATTGCGGAGCGCCGCGAGCACGTCCTCACGGCGCGTCAGGTAATAGGAGCCGTTCATGAACACCACCGGCCCGGCATCCCGCAGAAACTTCCACCCGACACCACGGTCGGCGGCCATTGGCAGCGTGGAGTATTCAAACCGTGGTAGGTGGAAGGTATCGGCCTGGCCTTCGTCTAGGGTGCTCATACGCTGTTGTCCCGGTTGTCCGTTCTTTCGTTTCGTGCTCGCCTTCGCGGCCGTGCGACAGTCAATATCGTATGCGCGGCAAACGCGCATCGATCTGCTGCGCCCGAGGTCGGCGTTCGCCCGCACTTCTCGCGAAACCCGCAACCGTCGCTGCGGCGAACCGGTGTCCTGTCGAGCATCCCGGGACGGGCGGGTCCCCCGTACCACCCGCCGCACGGACGATTTGGTTAGCGATGAGCCGCCGTGTCGATCGGACAGCGTCTTCTAGGCTTTAATCCATCAGCTGATCGATCTATCCGTCTGGGCCGAGCTGCGTGTGCCAGGGCGGCCGAGGGAGGAAGCCGCATGAGGGTTCGTCTCGACCAGTCGAGATGCGTGGGGCATGCGCAGTGCTACGCCGTCGATCCAGAGCTCTTTCCGATCGACGATTCCGGCTACTCCATCCTCGAGGAGCACGAGGTGAGGCCCGAGGAGGCGCAATTGACTCGCGACGGTGTGGCCGCCTGCCCAGAAATGGCGCTCATCCTCGAAGAGGACTAACAGTGTGACAGTGCGACGCAGCGCACGCAACAGCGCGCTGGCCTTGACAGGATTCCTCTGGGCGTTATCCGGCGAACGGTGGGCGTGCCATCACGGTGGGTTTGAACCCGTATCGGGGGCCACCACCGGGCCCGCCGAGGCCCCCCGCACCCGCCAATGGCATGCCGCCCAACAGGTTTCCGGCACCGGCCGCTTCTGGTGGGGCGGCGACGCTGCTGATCGGGAGCGGTGAGACAGGCTTCGCCAACGGGGCTCCTCCGATCCAGGAGGGCGGCACCGAGAGCCCGCCGACAGCGGGCGCGCCGCCCAAACCCGCGGACACCCCCGGTCCGACGCCGCCACCCAGCCCACCTCCTAAGCCTCCTCCTAAGCCTCCTCCTAAGCCTCCTCCTAAGCCTGCCCCTATGCCGCCTAGGCCGCCCCCGGCGGCTGCGGGGCCAGCCCCGCCGAGCCATCCCGCGCTCTTCGCGATCTGAGTGCCGAAGTTGCCCATGCCGACGCTGAAGTACGGCAGACCCTCGGTGTTATAGAAGAAACCCGCGTAGGGGCTGTAGTTATTTACTAACGCCGAAAACGATGAGGGGGCGGCCGTCCCGAAGAAGAATTGGTAAATCGGGTTACTGAAAAGCGGGTTCGACGAGGACCAAAATTCCGAAAGCAGCGACGGCGGGTCGGACGCGGTAGTCGACGCCGGCGTCGCAAGACTTTGCAGCGTCTTCGGCGTCGACGAGACCACCTGTGACAGGATGTTCTGCGTGCTGGTGCCGGTCGAGGAATTGACGGCGTTGGTGACCGCGGCGCCCTGCGTGGCCGACGCGGCGGGGTCGGTGGTCTGCGCCGGCGACGCGAACGGCGTCACCCGGGTGGCCGTCGCCGACTGGCCGGCGTAGCTGTACATTGCCGCGGCGTCCTGGGCCCACATCTGGCCGTATTGCGCCTCAAGCTGCGCGATGGCCGGGGTGTTTTGACCGAGAACGTTCGTCGACACCAGCTGCGCCGTCTGAGCACGGTTGGCCGCGATCATCGGCGGGGGCACCGTGGCCGCGAACGCCTCCTCGTAGGCGGCGGCCGCCGTCCTGGCCTGGAGGGCTGTCTGCTCGGCCTGCGCGGCGGCGGTGTTCATCCACGACACATACGGTGCGGCGGCGTTGGCCATAGACGTCGATGCCGGACCCAGCCATTCCTCACCGGCCAGCTGTGTGACCACCTTGTCGTAGCCGGTGGCGGCCGAACTCAACTCGGCGGCCACGCCATTCCAGGCCGACGCGGCCGCCTGCAGCGACGCCGAGCCCGGACCGGCATACATGCGGGCGGAGTTGACCTCCGGCGGCAACGCCCCGAAATCCAGCACTACACCCTCCCTAGCAGGTCGCGATCGCGTTGGCGGCCTCGGTGGCCGCATAGGACCCGGCGCTGGTGCCCAAGGTGCTCACGAACAAGTCGTGAATCGCCGCGGCCTGGGCACTGACCGCCTGGTACATCTGGGCGTGCGCGCAGAACTGCGCCGCCGTCAGCGCCGACACCTCATCGGCAGCTGCGGGCACCACGCCCGTCGTGGGGGCCGCAGCAGCCGCGTTCTCTGCGGCCACCGCCGAGCCGATACCCGTCAAGTTAGCGGACGCCGCCAGCAGCGCCTCCGGGTCCATGGTCACGAACGACATGTGGTTCCTCCTAAATGCGCGCCAACGACCTTTCACGAGGTCGTTCGCTAGAGAGGTTAGATGGTCGGGTCGGTCAGCGCGCCCGGCAGTAGCAACTGTTCATTCCCCGATCACCACTGTTCATCCGGGGGTGTCAACCGTTCATCCGCGGTTGGGTTGACCACCCAGTTCGCCAGTCGCTACCTGCATGAACACACCGATATCGTCCGGCGGTCGAGAGTCCACCGACGCCGGGCAGGGCGCCACTCTATATCTCCCACTTGCGGATAAAAATCTTGTCGCGGTTAAAGCTAATTGGGGTCGTGCCCGCCATCAACAGCAGGGCGTCCCGACTTTCACCGAAGTTCGGCGGCGGTCCGGTACGCATCAGGCAGCCGTCACGTGACGATTGGGCCCCCGCCTGAACCCGCGCTTAGCCAGCCTTCTGGTACGCCTTTTGCTATCCGGCGGACGGCGGGCGCGGCATCACAGAGTGGCGGAACCCGTACCGGTGAATGAAACCGCCGCCGGCGGGGGCGAAGGGTAAAAATCTTTTCGCGGGTAAAACCGATTGGGGACGGTGCTTACAGCACCACGGCCGCCAAAGGCCCTGGCTTTCATGGAGCTCGCTGCCCCATGATGCATCGGGGCCGCGATCACGCGGTGATCAGCCTGCCGGAACCGGCCAACGGGCACTGTGGCAAAGCGGGAAAAACCTATGTGGCCCAACAGCCTACGAAGTGACGGTGACCGCGAGCGCCGTCGCGCTATCCGGCGGACGGCGGGCGCGGCATCACAGAGTAGCGGAACCCATATTTGTGAATAAAGCCTGCGGCGCCACGGCGGCCCACACCGTTCATTGGCATACCGGTGAGCAGACCTCGCGAAGCCGCGGGGGCGGCGTGGGCTGGGGTGCCGAACCACCCCGGGGCGCCTGCCGCCTGGTTTACCGCCTGGGGCGCCGCCGCAGCCCAGGTCGGCGGCACCGACAACCGCCCGATCGTCCCCGCTTGGCCCACACTCGCAGACACCGGCCCGCCCCCACCGCCTAGGCCGCCTAGGCCTGCATATTGCGGCGTCGGGTACCAGGCTCCGCCCGCACCGGCGGTTGATCCCCCGGGGCCGGCGAACGCCTGCTGTCCAATCCCATAGCCGAAGTTTCCAACGCCAACCCCGAAATAGGCCTGCAGGGTTTGTTTAAATATTGTCGTCAAATTAGCGGTCGAAAGGCCGACACCCCAGGCCCCGTGACCCACGAATATACCCCCCAGAAACGAAGTGGGCGGCAGCGGGTCCGAAGTCGGGTCCGCAGTCGATGCCACAGACGCCGATGAGAGTTGCTGCAGCGCCTGGGGCACCGTGGTGGCGGAGGACAGCTGGGTCGTAGTTGACGTTGTCGTCTGCGCCGCGGTGCCGGCCGGCGTGCCGGAGGCTTTAGTGACCGCGTCGGCTTGGCTGGTCAGGCCTACGGGGTCGGTGGTTTGCGGCGGCGCGGTGAACGGCGTCACCGTCGAGGCGGCCGACGAGGCTCCGGCATAGCTGTACATCGCGGCGGCGTCCTGGGCCCACATCTCGCCGTATTGCGCCTCGGTGGCCGCGATCGCCGGGCTGTTTTGACCGAAAAAATTCGTCGCGATCAGCGCCTGCAGTTGCACGCGGTTGGCCGCGATCACCGGCGGGGGCACCGTCGCCGCGAACGCCGTCTCATAGGCGGCCACGGCCGCCTTCGCCTTGGTGGCGGCCTCCTCGGCCTGCGCAGCGGTGCTGTTCATCCACGCCACATAGGGTGCGGCCGCGGTCGCCATCGACGCCGACGCCGGACCCAGCCACGAGCCACTCGTCAGCCCCGAGACCACCGAGCCGTAGGAACCCGCCGCCGACCTCAACTCCGCAGCCAGCCCATCCCAGGCCACCGCAGCCGCCAGCATCGACTCCGGCCCAGGACCGGAATACATCCGGCCCGAATTGATCTCCGGCGGTAACACCCCGAAATCCAGCACTACACCCCTCCCCTAGCCGCGATCGCGCTGGCGGTTTCGGGCGGCCCCATACGAACCAGCGGCGGGGCGCAGCGTGGTCATGAACTGGTCAGGAATCGGCAAGGTCTGGCGCTTTCTTCCTCGATATCCTCAGCGTTAAAACATCGAGCAACGGCTCAATCGTTACTGAGCAGTCGCTCGTAGCCGACATTAGGCGGCCAGCATGGGAAGCGCCGCCGTCGATGCGAACTATTCATGGCTGGCCAGCTAGTGTTCATCCGCACGAGACGAGTGTTCATCTACCGGCAACGGCGAATTCCCGCGAATTACTGGAGTGGTCGCCGCAGCTCAGTGGCCGCCACGTGCACGAAGATGCCGGTATCCTCGGCCATCAACAGGCCGCGGCCCCGGGGCAGCGGACCGCCCTTCATCTTGCCGCGGATGAAGCCTTCGTCGGGGTCGGCATCCATCACCAGCAACGGCGCGTTGGCCTGATGCAGCGCCCGCAGCATCGGGTCGCTGCCCGCCGACGACCAGCCCCCGAACGTACGGGTGACGAAGACATGCAAGCCGACATCGGCTGCCCTGGTCACCCACGGCGCGGCCTTGTGCAGCGGTGAATCAAAGCCGGGCGGCAGCTGCTGAACATCGTCGATGATCAAGAAGATCTCCGGACCGCTCCACCACGACCGCGACAACAACTCTTCCGCCGACAGACCCGGCGGCGGCTCGCGGCGGGCCAACGTAGCGGCCAGCTGGTCCATCATCGCCGACACCCCGTCAAGGTTGTAGGCGAACTTCTCCACATAGTCGGAGCCCAGCACGGTCAGCAGCTGACGGCGCGGGTCGACCAGCCACACCTGTGCTGAGGGTCGCGACGTCGGCGGTGCCGAGCTGGTGCCCGGCGCGTAGAGCCTGCCGATCTCGGACATGATGGTGGCCAGCGTCGTGGTGCGCCCACACTCGCGCCGACCGGTCACCATCAAATGCGCGTTCTCAGCGAAGTTCAGGTACACCGGCTGCAAATCCAATTCCGATATCGCCCAGGCGATTCCGCCCGCGCCAACCCCTTGGCGCTGATCTTTCGCGGCCAACGCCCGCACCTGGTCCAACCCGAACCACGCTGGCAGCCTGCGCACCGGACGGGCCTGGCCCGTCGCCACCTGGCTGACCGCCGCCGCCACGCTGTCGGACTCGAACACCGCGCCCGGTGTCCTGCCCAACGCGGGGCGGGCCACCAACGTGTGCAGACCCGACTGGGGGTCGGCGTCCAGTCGCACGTAGTTCACAGCGAGCATGCCCCGGCCGGGCTTCGCCGGAACGTCTTTGGCGAACCGGGACCGCACCAGTTTGGCGTCCTCCACCGCGGCCAGCCGTAGCTCCACCCGGGAACCGAACCCGGTGCGCACCGTGGGCCGCAGCTCCGATTCCCGGTCGGCGCTGACCACCACATGAACCCCAAACGATGGCCCTTGGTTGATGATCTGATTGACCTGCTCGATCAGCACCTCGTTTTCCTCGGCCAGTGCTCGGTAGTTGTCGATCACGAGGTAGACGTCGCCGAACCCGTCATCGGGCACGCGGCCGGGGGCGCCGGCGAACTTGCGCCGTCGGAACACGTCCATTGACGGAACGTCGTACTCGAGGAAGCTGCGTTTCCGCTCACGCACCAGCGCCAGCACTTCGGCCACCGTGCGACGAACTCCATATGGGTCCGTGGGGCCGGCGACTCCACCGACGTGCGGCAGACCGGCCACCGTCGTCAAGGCGGTACTGCTGTAGGCCAGGCAGTAGAACTGGATCTGCTCGGGGGTATGGGTCATGGCAGCAGAGCAGATCAGGGTCTGCAACGCGGTCGTCTTGCCCGCACCCCCGGCGCCCAGGATCAGCACGTTGGCGCCGGGCCCGGAGGTGTCCACCTTCCACGGCGGCTGGTCATGCTTGAACGGGCGGTCGATGATTCCGATTGGGAACACCAAATTCTTGGCGGTGCCGTAGTCCTGGTGCCACGGCCGGCCGAGGAAGCGGTTCACCAATTCGTCGATCGCCACCGGCTCGTCCAGCGGAGGTTGCCACAATCGGTAGGGCTCGAAGTCGATTCGGCGTAGCTGATCGATGATCACTGTGCCGACTCTCGGTGTCCTGACGTCCTCTTCCTCTTCCTCCTCGGCGTCCCCCTTGTCGCTGACAACTTCGCCATTGACAACTTCGCCGTTCACGTCGGCCACCGCCTCGCCGTCCGGCCCGCCCACGGCGACCTCGATGGGCGTGAACCCGGTGGTAAACAGTTGCGGGCGAATGTAATCGACGGCGTGCACAATCTGCGCCTGCCCGTCGCCGAGTGACACCCCGCGGCGGTAATCCCGCCACATGAACTCCGCTTGGAACCGGATGATCTCTTCGCCACTCTTGCGGAAATACCCCAGCCCGGCCTGGGCCGGCAGATTCACCGCATTCGGCACCCCGGCAGCCTGCGCCGCTCCGGCGGTACGCGCTTTCAGCACCAGCCGGTAACCCATGTTCTCCATGAGCTTTTCGGCGCGGCTCTCAATGGTCTGAGACGCCATCATCAGATGGATCCAGTAAGCACGGCCCTGCCGGCCGATGGAGTCTAGAACATCCACCGCGGTGGGCATGATGCGGAACCATTCGTAGAACTCGTCGATCACCACCACCAGCATCGGCAGTGGGGGCATCTCCTCGCCGCGGGCCCGCATCATCCTGACCCGCAGATTGTTGTACTCCTTGGCGTCGTCGACACCCGCGTTGTCGCATATGGTCTTGCGGCGGGCGATCTCACCCCAGAGGGCGTCCAGGAAGCGCTCCATCAGCGCCTGGTCCTCTTCGAGGTCGGTGATGATCCGCGACACGTGCGGCACCCCCGAGAATGGTCGGACCGCCGACCCACCCTTGAGGTCAGCCAGCACGAACTGCAGTTCTTCGGGAGGATGCGCAAGCATCAACGACTCGATCACGGTGCGCACCAGCGTCGACTTACCCGACCCGGTTGTCCCCGACATCACCCCGTGCGGGCCGTCGCCGCCTTCGTCGAGCGACTTCATGTCCAAAAACAGCAACTCGCCGTTGTCGGAGCGGTTACCGAACGGCGCCCGCAACCGCGACCGGCCGAGTGAGTCGCGGCGCCCGCCCCACAACGTGCCGAAGTCGATCTTGGCCGGGTCCTCAACCCCGTAGTAGGACAGGATGTCTCGGGCTCCGATGTGCGCCGCTACCCGCTGCCCGATCTCCTCGTAGGCTTGGGCGAGCCGCCACTGCGCCATCCGCTGCGCGAACTGTTCGGCCTCGGCCTCGGTCATCTGGTCGGCGAGGGCGAAGAACCACGCGTTCTCGTCGATCACCATCCAAGTGTCGCGGTCGCGGGGCACCGCTTCGATCACCCCTTTGCTGTCGAACCGCAGCACCCGCGCCGGGACAGCTGTCCACATCGACGAGCCGGTCAGGTCGAAGAACGTCACCCCGTCGACGCCGTCGGTGCTGATCGCGTACTCCCATTGCGGATCAACGATGTCGGCGACGATCACACGGTGAGGTGTCGGCGTCTCCGCCGACGAACTGGCGTGCCGAGGTGTGAATGACCCACGGCCGGCGAACAACTCGGCTTGTTCGGCGGCGAACTCGCGCACCGACCCGTACACCATGCGCGCGTTACCCGCGGCGTCGTGACGCCGCGAATCACCGAAATGTGGCAGCCACTTCACCCAATCCCATTGCGCCACATCGGAAGTGACAACCATCATCTGCACATGGTCCGGACCGTGCGAGAACGCCAGCTGGCAGATGATCGCCCGCATCAACCCCAGGGCCTGCTCGCGGTCCCCGACCAGCGCAAACCAGGGTTCGACCAGCAGGGACACCATCTTGGGCAGGTTGTACACCACGCTTTGATAGCGGCCGAATTCCTGCAGCGCCTTACCGGTCACCGGCTCCAGTTCGATGTCGGTCGGCATGTTCTGCGGTTCGCCCCAGGTCACTTCCGGCCGCGTCATGCCTACCCCGACCCGGGCGACGCCGAAGTTGAGATCCTTGCCGTTGGGCTGGCGCTCCCACATCCGGGCCGATCCCACGGCGGCCGCCAGCGTCGCCGGCGCCGGGTGAAACCAGCGGTAGTTGGCGTCCATGCTGTCCGCCGACTCGTTGGCCGTCTCGCGCAGCAGGTCCAGCATCATCATGAACTGTGCGCGCATCGCGTCCAGCTTGGGCCGGCTCATCTGCTGCTGGCCGCCGAAGCGCCCGCCGAACATCATCATCGCGATACCACCGATCATGAAGATCGGGAAGATCGCACCGGCGCCCAAGAACATTCGCGAGCCACTGGCCACCGTCATGCCGATCATGCCGACGAGCAGGCCGAGGACCAAGACGCCAATCACGACCAGCCACCAGGGCTTACCTTCCGGTGGCGGGACGCTCAACGGCGTCGGTAAGACAATGTTCTCCGGCTTGACCAACGGCGCCTTCTCCGGCGTCGGCCGCGCAAAACCACGTTTCACTTTGGTACCGCCAATTCTGCAGGGTTCATGTCTTTCGGAAGTGTGTCATGACGCACCAGCGCGTCCGCGCGCGACAGCATCGGACCCGGTGCCAGCAGCCGCAGTGCCACCCACGGCGCCGGGCTCGGCGTAGAAGTCAACCCCAATGCCGTCCGGGCCTCACGCGCGTTGTCCACCCCGAACCGCACGCCCGAATCCGACAACCACCATAACGATTCGGTTGTTGCCGCGCCGGGGTCATTGCCGGTCACAGCGACGAAGTTCGCGTACTCGGGGCCGAAAAAGACTCGGTCGGCTTCCCGACCGGACGTGTCCGCCTTCACCAGCGACACCACCTTGTTCGCGTTGTTCGCGGCCACCGGGATCGTCGGCCCGGACACCACCTGGGTGCGGGCGCGCTCCTCGCCGGTGGTCTTCTCCCACCACCAGCAGGTCGCCGGGTTTTCTCGGATGTCCACGGCATGTAGCGGGCTGTCCGGATAGGCCGAGAGATCCAAGCCGTTGACCACCGGCATTTTCGCCAACGTCGCCGGCGCTACCACCACGGGCGAATTGCCCGTCGGCGTGCCCGCGTTCTGCAGGATCTGAGCCACTATCGGCGAGATGGTCTGCACGCCATCGGCTAACACCACCGAATACTGCTGCGGGCCACTGACTTGTGGCGTCACCAGAACACTTCCCACCGGCGCCGGGGCGTTGGGGAAGGCTGCCGGGCTACCCGCGTCCGGCACTTTCGGCACCGACAGTTCGGGACCCACCGGCAAGGCGTCGTACAACGCCCGGCTCATCGGCCGCGCCCGGTTGACTTGCTCCGGGGTCAAGCCCAGCGGCAACAACACCGCCCGATTGGCCGCGTCGATGCGTGACCGGCGGCCCTGCCGAATCACCCAGGTGTCTTTCTCGTACTGCAGCACCACCGCGTCCGGTCCGGTCAATACCTGTCGGTGACCTGAGAGGTCCGGAGCGCCGTCGATCAGGGTCACAGTTACCGATGCCGGTGCGCCCACACCCGATGCGCTGGTGACGGAATCGCACACCAGCCACGACGACGTCGCCGGACTCGTCGGGGAAAACTGCGATGGCGCACCTGGGATACCCACCATCGGCCCGTGCGGCTGCTGCGCGATCTGGCCTGACCGCACCTTGTGCGGATTGTCCGCTCGCCCGGTAATCAGCCGCGCCGACGCCAAGTTCAGCGCCGGGTACAGCTTGTCACCCACCCGGACATACAGTGCCCCGGAGTCACGGTCAGCGATGATCGGCGATTCGTTCATCTGACCGGACGGGCTGATAAACGACCACAGCAGCGCCCCGAGGCATATCACGCCCGCCGCGGAGACCGATGCCACCACCGCCAATATCTGACGCCGGCCCGGTTCAACCTCCATGCGCACCCGCCACCGGGTCAACGCCATTGCGGTGCGACGCGCCAAGAATTGATAACCGGTCACCTGGGTCCGCGTCGACAACCCAAGGCCGTACCCCGACCGCTGGCGGCGGTTCTGTTCAGCTGGCACGTTAAATCACATTCCGATCCGGCAGAAAGCCTGGATACTGCGCATAGCCGCTACTCACACCGATAACCGTAGGCCACCGCCATCGACCTCGCCACGGGGACACCGTTGCGGCCACCTTCCTGTAACTTTCCAGTCGCCCACGTTACCGACCACGCCGACGTGCTCTGCACTACCTGCCCTCACTCGTCATATGCCCTACTGGGGATTCGTTTTCCCTGCGCATGGTAGCGACAGGTGACAAAGGCGGCTGGTCGAGAATTCCGCCTCCGGCCACCGCACCGGTGACTTATCCAAAGCCGTGATTCGAAAAGGCCACCGCCCGCATCGTGGCGGGACGGGTCCGCCAAGCATGATGGGCGGCATGACTGAGCTCGCGCCATCGCTGGTCGAACTCGCCGGGCGGTTCGGCATCGCGACCGACTACGAGGACTGGGCCGGCCGCCGCCTTCGCGTTCCCGAGACCACTCTGGTGGCCGTCCTGGCCGCGTTCGGTGTGGCCGCCGCGGCCGAGCAGGAGCGCAGCGCGGCGCTGACCGCTTACGACCGCGCGTACTGGTCGCGTCCGTTGCCGGCCACCATCGTCGCCCGCGCCGGCGCCGAGACCAGATTCTGGGCACATGTGACCCATGGCTATCCCGCTGAAGTCTGGCTGCGCCTCGAGGACGGCACGGTGCGCTGCGCGCGACAGGTCGACAACTTCACCCTACCGTTTCACCTCGACGGACGCTGGATCGGCGAGGCCAGCTTCGTGCTGCCAGCCGATCTGCCGCTCGGGTATCACCGCGTGCACCTATGCTCCGGCGACAATGAAGCCAGCACCGCGCTCATCGTGACACCGGACTGGCTGGGACTGCCCGAGCGGATGGGCGCCAGCCGGGCGTGGGGTGTGGCGACGCAGTTGTATAGTGTGCGGTCCCGCCAGTCGTGGGGTGTCGGCGATCTCACCGATCTCACCGACCTCGCGGTGTGGTCGGCATCGCGGCACGGCGCCGGTTATGTGCTGGTCAATCCGCTGCATGCGGCCGCGCCGACGAAGCCGATGGAGCCGTCGCCGTACCTACCGACGTCGCGGCGCTTCGTCAACCCGCTCTATCTTCGTGTCGAGGCCGTCCCCGAGTTTGCCTACCTGCGCAAACGGGGCCGGGTGCGGCGGCTGCGCGAACAGGTGCAGCAGCGGACCGCGGCGCTGGATGCGATCGACCGCGACGCCGCGTGGGCGGCCAAGCTCGCGGCGCTCAATCTCCTCTACCGGGTGCCGCGTTCGGCGGGGCGTGAACTGGCCTACGCGGCGTTCTGCGCCCGTGAGGGCCCCGCCCTCGACGACTTCGCCACCTGGTGCGCGCTCGCCGAGAAGTACGGCAGTAACTGGCATCAGTGGCCCCAATCACTACGGCATCCCGCCAGCGCGGCCGTCGCCGAGTTCGCCAATAAACATACGGATGCCGTCGATTTTCACCGCTGGTTGCAGTGGCAACTTGACGACCAACTCGCTCTGGCGCAGTCGCAGGCAGTGCGGGCCGGGATGGCGTTGGGCATCATCCATGACCTCGCCGTCGGCGTGCACCCCACCGGCGCCGATGCGTGGGCCCTGCAGGACGTGTTGGCGCTCGGCGTGACCGCGGGCGCACCGCCCGACGAGTTCAACCAGCTCGGCCAGGACTGGTCTCAGCCGCCGTGGCGACCGGACCGGCTAGCGGAGCAGGAGTATCGGCCGTTCCGCGAGCTGATCCGGGCCGTGCTGCGGCACGCCGGCGGCGTGCGCATCGACCACATCATGGGACTGTTTCGGCTGTGGTGGATCCCCACCGGTGCACCGCCCACCCATGGCACGTATGTGCGCTACGACCACGAGACGATGATCGGCATCGTGGCCCTGGAAGGGCATCGGGCCGGGGCGCTCGTGGTGGGCGAGGATCTCGGCACCGTCGAACCCTGGGTGCGGGATTACCTGCGGGCCCGGGGCATGCTCGGCACCTCGATCCTCTGGTTCGAGCTCGACCGCGGCGGTAGCGGCGGTCCGCTGCCGGCCGAACGCTGGCGCGAGTACTGCCTGTCGACCGTCGCCACCCACGACCTGCCGCCGACCGCCGGGTATCTGGCCGGAGACCATGTGCGCCTGCGCGAGTCGTTGGGCCTGTTGACCCGGCCCGCCGAGGAGGAACTCGAGGCGGATCGGGCCGAGCAGGCGGCGTGGATCGCCGAGCTGCGCCGAGTCGGGCTGCTGGACGACAGCGCGGACGTCGAGCAGACTGTGCTGGCCCTCTACCAGTACCTGGGCCGAACGCCGTCGCGGCTGCTGGGCGTGTCGCTGACCGACGCGGTCGGTGACCGGCGGACCCAGAACCAGCCCGGCACCACCGACGAGTACCCCAACTGGCGGGTTCCGCTCTCCGGCCCGGACGGTCGGCCGGTGATGCTCGAGGATGTGTTTACCGACCGCAGGGCGGCCGCCCTGGCCGAGGCCGTGCGTGCCCAAACAGTGATCCCACGCGCGGAGTGAGGCCGCTCCTCGCCCCAGCCGCGTCGAATTCTGCAGAAGGAGGTCCTGGCGTTGTATCTGGGCCGAACCAAACACGTTGCGACCAATGATCAACGCATCGTGCTGCACGCGGGACATGACGTTGTCCAGCGGCGCGAGCTTACCTAGCCCGGAGGCCGCGCTGGCTCCCCGGGCAATGTCGTCGCCACGGTGTGACCGGCCGCGATGAGCTGATCCCGTTGGCCAGTAATTCCCTGCGCAGCAAGGGCATTCAGGAAGATGTCGTGGACGATGTCAGCGTGGACGAGCGCTGCGGTCACGAACACGGTCGCGGCAGTGCAGCGAACATGCAGGCAGATATCTTCAATGGGGGGTCTCCAAACCACCCTGCGGGCAGTACACGTTGATAGCGGTGTCGGCGAACTTGGCTGCGGTAGCCATCGACATGCGCGGCGATCCCTGAACAATGTCTTGAACGATCCGCCGTTCACTCTCGCCGCGCGCCAAGCGTGAGCAAATGCGACGCGCATCGTTGATCGCAGCGTTGGGAGCTCCCGACAGTTGAAGCCCTTGAGCTTCCAGCAGCCACAGGAATCGGCCATCCTTGTCGCCCAGCTTCGCCGGCGGGTCAACGGCCGGCGGATCGGACGTGGCCTGCGAAACCGACGTAGATTCTCTCGGAACGACAGGATTGTGTTTCGAGTAGAAAACCAATACTCCGGCAACGGCGACGACGGCGACTGCTAGCGCGGCGAGCACGGCCAAGCCAGGAATCGACGGCGGGTTCGGTGTCGTTGTCATCGAGTTATGCCCAAGCGTAGCCGCGCTGACGCTTTCGTGTGGCAGCCGTCGGCTGTGAGTCCGCAGCGAATTTACTGAGAGCTTCCGTCAACTGCGACAAGCCCGGCAACCTGTCGGAGGTCAGCACATCGCCGAGCGGGTCGCCGACAACGGGCTCACCAACATCGACCTACTCGCCTTCGCCTGCCGCCCACACCATCGACTTCGGCAAGGACTGGACCATCCGGAAACACAGCCAGCGGCCAGGCCCGCAGGATTTCGTGGCGCATCCGGCTTGTGTCGGTTGAGGCCCCTGCGACCGGCTAGCCTCAGTGCCATGAAGGTCGCCGTGGTCGCCCCGGTCACCGCCGGGGTCACCGCGGAGCCGGACTGGATGGTGAGCTTCGTGCGGCCCCGGTACGACAGCGTCTATCCCTATGACCGGTCCGGACGGGTTGCGCTCGAACGCCAGCAGATCAAGGGGGTCGGGGATCGGGCTGGAAGCATGCGGCTTTGAATCGATCGTCGTCGTCGAGCACACCGTCCTGGTGCCGCGTTCGACAGCCGGGGCCGACGGGCCGACGAGCAGCTGGCCGTGTTGCGGGCGCTGTGGGCTGACCAACCCCGCGGGCCACCCATCACGGCGAGTTCTTCGGATTTGATGACGCCATGTGCTACCCCAAACCGGTTGCCGGCTCACGGCTTCCGGTGCACATCGGCGGACACAGCCGGGCGGCCGCGCGGCGGGCCGGACGCTTCGGCGACGGCTTCCAGCCACTCGGCGTCACCGGCGCGCGACTGGAGTCGCTGCTCGCATCGATGCGTGAGAAAGCGTCGGCGGCTGGGCGCGACCCGCTGGTCTTGAGGTTTCGCTGGGCCATCTGGTCACCAAAATCAACGCTGAACGCGCCGGCGAATTGGCTGACCGGGGCGCTTACCGGATCGTGCTGGCCATGCCGCCGATCACCGATATCGAGCAGGCCAAGGACACCCTGTCGGCCTGCGCGCAACGGCTGTCGCTGCCGGTATGACCCTCGCAGCCGCCGACCGGTCGGCCCTCACGGACTTGGTGCACCGCTATGCCGCCGGGGTCGATGATCGCCAATTCGACGCTGTGGCGAAACTTTTCACCGCCACGGCTGAGCTGACAGTGCCCGACCCGCCAACCACGCTCGAGCCGGTTCACCGGCACCGGGGGCAGGCCGCCATCACCGCAGCGGTCGCCTCGGTTGCGGCCGCGGTGCGTACCGAGCACGCGATCATCGGCGAGGTCTACGACGAAGGCCCGCGGCCGGGCATCGCACGCGGCCGCATTGCGTGCATCGCGCACCACTGGAGCCAATGCGCGGATCAGCTGACCGACGTGGTTTGGCATCTGCGCTACGACGACGAATATCAGCAGATCGGCGCGGGTTGGCGGATCAGCCGCCGGGTGTTGACGATCAACGCCATCGAGACCCGCCCGGTGCGCCGGTTGCGGCCCGCCGGGCCATCCAGGTGGGTGACCTCAGCGCAAAACGGCTCGTGCGAGCGGTATGCCCCTAAGCGGATAGTTCCGGCGAGCAGATCTTGTTGATCGTCGAACGCTACGACACGCGTACGCACCGCACCCTTTTTCGACAGGTAATACGAGGAAATGAAGGCCGACTCCGGGATCGCGTCGATGCAACCCGGGGTCGTCGCGAGATCTGCAACGCCCGAGGCAAGTCTGCCCGACGTGGTCGGCGCCGATTGTTCCGGCGGCCCGCCTTCGCCGATCAGCCAAAGCGCCCCAGGCGGGCGGTGTCTTCCAGGAGATCGGCGGCGCTGGCAACGCTTTCGGCGGGTTTGGTCATCTGGGTAGCGACCTCACGGGCTCGAGTGACGTATTGCGGAGTGAGGATAGAGCGCAGGTCCGCGACCAGTGATTCCCGGGTGGTGGCCGAGAAGCGCCGGCCGGAGCCAACTTTCAGCCGCTTAACCGCAGCTGCCCAGATCGGCTGATCGAGCCAGAACCAGAGGATCAACGTGGGGATTCCGGCCCGCATGCCCGCCGCCGTGGTGCCGGTGCCCCCATGGTGGACGACCGCGCGACAGGCGGGAAAGACGGCCGCATAGTTCACCGCGCCCACAACCTTGACGTGGTCGAAATGCGGGATGCGGTTGAAGCCATGCACGCTCGAGTAAATCAACGCTCGCTCGCCTAACTCCATGCAGGCCGCGCCGATCATGGCGACCGTATCGGCGGGAGATGCGACCCGCATGCTGCCGAAGCCGAAGTAGATCGGCGGCGTTCCGGCGGCGATCCACGACAAGACCTCGTCGTCGGCATCGGTCGGCAATTCCATCGTCAGCGCGCCAACGAAGGGCCGTCGGCCGCCCTGTTCCGCCCATTCGGCTGCCAGCTCGGGAAAACAGAGCTCGTCGTAGGCCTGGATCTCCAGCGATCCACGTTCCACCATCTGTGGCGTCGAGGGTCCGGTTGCCTCCGGCAAGCCCAGTGCACGGCGGTGGGCGTCTTCAGCCTCCTTCGTTATGCGCCTATCCAGCCACCCGACCGGCAAAACCCGCGCCGGGAAGCAGTGCAGCGCAGCCAGCGGAATGTCGTAATACTCCGCGATGTTGGCGGCGAGCGCCTGCTCGCTCGTGCCCGCCAATAGCAGGTCGGCCCCATTTGCCAGCGACCTCAGCGTCGTGCCCTTCTCCGCCCACACCTGGGTGAGATGCTCCATAACTTCGACCATCGCGCTGATCGGATTCTGGATCTTGCGGACCAAATCCGCGTCGTCCAGCAGCGCCTGCGGGTCCGGCCCGTAGGCGACCGCAGAAAGCCCTGCCGACTCGACGAAGCCAAGCATGTTAGGCGGGACCGCCATGCGCACGTCGTGACCTCGGCGCAGCAGCTCCCGACCGACGGCGGCGCAGGGCTCAACATCGCCGCGAGTTCCATAACCTGCCAGCACAAATTTCATCGGCGGAACCTAACTCGCGCTGATGCCTACACGTCCAAGTGGGCGAAGTGGCCGTGTCGGTACCGCTCGACACACGCCGTCCCTTTGACCTTGCCGCTCGTGGTGATCAGAATCGAGCCGCGGGTGCCAGAACGAGATCCACCACGCTTAGACCGCGTGAATTTAGCATTGTCAAATGGTCGGTGCAACGTTGCCGCGTTTAACTGCCCCAGGGGGCTTCGAGTGCCGCGCGGTTGACGAGCGGGGCCCATGCCTCTGCCCGTGCCGCTGCCGTTGAGGGGGCGTTAGAGGCACTCGGGTCAAGGGCAGGCCGCAGGCCCGTCGCGCAGCGATCGCCGACAGCGGCCCTTGAGACATCCTTATGAGTTTGTTCATCAAGTGGCCTTGTGACGCCGGCGGGGATGTGCTTCACCGCCCCGCGCCGCCCAGTGGCAGCGATCCAATCAAGGCACGCCGAGGCAAGTCTGCCCGACGTGGTCGGCGCCGATTATTCCGGCGGCCCGCCTTCGCCGATCAGCCAAAGCGCCCCAGGCGGGCGGTGTCTTCCAGGAGATCGGCGGCGCTGGCAGCGCTTTCGGCGGGTTTGGTCATCTGGGTGGCGACCTCACGGGCTCGAGTGACGTATTGCGGGGTGAGGATGGAGCGCAGGTTGGCGACCAGTGATTCCTGGGTGGTGGCCGAGAAGGGCTGCGCGGAGCCGACTTTCAGCCACTTAACCGCAGCCGCCCAGATCCAGATCGGCAGATCGAGCCCGATCCAGAGGACCAACGTGGGGATTCCGGCCCGCAGGCCCGCGGCCGTGGTGCCGGCGCCACCGTGGTGGACGACCGCGCGACAGGCGGGAAAGATGGCCGCATGGTTCACCGCGCCCACAACCTTGACGTGGTCGAAATGCGGGATGTGGCTGAAGTCATTTGCGCCCTTGCAAATCAACGCCCGCTCGCCTAACTGCGTGCAGGCCGCGCTGATCATGGTGATCGTGTCAGCGGGAGATGGGACCCGCATGCTGCCAAAGCCGAAGTAGATCGGCGGCGTTCCAGCGGCAATCCACGACAAGACCTCGTCGTCGGCATCCGTCGGCAACTCCAGCGTCAGCGCGCCCACGAACGGCCGTCGCCCACCCTGTTGCGCCCATTCGGCTGCCAGCCCGGGAAAGCAGAGCTCGTCGTAGGCCTGGATCTCCAGCGATCCACGTTCCACCATCTGTGGCGTCGAGGGTTCGGTTGCCTCCGGCAAGCCCAGTGCACGGCGTTGGGCGTCTTCAGCCTCCTTCTTTATGCGCCAATCCAGCCACCCCAGCGGCGGCGGCAAAATCGGAACGAACTCCCGCATCGGGAAGCAGTGCAGCGCAGCCAGCGGAATGCTGTAATACTCCGCGATGTTGGCGGCGAGCGCCTGCTCGTTCGTGCCCGCCAATAGCAGGTCGGCCCCATTTGCCAGCGACATCAGCGTCGTGCCCATCTCCACCCAGAGCTGGGTAACATGGTCCATAACTTCAGGCAGCACGCTGATCGGATTCTGGATCTTGCGGAGGAAATCCGCGTCGTGCAGCAGCGCCGGCGCGTCCGGCCCGTAGGCGACCGCAGCAAGCCCCGCCGACTCGACGAAGCCAAGCATGTTAGGCGGGACCGCCATGCGCACGTCGTGACCTCGGCGCAGCAGCTCCCGACCGACGGCGGCGCAGGGCTCGATATCGCCGCGACTTCCATAGCCTGCCACCACAAATTTCATCGGCGGAACCTAACTCGCGCTGATGCCTACACGTCCAAGGGGGCGAACTGGCCGTGTCGGTACCACTCGACACACGCCATCCGTCTGCAGGCCCGTCGCGCAAGCGATCGCGACAGCGGCCCTTGAGACATCCTATGAGCGTGTTTGTCAAGCGGCATTCTGTTGATCTTGGTCGTGGGGGCCCATGCGGTCGAGTTGTCGTAGACGGTGCCGGTCTTAGGCAGCCGTGCAGGATGCCGACGAGCCGGTTGGCGAGTTGGCGCAGTCCAGCGTTGTGATTGTGGCCGCGGGCGCGTTGTTTGTCGTAGTAGGCGGGTGCGCCGGGTGAGGCTCGCAGTGCGGACTGGGCCTGCAGATTCATCAGATGTGTCGTTTGCTGACAGCTACTCCGTGTCTGGGCGGCACATAGCCTCGAGACGCCCGCCCGGCATCACAACGGACCGCAATGTCAACTCGAAGTGGCCCCGGCGTGGTCGGCGCCGATTATTCCGGCGGCCCGCCTTCGCCGATCAGCCAAAGCGCCCCAGGCGGGCGGTGTCTTCCAGGAGATCGGCGGCGCTGGCAACGCTTTCGGCGGGTTTGGTCATCTGGGTAGCGACCTTACGGGCTCGAGCGACGTATTGCGGAGTGAGGATAGAGCGCAGGTCCGCGACCAGTGATTCCCGGGTGGTGGCCGAGAAGCACCGCGCGAAGCCGACTTTCAGCCGGTTGACCGCAGCTGCCCAGATCGGCTGATCATGCCCGATCCAGAGGATCAACGTGGGGATTCCGGCCCGCATGCCCGCGGCCGTGGTGCCCGCGCCCCCATGGTGGACGACCGCGCGACAGGCGGGAAAGATGGCCGCATAGTTCACCGCGCCCACAACCTTGACGTGGTCGAAATGCGGGATGCGGTTGAAGCCATGCACGCCAGAGTAAATCAAGGCTCGCTCGCCTAACTGCGTGCAGGTCGCGCCGATCATGGCGACCGTATCGGCGGGAGATGCGACCCGCGTGCTGCCGAAGCCGAAGTAGATCGGCGGCGTTCCGGCGGCGATCCACGACAAGACCTCGTCGTCGGCATCGGTCGGCAATTCCATCGTCAGCGCGCCGACAAAGGGCCGTCGGCCGCCCTGTTGCGCCCATTCGGCTGCCAGCTCGGGAAAGCAGAGCTCGTCGTAGGCCTGGATCTCCAGCGATCCACGTTCCACCATCCGTGGCGTCGAGGGTCCGGTTGCCTCCGGCAAGCCCAGTGCACGGCGTTGGGCGTCTTCAGCCTCCTTCGTTATGCGCCAATCCAGCCACGAGAGCGGCGGCTGCAACATCGGAACGAACTCCGGCATCGGGAAGGAGTGCAGCGCAGCCAGCGGAATGTCGTAATACTCCGCGACGTTAGCGGCGAGCCCCTGCTTGTCGCTCATGCCCGTCAATAGCAGGTCGGCCCCATTTGCCAGCGCCGTCAGCGTCGTGCCCATCTCCACCCAGAGCTGGGTCGCATACTCGATATATTCGCGCAGCGCGCTGATCGGATTCTGGATCTTCGAGAAGCGGACGAAATCCTCGTCGTGTAGCAGCGCGTCCGGCCCGTAGGCGACCGCAGCAAGCCCTGCCGACTCGACGAAGCCAAGCATGTTAGGCGGGACCGCCATGCGCACGTCGTGACCTCGGCGCAGCAGCTCCCGGCCGACGGCGGCGCAGGGCTCGACATCGCCGCGAGTTCCATAGGTTGCCAGCACAAATTTCATCGGCGAAACCTAACTCGCGGTGATGCCTACACGTCCAAGCGGGGCGAACTGGCCGTGTCGGTACCGTTCGACACACGCCGTCCGTCCGCAGGCCCGTCGCGCAAGCGATCGCGACAGCCCTTGAGGCATCCTATGAGCTTGTTTGCCAAGCGGCATTCTGTTGACCTTGGTCGTGTGGGGCCCATGCCGTCGATTCGTCGTAGACGGTGCCGGTCTTAGGCAGCCGTGCAGGATGCCGACGAGCCGGTTGGCGAGCTGGCGCAGTGCAGCGTGTGGTTATGGCCACCAGGCAAATGGTCGGGCCGCCGTCACAGGCATCGGCCACCGCCGATCGCTGCCCCGCCACCGCCTTCCGCAGCACCGCTTGCTCCGACGCCGTCTCGGGCGCCGGCGTCGCCCGCGCCAGGGCCGCCCCGTCACCCCCGTCGCCGCCACCACCACCGACGCCGTCGCGCCGCTCCCCGCGGCCGTGGTCGGGGCGCGGTGCCCGGATCACGGAGCCACCGGTGTCACTGCCGATGGCGCCACCGCCTACTGCGCCCACCTGCAGGACACCGACCGAGACGTGTGGTCACTGCACCAAGGTGAGATTCCCAACCCCTCGCGAGCGCCCAGCCGGTCTTGCCGCAGGCGGGCGACAACGAGTCGGCGGTGTCTGTCCGCATACAGCAGACCAGTCACACTGTGCTCCAATGCGTTAAACGAAATTCTTCGAGGCAACGGATTGGGGTCCTGACCGGCCGCACC
>Ga0187766_10000383_pt1 | contig 24388 bp, 22 predicted proteins | sample 0216_QUI02_MP05__4_FD_132971 | JGI IMG/M metagenome (GOLD analysis project Ga0187766, IMG submission 132971) | Tropical peat soil microbial communities from peatlands in Department of Meta, Colombia - 0216_QUI02_MP05_20_MG | ecosystem: Environmental > Terrestrial > Soil > Wetlands > Peat ... | reverse complement strand
GTGGCTGCCGATGAATCCAGCGCCACCTGTCACGACCGCAAGCGGCTTGGACGTCATGCCGCCTTCGTCGATTTCATCGTACGCACGTTGAAGTAACGCTCGTCCTCGAGGCTATTGGGCAGTTTGCCTGCCTTGAACGCCTTGCAAAGGTCGCGCACGGCGTCCTCGATCGTCCGTTTCGGGCGATAACCGAGAACCCGGGCGATCTTGTCGGAATTCACGTGGTAGGAGCGATTGTCGTTCGTCGCCGTGACCGTGATCGCAATTTCGCCCTTCGCGGGATATTCCTGCTCGACGATCTTCTTCACGATCTGAGCGATCTCCATGATCGTGCGGTTCTGATAGGCAACGTTGAAAATCTCACCCGCAATCTTGTCGGTGGGCGCTTCGAGGAACAGACGGTAGGCGTCGCACATGTCGTCGATATGCAGGTTCGGGCGCTTCTGGCTTCCACCGAACACCGTGATGACCCCCTTGTTGACCGCGAGGTTCGTCAAGATGTTGACGGAGAGATCGAGGCGGCAGCGCGGACTGTAGCCGCAGACCGTGGCCGGCCGGATCGCAACACAGGTAAAATCCTTCGACTGGTGCTTGAATAACAGCGGTTCGCAGAGGCCCTTATATTTGTTGTAGAGCGTCAGAGGCACCAGTGGATGCTCTTCGGTCACATTGGGGTCTTCGGAAACGCCGTAGACCGAGCTCGAGGAGCAATAGACGAAGCGCCTCACGCCCGCTTTCTTCGCCGCGACGACCATCGGCTCGAAGCAATCGAAGTTGATCGACTTCGAGAGCCCTTCATCGAGCTCGAAACTCGGATCGTTCGAAATGCACGCGAGATGCAAGACAGTTTCGATCCCCTCGAATGCAGCACCTAGCTTTCTCGTGTCCCGGATGTCGCCCTCGATGATGTGCAGTCTCGGATTGCCGCGCGGCAGCTGGTTGGCCCCAAAGTAGCACGCATCATAAACCGTGACCTCGTAACCGGCGTCGAGCAGGCTTGGCGTAAGCACGCTTCCCACATAGCCCGCACCGCCGGTGACAAGGACACTCTTGAACAGTTTCGTCACGAATAGAGCTCCTGCTTTGTGTTTTTGCGCGGCACTACTCCGCCGCGGCCACTTTGCGACTCGCGGTTTTGATCGAATAGCCGGCGGCGGACGCGTCCTTATGGAACATGTGGACGGTCTCGAGCGAGTATTCCCCGAGGTCTTTGCCGACGAGGGACAGCTTCTTGAGCACGTCGTGCGTGACCGTGATGATATGACAACCGACCTCGTCCGCCTGGAAGATATTGAGAAGCTCACGCGGACTGGCCCAGATCAGCTCGGCCTTCGGTCTCGCCTTCAAAAGCTCGACCGCCTCGCGCATCACCGGCATCGGATCGACGCCCGTGTCGGCGATGCGGCCCGCAAAGACAGATACCATTGCCGAAACATTCGGCGACAGGCTTTTTGCGACGAGACGCACCTGCTCGAGCGTGAGGAGTGCGGTGACGTTGAGCTGCACATTGCGTTGCGAGAGCGCGCGGATCAATGAGGCGGCAGACTCGCCCTTCGTATTCGTGATCGGGATTTTGACGAAGACGTTCTGCCCCCAGGAAGCGATCTCATCCGCCTGGCGCTCCATTTCGTCGAACGCATCGGCGAAGACTTCGAACGACACCGGGCGCTCTGTGACGACCTTGAGGACGTCACGAGCGAACGCCTCGTAATTTTCGACGCCGGCCTTCCGCATCAAGGTCGGGTTTGTCGTGAACCCCTTGATCAAGGGATTGCCGTGAAGCGCCTTGATGCCATCCAGGTCGGCGCCATCGGCGAATATCTTCACGCGCAATTCAGTCGCGTGTGGAACCTTGGTCATTGAACTTCCCCTCTCGTGACCGCTTTCATTGTGGACCCGCACCCAATCCCCTTCCTCCAGGCGGGCGCCAAGCCTTTGTTGGGTTTCTTATCCAGCGCTTATCTTATACATGGCCGTGCAGAATTGCCTCACTTGCTTCCCATAGCGAGAAAACTTCTAAATCCGGTTGAATTTCCAGATTTGCGTTGTAGTTGTACTTCAGAAGAATTGTCTTGCAGCCGGCCGCTTTTCCGGCACCCACGTCCCTCCAGCTATCCCCCACCATATAGCTCAAATCGGTTCGAATCGACCATTTTGCTGCGGCGGCGAACAACATGCCGGGCTTCGGCTTCCGGCAAAGACAGTTATCGCTATCCGTATGATAACAAACCTCGATTCCGTCTATAGGTAAGCCCTCCAAAAGTCGGCGGTGCATTTCCTCGCACACGTCGCGGCGCTGGCGGCCCGTCGCGACATCCGGCTGATTTGTCGCAACTACGAGGCGAAAGCCGGCCTCGCTCAACCGGCGGACCGCGTCGGTCACGCCGGGCAAAAGCTCGAACTCATCGAGGGTCTGCGGCGGGTAGGCCTTGCCGTCGCGCACGAAGGCCCGCACCAGGACACCGTCCCGGTCGAGAAAAACGGCCCGATCGTGTAAATCCGCCCGCTCACGGCTTTGCGAAAGCTGCCCCGCCATGCCCATGTCACCATTTCGTCCGGCGTATTTGCAGCTCCGGGTGAGACACGAGACAGTGCCAGACCACCGCCTGGAAGGACTCGGTGTAGGGCGTCACCAGCGCTGGATCGACGGTCGGCACCACAACGACGGCATCGCCCACTCGCGCCGTGTAGCCGGTCTCGCGCCCGACAACGCCGAAAACCTTCATGCGCCGCGACTTCGCCTCGTCGAGTGCGCGCACGATATTGACACTGACATTGCGTTCCGCATCTCCCCCGCCCACGGAAAAGACGAGCACGGCATCTTTCTCGTTCCCGCGGCTGATCTTGAGCCATTCGGAGAAGACCGTGTCCCATCCCTCGTCATTGGTGCGCGCGGTCAACTCCGAGACATTGTCGACCGGCGCATAGGCCTCAATGCCGCAGAGCTTGCGGAAATCGTTGACCGCGTGGCTCGAGTTGCCGGCACTGCCGCCGACGCCAAGGATAAAGAGGCGCCCGCCGCGTTCGCGGAGTGCCGCAAGCTCCTTCGCCAAACGCTCCACGATGCCGCGATCGATATCGGCTGCGATTTTGGCAACCCCGCCAAAATAGGTGTCGGCGTGACTCATGTTCGCATTTCCCTCAGCGCGCGGCGCGTGGACGGGTTGGCTAGAGCACTCCCGTCAACGGTCCCTTCTCGAGATAGACGATGTAGGAGCGGCCCCACCAGCCGACATCCAAGTGGCGGATGAAGCGCCAGCGTGTCTTCTGTTGATACTCGAGAAACGCCCGCGCGACACCTTTCATAGGGGTTCCCTTGAAGCCAGCGAACAAGTCGTCGATGTAGATGACCGATCCTTCCTGCAGCAGCGGGTCGATGAATTCGAACACCGGGACGGCGGATTCGTACAAGTCGCAATCGATATTGACCAATGCGATCTTGTTCTCATTCGCCACGAACGTGTTTTGAAGCGTGCGGCTCAGCGAATCCGAATAGAAGCCTTTGACGGTCTTGACGCGATCCGTATAGATGCCATGCTCACGAACCATGCGCAAAAATTCGTCTTCCGCGGTGGTGAGGGCGCCGCGCTTCCAGATCTCCACACTCGACTCCGAGCGAAGCTCGGGCAGCCCCTCGAAGCTGTCGAAGGCCCAGAACTTCATTTCGGCCGGATCATGGCGCCGGGCCTCCGTCAATGCCATTCGAAATGTGCGGCACCGGTGACAGCCATACTCGTGGTAGTCGCCGCGAATACGGTTATCGGTCAAAAAATCGAATGTGCGGCGGAAAAAGAGCGCCTTCTCGGTCTGGCGATTTGTCTGGTTGTAGGCGATTTCCTCGTCCTTGTTCCAGTCGGCGAGGGCAGCACCATTGCCGAGCTTCACCCAGGGCTCGCCGCGCACGCCTTCGATCCCAATCGGGGCATGCTCGCGTGCTTCTTTGTGCCGTTCGGATTCCTGAATTTTGGGCATCGTATGGCTCCCGAATAATGCGGGCTGCGGGTGCCGCCCCGACCGCCGTCCGCGAGGATCGTCCTCAGGATCTCAGCTTGTCCGCCACCTTCATGGCGTGATCGATCGTGTCGTCGATGTCGACGTTGTAGAGGTAGCTGCCGGCGCGGCCAATCGAAAAGACGCCCTCGGGCATTTCCGCGAAATATTTTTTAGCCTTGGCTTTCTCGGATTCGAACGGCATCGGATAGAGTTTGTTCTTCGTCGAGGGAAGCTCGAGACTGATGAGCGTGGTCGGCGCCTTATGGAGCGTGAACTTCTTGTACTCGACAAGGCGTGTGAAACGCTCCGGGCCCGCGTAGTAGCAAAAATATACATGTTCCGGCATGGCGAATTCGACCGGCAGCACGATGAGATGCAGCTCCCGGCCGACGTAAGGTAGCTCCCCATAGCACGATGCGAACAATATATCCGGCGAAATCGTATTCACGATGATGTCGAATGTGCTCTTTCGGCCGCCGATCACGACCGTTTTCCTGGGGATGTCGTAGGATTCGATTTCGGTGTTGAGATAGACTTTTGCTTCCGCCGTCGCAATCCGAAAATAGTCGTTGTAGCCGTTGAATGCGATCGGATAGGCCGAGATCGCCGTGTCCCACGCGGCACGCGGACCCTCCTTGATCGTGACACCTTTGGGCGACCAGGTGAAATCGTCGATCAGCTTGTTGTCCGGAATCATCCACATCTTGCGGGAATAATTGTCGACGAATTTTCGGTAGAGAGTCTCGCCGATCGAATAGATCCAGAACTCCTCGAAATTCTTCGCGGCCCCAGCCCCGTTGAGTTGCATGAGCTGCTGGCGCGTGGTGCCGGCGAGTTCGTCCTTCGACAATCGGCTTATGGCGTTTGCGCTGATGGACGACAGCTCGGCCTCGATGGTTTTGCGTTCGGGCATCCGCGACAAATCGTCGCGGTGAATGGGATAGGTGTAAAAAGCCTCGTCCCGTTCGATGTAGGTGAGGAACTGATGATCCGCGCATCGGCGCATCGGCACATAGGAATTCAAAAATTGAAAGACGTGCTCCATCGGCGTCAGGAAATGACGCGGCCCGAATGTGTGGGGGTGACCGCCATACGTGACGGTCCGCACGCCCGCACCGAGATGCGGACCCTTTTCGATGACCGTCGTGTCCCAACCGCCCATGAGGGCGAGCTGGTGTGCCGCGGCACAGCCGGAAAAACCGCCGCCGATGATGAGGGCCTTCTTCACGATCCGGTCCGACCTCCGCGGCGTCGATTCATGCCGAACATTTTGCACGTCCACCGCGGAACCCGGCGGCCCATGCCGTGCCGCAATCCCACAATTCGCGTGGGAGGGAACAAAAGCAGAAAAGCATTCTCACCGGCATCCGCGCCGCCTTTGCATGGGAATGGGATGGAGCTTTGAATCCCCAGATGAAGTCCGCGCGAAGATCGATAATCCACCAGCACCTGTCAAGCATCTTCGGCCCGACTAAGGCCAAGTAAAATCGATGCGTTCGCGCTTTCAGCGGCGGCGTGTCGGGGCTTGGGCTTGATGGTGCCGACGCGCAGATTTGAACTGCGGACCTACTGATTACGAATCAGTTGCTCTACCCCTGAGCTACGTCGGCGCCGTGCAGAAGGCCGTTGCGGCACGGGCGCTGAGCGGCCTCGATAAGGTTGCGGAAGCTACGCTTGCGGTCCCCATCCGTCAACCGTGCGCGAACGCTGCTTCGGCCACAGCCGGCATCGCAAGCCTTCGTCATTGCGCGGGCCTTGGCACCTTCGCGCGAGCGGGCGCACGGCGATATTGTCAATCGCATTAATGAATTAGCGCTTAAGAGGCAGCGCCGAGATCGGTCGCGGCTTCGGCGGGCCGGGGTGCTTCTAGTCCTCTCGCGTCGGCCGAAGCCCCCGCTGTCACCGCTGTCGAAGCACCTTCGCTCGAGAGCTGCGGGGTATGCGCGGGGCTTCGCCAATGAAGCTTGTCGTAGGCGCTGCAGTGTGCGCAGAACGGCGCCCAGGCAGCATGGGCGGTCCCGCACTGCTCGCACGTCCAGGCTGGATCGGGTGTCGCCGTCGTCGCCCGCGCAAGCCACGCGCGCGAAGCCGCCCCATCCCCATGCTCGGCCTCCTCGAGCGTTGCCCAGAGCCGACAGGCCCGCGCCGTCAGCCCACGATCCGCGCGCGTTCCAAGGGCTTCGAGCGCGTGTCGCGCCTCGCCCCAGAGCCGGGCATCGAGGGCCGCTTGGGCGAGGGCGAGGTGACTTTCGGGATCGGCGGGTCGGCGGGACACGAGCCGCTGCATGCGCATCAGGCGTTTTAGCGGATCCTGGTCGTCTTCGAGTGCGAGATAGGCCGCCGCCAGGTCGGGATGGGGTGCGCGGGACCACGCCTCTTCGATGAGACGCCGCGCGCGACGATGCTTGCCCGCATTTGCGCAGAGGCTCGCAGCGCGCACCACCGCCGGCGTGAAGGAGGGATCGAGGTCGACCGCCCTGCGCGCGTCGCGAAGGGCAGCGTCCTTGTCTCCGCTTGCCTCGGCCGCCTTGCCCGCTTGATAGAACGCGATGGCGCGATTGCGCTCGGACTCGGCCGTCGTCATCGCATGCGCGCGCGTCGCGAGCCGTGCCGTGTCCGCCGCCGCAAGCCATTCGCCTGCGCGCAACTCGAGTTCGTGAAGCGTCGTCAGCACCCATGCTGTGTTCGGCCGCAGCTCCCGCGCGCGCCGCGCAAGATCGAGTGCCGCGGGCGTATCGCCCTTCTTTCGCGCCTGGACGATGAGCCCGCGCAAGCCCAGGAACCTGGTCCCGGGACGATCGAGCATTGCAGTGAAATATTTGCTTGCCGCCGCCTCATCGCCGTTGAGCTGTGCGGCCTGGGCGGAAAGCAGCAGGGTGAGTGGCGGCTCGCCGAGCAGAACGTCGGCCCGACGCGCCTGCCGACGCGCCTCGTCGGCATCGCCTGCCGCGACCGCGACCATGCCCTGGGTCAAGGCGCGATAGCCCTTGAGCCGGCGGCTCTCGCGCCGATGGCGCATCATTCTGCCCGGCGTCCCCCAAACGAGGCGCAGCGCCCAGAGGAGAATCATGGCGACGGCGGCGAGAAGCGCGAGCGCTGCGAGAAGGACCGCGACGTCCGTATCGACGCGATAGCCGAGCCAGGTGAGCGTGACCGCACCCGGATGATCCGCGACCCAGGCCACGGCCGCGGCGAGCACGGCGAAAACCAGAAGATAAACGGTTGCCCGGATCATCGCGCGTCGTTCCCCATGACGAAGGGGCTCAAGACCGGCCCTCATCCAGGTGCTTGATCGCGTAGCTACCGATTTCGTCGAGGGCGAGGTCCGCGGCGAGCCGCGCCTTTGCCTCCTCCAGCCATGGTTTGACCGCGTCGGCCGCCCGGCCGCTGAGACCTGTGAGCTGGGTGACAGCCCCGGCAAGATCCCCCGCGTCAATCCTTGCCCCCGCGCGCGCAAGTACGGCATCCGCACCCTCGCCCGAGACATCGCCGTTCACCCGGCGAACGACGAATAGTCGCGAGAGACGGGCAAGAGCCTCATCGGTCCAGCTCGAGCCAGCCGGCTCGGCCGAAGCGCGCGCCGCCGCGAGGGCTACGGCGTCGAAACGCGACGTCAAATCCGTGCGCGTCGCGATCCCCGTGGCCGCATGCACCTTGAGCTCGGCAAGCGGCCCCGCGAGTGCGGCATCGCCTTCGGCGAGGGCCACAACCGCCGCAAGCGCCTTGTCGTAGGACGTCTTGCGGGAAAGCGCGTCCCGAAGCTGACCGACCGCGAGTACGAGTGCGACACGCCGTTCAGTCGCCTCGTTGCTATTCTTCGTCAGCACCTCGAGGGCCGCGACACGTTGGCCGAGCGACGCCGTCTGATCGGCGAGGCCCGCGAGTTTCTCGGGATCGGCCCCGGGCTTCGGTTCCGGGCGGTTGACGAGATCGCCGAGGCTCGCCTCGAGAGCCTTGATGCGTCGCTCGATGGCGCCAACCTCACTGCCGAGTTCGGCCGTTTTTGCCGAGAGCTCGGCGCTGGCGCCGGCCGTCGCCTCGGGTTGTGGGGCCGCGATGCGACTCTCGAGCGTCTCGAGCCGCGTGCGCAACGCTTGAACCTCTCGGTCGGACACGGCAGTGCTGCGATCCGCGGGCGGTTCGAGCCCGACGAGCGAAGCCCAGTAAGGAAGGCTCAACGTACCGGCAAGGATCAGCCCCGCGAACGCCGCGGCCCAAAGTGCCGTCGCAACCGCACGGGAGCCGATAGGGCGCCGTACCGCCGACGGGGGCGGTGCCTCCTTTGTCGATTGGTTAGCTTGCTGTTGATTGGCAGCGGGCGTTGGCTCGCGCACCGGAGCGTCTTCGACAGTACCCCGCGAGGCGATGGACGGAATGGCTGTCCGCACTTCCGGCGTCGGCTTCGGCGGCGGCGTTTCAGGCGAGGCCGCGGCAATCTCGTCCGGAGCCTGGAGTTTGCCGTTCAAATCAGTCTTGAGATCGAGGTCGGAAAGTGAAACCCCCTGCTTCGCCGCCGCGGCAAGCACTTCGGCGACACGCGGCTCCGGGATCGTACCGCGTTCCTTCCACCCTTGGACGGTGGTGACCGGCACGCCGAGCTTCGCCGCCATGGGACGGATGCCCCCGAAAGCGCGAATGACCCGCGTCGCCTGAGTCTCCGCCGCGTCTTCGGGCTTGTTGTCTTTCGCGTCCGTCACGCTATCGGCCTTGTTCATCGGTGCTGGATCTTCCACGCCACTCGGGAATGTCGACGACGCCAGAAGATCGAGAAGGGCCGCCTGCTCCGGCCGCGACGCCGTTCGCACCGCACGCCAGCGCACGGCACTTGCTGCTTCCGCGACCGACGGGCTCAAACAAAATGCGATCAGCCGCGCGCATGTTTCCTCCACGCCGGCGCTGCGCACGAGAAGGATAAAAGTTACGGCACTTCGGTCGGAGAATAGCAGGACCGCATCGAGCGAGCCATCGCGAAGGGCCGCCACGACTGCACTCGACAGCGCCTTTGCCGGCACGGCCTCGTAGAGCGTCACACGCCGCACCTCGAAGCCGTCGGGTGCGAGCATCGCCGCGAGATCGCCCTTTACGGCGGCACCGGCACCATGCAGCAGCGCTCCGCTCGCAGGATCGACCTTGCGCCGCACGAGGGCGGCAAGTGCCGCCACATCGCCGTCCGCACTCTCCACGTTCGCAAAGCCCGCTTCGCGCGCCACCTCGGCCGTGCGTGCGCCAATCGCATAGACCGGAAGGTCGCGTCTGCTTTCAACGGCTGCGAATGCGCGCGCACCGTTCGCCGAGGTGAAAAGCAACGCTGCAACGCCATCGAGAGAGGGTGCAGGTGTTGCGATGGGCTCAATCTCGAGCAGCGGCTCGATCGTGCTTTCGATGCCGCGAGCCCGAAGGAACTGGGCGAGCGCTTCCGCCTCCGCGCGGGGCCGGGTGATGAGGACGCGCATGATTCAAGCTCTACCGATATCCGCGCGCCAAGGAAAGGGGGTGCGTCGAGGTGATATGAGCTAGACTGCGGCCGGCATGATCATCCTGGGCATCGAGACAAGCTGCGACGAGACGGCGGCGGCCGTCGTGCGCGACGACCGCAAAGTGCTGGCCGAGCGGCTTCTCTCCCAGGCCGAGGCGCATCGTCCCTATGGCGGCATCGTGCCCGAGATCGCGGCACGCGCGCACCTCGAACATATCGATCGCCTGGTGGCGGAGGCGATGGACGAGGCGGGCCTCGGTTTCGGCCAGCTCGACGGCGTCGCCGCGACCGGCGGCCCCGGTCTCATCGGCGGCGTCATCGTCGGCGTCATGACGGGAAAGGCGATTGCGGCGGTCACCGGCAAGCCTTTTCTCGCGATAAACCATCTCGAGGGTCACGCGCTTTCGGCACGTCTTGTCGAGGATGCGGCATTTCCCTATCTCCTGCTCCTCGTCTCGGGCGGGCATTGCCAGCTCTTGGCCGTCGAGGGCGTCGGGCGATATCGCCGGCTCGGCACGACGGTCGACGACGCGGCGGGCGAGGCGTTCGACAAATGCGCGAAGCTCCTCGGCCTCGGCTACCCCGGGGGTGCCGCACTCGAAGACGCCGCACGGGCGGGGAATCCGAAGCGCTTTTCGCTGCCGCGCCCGCTTCTGGGGCGGCCCGGATGCGATTTTTCTTTCTCCGGTCTCAAGACCGCGGTGCGAATGGCCATCGAGTCCCGCCTCACCGGCAGCGCCGAGCTCGACCGGCAAGACGTGGCCGACCTCGCCGCGAGCTTCCAGGCTGCCATTGCCGACGTGCTCGCCGACCGGACCGCAAAGGCGCTCAAGACGTTCCGTCATCACCATGCCGATGCGAATACACTTGTCGTCGCGGGTGGCGTTGCCGCTAACCGTACCCTGCGCCACCGGCTCGAACGCGTCGCGGGCGAAGCCGGCTTCCGCTTCCTCGCACCGCCGCCGCGGCTTTGCACGGACAATGCCGCGATGATTGCGTGGGCGGGCGTCGAGCGTCTGAAGCTCGGCCTCATCGATCGGCTCGACTTTGCGCCGCGGCCGCGTTGGCCGCTCGACCCGGACGCCCCCGCGGCGATTGGCGCCGGCGTGAAGGCGTGAGGCTAGTGTGGCGAAACCGAAATCCGCCAGATTTGGGGGCGGGACCGGGAGCGGATTTCGGATTCAAAGCCACACGAGCAAAATATTCTATCTAGTGTGGTATGCGGATTTGAAGTTCCTAAACGCGGATGCCACCGAAATGTTAGGAACTTCAAATCCACCACACTAGTGTGGCGAATCCGAAATTCGCCACATTTGGGGGCGGGAGCGGATTTCGGATTCAAAGCCACAAGAGCAAATTATCGTATCTAGTGTGGTATTCGGATTTGAAGTTCCGAGACGCGGCCGCCGCCAAAATCATAGGACCTTCAAATCCACCACACGCGTGGCCCGTGCTGCATTGAGGGATTGCTGTTCGCGATGGCCGGGAAAATTCAACGAATCGGTATTGTGGGCGCCGGCGCCTGGGGTACGGCCCTATCGTTCGTCGTGCGCCGGGCCGGACATGAGGCGATGCTCTGGGCCTATGAACCGGAGGTCGTCGAAGCCATCAATGGCCATCACGAAAATCCGCTCTACCTTTCCGGGGTGGCACTCGATCCAACGGTGCGCGCCACGGGCTCGCTTGCGGAAATCGCGAAGGCCGATGCGCTCCTGCTCGTAACACCCGCCCAGGCGCTGCGCTCGATCGCGACCCGATTGGCGCCGCATATCGGGGCGGGAACGCCGGTCGTGATCTGCGCCAAGGGAATCGAACAGCGCACCGGCGCCTTGCTCAGCGAAGTCGCGGTCGAGTGCCTACCGGCAATACCGCTCGCGGTCCTTTCGGGGCCAAGCTTTGCATCGGAGGTCGCACGCGGATTGCCGGCTGCATTGACGCTTGCCTGCCGCGACAAGGCCATGGGTGAGCGTCTCGTGGCCGCGATCGGCAGTGCGAGGTTTCGACCGTATCTGAGCGACGATCTTGCCGGTGCCGAAATCGGCGGCGCCGTCAAGAACGTGATCGCGATCGCCTGCGGCATCGTGGCGGGATGCGGCCTCGGCGACAATGCGCGCGCAGCCCTCATCACACGGGGACTTGCCGAAATGGCCCGCCTCGGCATCGCGAAAGGTGCGCGTCCCGAGACGTTCATGGGGCTCTCGGGCCTCGGCGACCTCACGCTCACCTGCAACGGGGCGCAATCGCGGAATTTCTCCCTGGGCGCAGCGCTTGGAGAAGGACGCAAGCTCGACGATGTTCTCGCCGAGCGCCGCTCGGTCGCGGAGGGAGTCACAACCGCAGTCTCGGCGGTCGAGCTCGCGAAAAAACTCGGTGTCGAGATGCCCATCTCTACGGCCGTTCACGTAATCCTGCATCGGGGTGCCTCGATCGACGACACCGTCGCCAAGCTTTTGGCGCGCCCTTTCAAGAATGAGCGACTGCAGAGTTAGCGTCGCAAGTGACGGACGCTATCCCGAGGGGCCATTCATCGGATATTGTGACGCCGCAAAGCGGAAAGACTGCTCGAAGGTTCGGGGACAGCGTCGTGGCGCACTGGCTTTTCAAATCGGAACCCGAGGAGTTCTCCTGGGACGATCTCGTGGCGAAAGGGTCGACCGGTTGGGACGGCGTGCGCAATTACCAAGCCTCCAACAATATGAAGGCCATGAAGATCGGCGAGCGCGGCTTTTTCTATCACTCGGGCGACGAGAGGCGCATCGTCGGCATCGCCGAGGTGTGCGCGCTCTATCATCCCGACCCGACCGACCCCACGGGCCGCTTTGGCATGGTCGACCTGAAGCCGGTAATGCCGGCCGAAAGGCCCGTGACGCTCGCCGAGATCAAGGCCGAGCCGCGGCTCGGCAACCTCGCCCTCGTCCGCCAATCGCGCCTTTCGGTCGTGCCCATCGGGGCGGAGGAGTGGCGAATCCTCTGCAAAATGGCGGGTGTGAAGCCCTAGCAGCATGAGCGATCGCGTCCGTCCCCTGATCCTCTGCCGGCTCGATGAGATCCCCGAGGGCGAGGGGCGCGGCTTTACCCTCGGCCAAGGGTCCGAGCAGACACTTATCGCAGTCTTCCGCCAGGGCAAGCGGGTCCACGGCTACGTGAACAGTTGTCCCCATGTGGGCACACCCCTCGACCTGATCCCGGATCGCTTCATGACCTACGACAAGCGTCACATTCTTTGCGCAACCCACGGCGCACGGTTTCGCGTCTATGACGGCTTTTGCTTCGCCGGCCCCTGCCAGGGCCAGCGCCTCGAGCCGGTACCTGTCGGGATCGCGGACGGCATGGTGATTCTTGGCGGCGGTACGGGATCAGCGGCACGGGCTTGAGCTCGTTCGAGGCTGCCACGGCGCTTGTCTGTCAGGTACCTTTCTCCGATAATTCCTGGCCGCCGCAGCACCCGAGAGCGGCGCGCCCACAGGGCGAGGGCCGTGGCCCGAAAAGCCCTAGCATTCGAGGGAACGTTATGGACGATCAGGTATTCCCGGTTCCGCACGGTTGGGCGGAGAAGGCCTGGTGCAACGAGGCCAAGTACCGCGCCATGTACAAGCGCTCGATCGACGATCCCGAAGGGTTCTGGCGCGAGGAGGGAAAGCGCCTCGACTGGTTCAAGCCCTATACGAAAGTCAGGGACTGCTCCTTCACAGGCGACGTGCATATTCGCTGGTACAGCGACGGGAAACTGAACGCGTCATACAACTGCCTCGATCGCCACCTGAAGACGCGCGGCAATCAGATCGCGATCTTGTGGGAAGGCGACGACCCGAAGGATAGCAAGCACATTACCTACAAGGAATTGCACGCGGAAACCTGCAAGTTCGCCAATGTCATGCTCGGCCTTGGCGTCAAGAAGGGGGATCGCGTCACCATTTACCTGCCGATGGTTCCGGAGGCCGTGGTCGCCATGCTCGCCTGCGCGCGCATCGGCGCCATCCACTCGGTCGTGTTCGGCGGTTTTTCGCCGGACAGCCTTTCGGGGCGCATCCAGGATTGCGACTCGAATCTGCTCATCACGGCGGATGAGGGCCTGCGCGGCGGCCGCAAGGTGCCGCTCAAGGCGAACGCCGACAAAGCCCTCGAGGCGTGCCCGACCGTCAAGAACGTGATTGTGCTGAAGCATACCGGCGGCAATGTCGGATGGAAGGCGGGGCGCGATCTCTGGTGGCACGATCTCGTCGCGAAGGCGCCTGCGAACTGCGAGCCGGTACACCTGGATGCGGAGGACCCCCTTTTCATCCTCTATACCTCCGGTTCGACCGGCAAGCCCAAGGGCGTTCTGCATACCACGGGCGGATATCTCGTCTTTACCTCGATGACACACCAGTACGTCTTCGACTATCACGACGGCGACATCTACTGGTGCACGGCGGATGTCGGGTGGGTCACGGGGCATAGCTATATCGTCTATGGCCCCCTCGCGAATGGCGCTACGTCGCTGATGTTCGAGGGGGTGCCCAACTACCCGGATGCCTCGCGCTTTTGGCAGGTGTGCGACAAGCACAAGGTGAGCATCATCTATACGGCACCGACCGCAATCCGCGCGCTGATGCGAGAAGGCGAAGCGCCCGTCGAAAAGACGTCGCGCAAGTCCCTGCGTCTCTTGGGCAGCGTGGGTGAGCCGATCAATCCGGAGGCCTGGCTCTGGTACCACAGGGTCATTGGCGAGCATCGCTGTCCGATCGTGGACACCTGGTGGCAGACGGAAACGGGCGGCATCTTGATCACGCCGCTGCCCGGTGCGACGGCGCTCAAGCCGGGATCGGCGACCAACCCGTTTTTCGGCGTCAAACCCGTCGTGGTCGATGCCGCCGGCACGGTGCTCGAAGGTGCGTGCGAGGGAAATCTTTGCATCGCCGATTCCTGGCCCGGCCAGATGCGCACCGTCTTTCGCGATCACGAGCGGTTCGTGCAGACTTATTTCTCGGCTTACAAGGGCCTCTATTTCACGGGCGACGGTTGCCGGCGCGACGAGGACGGCTATTACTGGATCACCGGGCGCGTCGACGATGTGATCAACGTCTCGGGCCATCGTCTCGGTACGGCCGAGGTCGAAAGTGCCCTCGTGGCCCACGCGCTCGTTGCCGAAGCGGCCGTTGTCGGCTATCCCCACGACCTCAAGGGCCAGGGGATCTACGCGTATGTCACGTTGAAAGCGGGTGCCGAGCCGACCGAAGCGCTCAGGAAGGAACTCGTCCAGTGGGTTCGCAGGGAAATCGGCCCGATTGCGTCTCCCGATCTCATACAATGGGCGCCGGGACTGCCGAAGACCCGCTCCGGCAAGATCATGCGGCGCATATTGCGCAAGATCGCCGCCAACGAATACGACGCGCTCGGCGATACGAGCACGCTCGCCGATCCACATGTCGTCGACGATCTCGTGGACAATCGCATGAACAAATGACGCCGCGCGATCGTTAGGGCAAATCGCGGCGGGTCTCGAAGCAGTAGTTATTATCCGCGAACGCTCGCGTCCGTTCGTAGCCCATCGCGCCGAGTTGCCGGCTGGTCTTTTCAAGATCGTCGTTGATCTCGATGAAGAGCACGCACCGATTCTCCCGGAGAAATCGCTCGGCGCCCGCGAGGAAGGATTGCTCGCCACCCTCGACGTCGACCTTGAGCACGGCACTTTTGTCGGCGTGCGGGAGCAACCCGTCGAGACGACGCAGGGATATCCTTCGGGACTGCCAGTTTTGGTTCGGTACCGCGCCGCCCACTTTCGAGAGGCCGGCATTCGATCGCGGCGACACCAGGAATTCCCGATCGTCGGCGTCGAGGTCGCCGAGCGCGCACTCATGGACGTGGATACCCGAAAAGCCGTTCATTGCGAAATTGGCGCGCTGAAAGGCCGCCAGCCTCGGATTCGGCTCGAAACTGTGAATTTCGGCCACGCCGTGGCTTGCGGCAACGCAGGCATAGAGCCCGAAATGGGCGCCGACATCGACAAAGATTTCCGGACTGCGCCGTGCTACGGCGTCCTCGACCGCGGCAAGAAAATCCGGCTCGAACCCACCGCCGATCAGGATCTTCCGTGCGACATAATCCTTCGTGTCGAGCAACAGATTGAGATCGCGCCAACGGAAGACCGAATAGTGATCGGTTCTGCGGTGCCGGCGATGAAGGAATTTCTTCCGAAACGAATAGAACAAGTCGTCCCTCGGGGATGGGGGCAAGCAATCGAACTTGGGATCGGGCCGAAGTGGGCTACCTCCCATTGGGTCGGGCTATTCAGGTAGGGGGATGAACTCCGGATCGCCGGCCACCATCGCGAATCGGCCGGCCTTCCAATCCGCCTTGGCTTGTTCGATGCGCTCGCGGGAGCTTGAAACGAAGTTCCACCATATATGGCGGTGCGCCCCGAGCGAAGCGCCGCCGAGCAGCATGACGTGCGCCGGCGAAGGCGAGGAGAGTGTGACTTCGGCGCCAGATCTCAGCACGAGCATTTGTCCCTCGACGTAAGTTCGGCCGAGGATTTCGACTGCACCCTGCACAATATAGACGGCGCGTTCCTCATGCTCGGTCGGAACGGAAAATACCGCACCCCCTTCAAGCGACACATCGGCATAGAGCATCTCGGAAGACACCCGCACAGGAGAGGTCCGGCCGTAAAGCGATCCGGCGATGAGGCGAACGCTCTTGCCCTCGCCCGAGAACATGGGCAATGCGTCGGCACCGTAATGAACGAACGAGGGTGCGGTCTCCTCCTCGGCCTCCGGCAATCCCACCCAGGATTGGATTCCGGCCAAGCGCGAACCCTTTCCGCGCAGATCGGAGCCGGTGCGCTCCGAATGGACGATGCCACGGCCCGCCGTCATCCAGTTCACCTCGCCGGGCCGAATCGTCTGCACGGTCCCGAGGCTGTCGCGATGCACGATCTCGCCCTCGAAAAGATAGGTGACGGTCGCGAGACCGATGTGAGGATGCGGGCGGACATCGATGCCCTTGCCCGCTGGAAACGACACGGGACCCATATGGTCCCAGAACACGAAGGGGCCGACCATCCGGCGCTCAATCGCCGGCAGGACCCGTCTCACCTCGAACCCGCCGAGGTCCCTAGGCCTTGGCGTGACGGTCGTTTCGATCGCGCCCGTACCCTGCTTGCACGCCGCCTCTTCCCCTGGATGCCAGCTCATCGATCCCTCTTCATCAGAAGTCGATGCAACGGCCCTTTCGCTCCCAATCCCCATAGCGTGTCGGCTCGGGGCCGCTCGGCCCGCCCGTTTCCGGTACGATTTTCTTTTTATTGAGGCGTGTCGATGCGTCGGCCTCGGCGGGGGCATCCGGCCGGGCGGTCGAGGTATTGGTGTCGTCAGCCGCAGGGTTTTGGCCGGATTTGCCGATGCGAGCCTCGCTCATGGGGGTAACCTTAGGTCGCCAGGCGGCGCCTGCCAAGCCTTGAACGAAGGCCCGGTTCGTCCCCATTTGACCCTCTGACGCGCTCAACCATTTTGCGGCTTGTCATGAACATCTTTCGCACCGGTCTGCTGCTCGCGGCACTCACCGCTATTTTCATGGTCGTCGGCTATGTCGTCGGCGGCCAGGGCGGCATGATTGTCGCCTTGCTGGTGGCGGCGGCAACCAACTTGTTCGCCTATTGGAATTCGGACAAGTTGGTGCTCAACCTCTATGGCGCGCGCGAAGTCGACCGTGCGGCGGCACCTGGGCTTTACGGCATCGTCGAGCAGCTCGCCGACCGCGCCGGCATTCCGATGCCGCGCATCTACGTCGTCGACCAGGAACAGCCGAATGCGTTCGCAACCGGCCGCAACCCGGAGCATGCGGCCGTGTGCGTAACGGCGGGCCTTCTCAACACCGTCGATCAGCAGGAGCTCGCCGGTGTGCTCGGACACGAGCTCGGGCACATCAAGCACCGCGACACGCTCACCATGACGATCACCGCGACCGTTGCGGGTGCGATCGGCATGCTCGCGAACTTGGCTTTGTTCTTCGGCGCCTTTGGCGGGCGCGACAGTCGCAACAATCCGCTCGGCTTCATCGGCGTAATACTCGTCGCGATCCTGGCGCCGATCGCGGCAACGCTCGTGCAGCTCGCGATCAGCCGCTCGCGCGAATACGAGGCGGATCGCGGTGGGGCGGAGATATCGGGCCATCCCCTGTGGCTCGCCTCCGCACTCGAAAAGATCGACGCCTATGCGCAACGCGTCCCGAATCCGATTGCCGCGGCACATCCTGCGACGGCGCATCTCTTCATCATGAATCCGCTCTCGGGCGCGCGCATGGCCGGCCTCTTTGCAAGTCACCCTTCAACCGCCAACCGCATCCGGCGCCTGCGGGAGATGGCCGGCGTCAGCGGGCCTTGGGGATAGACGCTTACTTGGGGATAGGCGAGACCTTGGGGCTTGTCGAGGCCGCCCTATCCGCCCATTCTGGCCGCCCCAATCCCGGCCGTGGCGCTATTCTGCAGTCCTCATTTCAACGAGACGAGCCTTCGTGAGCCCGCGAGCGCCTAAATCGGCATCGATGCAGCAGCAGCCTCCGGCGGCACGGGGGGCTGCACTCGACATCCTCGCCCAGGTTCTCGATCGCCACACGCCGTTCCACGAATTGCTCGAGAGCCACCCGGCACTCGCCGCGCTCGAGGCGCGCGACCGAGCCTTCGTTCATGTCATGGTCGCCACGGTGCTGCGGCGGCTCGGCCAGATCGATGCGCTGGTTGCGCACTGCCTGCGTCACCCGTTGCCGCCCAAGGCGAGGGCCACGCATCATCTTCTCCGACTTGGCGTCGCACAGCTGCTTTTCCTCGGCGTTCCCGCGCACGCCGCGGTGAGCGAAACGGTGATGCTTGCCGAGTCGGTCGATCGCGGCGGCTTCAAGTCGCTTGCGAATGCGGTCCTGCGCCGCCTCGCGAGCGAAGGAGAGGCTCTCGTCGCAGGCCAGGACGCCGTGCGGATCAACACGCCCGATTGGCTTTGGGAAAGCTGGCGTGCCGCTTACGGCGAGTCGGTTTGCCGGGCGATCGCCGCGGCGCATTTGACCGAGCCGCCCCTCGACCTGACGGTCAAAGAGAGGCCGGGGGCGTGGGCCGAGCGGCTCGGCGCCGTGGTTTTGCCAACGGGAACCCTGCGACGGCCGGTCGTCGGCGAGGTAAGTGCGCTCGCCGGGTTCGCCGAAGGGGCCTGGTGGGTACAGGATGCGGCGGCGGCACTTCCCGCCCGGCTGCTCGGCGAGGTGGCTGGCAAGCACGTCCTTGATATTTGCGCGGCCCCCGGTGGCAAGACAGCACAACTCGCCCTTGGCGGCGGCCACGTGACCGCACTCGACCGTTCCGCCACGCGGCTGAAGCGTGTTGCGGATAACCTCGCACGACTCGGCCTGAGGGCCGATCTCGTTGCCGCGAATGCGGAGACATGGCGACCGGAATCGCCGGCCGACGCGGTGCTGCTCGACGCCCCTTGTACGTCGACGGGAACGATCCGACGTCATCCCGATGTGGCGCACCTCAAGACCGCCGAAGACGTCGCCCGCATGTCGGCTGAGCAGGATCGCCTGCTGCATGCGGCGGCCGAGATGGTGAGGCCAGGTGGGCTCCTCGTCTTTTCCACCTGCTCGCTGCAGCCCGAGGAAGGGCCGCTGCGCATCCGGGCGTTCCTCGACCAGGATGTCCCCTTTCGGCGACGCACCCTCGTGCCCGCCGAGGTCGGCGGCATCGGGGCACTTATCAACGATGACGGCGACTTGCGGACTCATCCGGGCCATCTTGCCGGCGAAGGCGGGCTCGACGGTTTCTACGCCTGCCGGCTCGAGCGACTCTGAGCGGGCGCCATTGCCCCCGTCGCCTCCGCGGCTTGCGGGCTTCAGGCCAAGCTGATAGGAAGCGTCACATGCAACGTGCCGTGCGCATTGCCCCGTCGATCCTGTCCGCCGACTTTGCGAAGCTCGGCGAGGAGGTGCGCGCCATCACGGCCGCCGGTGCGGACTATGTCCATATCGACGTCATGGACGGACATTTCGTGCCGAACATCACGATCGGACCCGCTGCAGTGAAGGCAATTCGCCCGCACAGCCCCTTGCCGTTCGATGTCCATCTCATGATATCGCCGGCCGACCCTTATATCCCGCTCTTCGCCGAGGCCGGCGCCGATATCATCACCGTGCATCCCGAGTCGGGCCCGCATCTTCATCGCACCGTTCAGCTCATCAAGTCGTTCGGCAAGCGCGCGGGCGTCTCGCTCAATCCCGCAACCCCTGCCAACGCCGTCGATTATGTGCTGTCCGAACTCAACCTCGTGCTGGTGATGAGCGTCAATCCTGGCTTCGGCGGGCAGGCGTTCATTTCCTCGCAGCTCGACAAAATCAAGGCCCTTCGCGCTCGCATCGACGGCCTCGGCAAGCCGATCGACCTCGAAGTCGATGGCGGCGTCAATTTCGAGACCGCGCGCCTTGCAGTCGAGGCCGGCGCCGATGTGCTGGTTGCGGGTACCGCGACCTTCGGCGGCGGCCCTGCCGCCTATGCCAGCAACATCGCAAAGCTCAGAGGGCATGCGTGATGAGATGCAATCGTGCGGCCGGTGACTGGATGCACCGATGATCCGCGCGCCCGCATCCTCGCGTGCAAACCTCAAGCAATTCCAAGATCGAGTCCGCGCAGACTTCGAGCGCGTGGTCTTTGCGAGCGGGATCTACCGCTTGTCGCTCCTCGGCACCTCACCCAATGGCTTGGCGCAGAACATCGCCGTCGCCGCCGGCGACGTGCGGCGTGGAAGCGAGATAATGCGCGGAGAATTCGCGATCGCCGGAGACCGCATTACGGCGAGCAATCCCTTCGCCATGCCGGCCCGCGAGGAGGTCCAAGCAGCGCTTCACGGATTTCGCTGGCTCGCGGATCTGCGCGCCGAAGGATCGCAGGCGGCAAGAGAGTGCGCGCGCGCGCTCATCTCCGGTTGGCTCGAACGCTGTAGCGAGTGGTCGCCGCTTCCCTGGCGCGGCGACGTCCTCGGCCGGCGTCTCATTGCCTGGCTTGCGGAATACCCGTTCTTCACGGAGGGGTCGGATGACTCGTTCAGGGCCGAAGTTCTCCGCGCCTTGGCGCGCCAAGCGCGCCATCTCGAGCGCGTGATACGGCTCGGCACCCCTTCGCTCGGGCCGGACGGCAGCAGCCGGCTTGGTGCTGCGGTCGGACTCGTTTATGCGAGAATCTCGTTATCGCGGGCGAACGAACCGCTTCAACGCGCACTGGCGCTGCTTCTTCGGGAGGTCGACCGGCAGGTCCTTCCAGACGGCGGACATTTCCAGCGCTCACCTGCCCTTCAGCTCGATATCCTCAATGCATTGGTCGGCGTGCGTGCAGCCCTCGTGGCCGGCAAGCACGAGCAGCCCGGCGGACTTCAGGGGGCAATCGACCGCATGGCGCCGATGGTGCGCTTTTTCCGGCACGGCGACGGCGGGTTGGCACTTTTCAATCACACGGCCGAAGGCGACGCGGCCGGTATCGATACCGCCCTCGCCGCAGCCAACGCCCAGGGGACTGCGCCATCGGCAGCACCGCACACCGGCTTTCAGCGCCTCGCAGCAGGACGGGTTCTCATCGTCATGGATACCGGCACGCCGGCCGCACCCGAAAGCGACGGCCGCGCCCACGCGGGCACGCTCAGCTTCGAACTCAGCCACGGGCGGGAGCGGATGATCGTGAATTGCGGAGCGCGCGCCTATGCGAGTGACGAATGGCTGGTCGCACAACGCGCGACTGCCGCGCATTCGACGCTGGCGCTCGCGAACGCAAATTCCTCCGAGATCATGGGCGACGGTCGCCTCGGCCGCCGGCCGAAGCATGTGCTCTGCCGGCGCGAAGAGGTGGATGGGGCGGTGCTGATCGATTCAAGTCATGACGGCTACGAGCCGCCCTTTGGCGTCCTCCACCGCAGGCGCGTTTATCTCGCGGCCGACGGCGCCGATATTCGCGGCGAAGATCGTCTGACGCGCATCCGATCCGGAGATGCGCTCGGATTGGCGGTACGCTTTCATCTCCATCCCGACGTTCGGGCGTCGATCGTTCACGATCGCACCGCGACCCTCCTGCGTCTGCCAAGCGGTGCGGCCTTTCGTTTCGATGCGGCGGGCGGGAGGTTGACGCTCGAAGAAAGCATTTATCTCGGCGCTTCGGCCGGCGGTCGGCGCACCGAGCAGATCGTCCTCGAAAGCACGCTCGCCGGCGAGGAAGCGCATGTCAAATGGTCGCTCCGTCGCATCCCGACATAATCCCTTGCGGCTCAGAGATCCGGGAACTCGAATCCGCTCAAAACGCCTTCAGCTTGCGAAACGCGAAGATCACCATCCGCAGTAGCAGCCAGCCGTGTCGAAAGCGCGAGATTTGCGTCTCGCCATATCGCCGGCTGGCGTAGCGCACGGGCACCTCGACGACTTTGAGATTGAGCTTCGCCGCGCCGAAGATAAGGTCGAAATCGCCGAAGGGGTCGAAGTCGCCGAAATAGTCGCGATTGGCCGCGATCTCCCGGTAATGATGCTTGCTGAGCGCCTTGGTGCCGCAGAGCGTGTCGGTAAAGCGCTGGTTGAGGAGCCAGCTGAAGAGCCAGCAAAAGACGCGGTTCGCGACCAGATTGAGAAACCGCATCGCCTGATCCTCCATTGGATAGACGAGGCGCGAGCCATTGATGAATTCGCCGCGTCCCGAGCGAATGGCTTCGTGGAACCGGGGAATCCATTCCGGCGCCACGGTCAGGTCCGCGTCGAGGATGATCAGGACGTCGCCGCTTGCCGCCTCGAAACCCGTGCGCACCGCATCGCCCTTTCCCTTCCCACGCTGCGTGAGCACGCGGATATTGCGCTCCGGATAGGCATCGATCACGCGCTCGATTTCCGGGCGCGTGCCATCGGTGCTGCCGCCCTCGACGAAGAGGATCTCGAGATCCTCGCAAAATCGCGGCAGACGCTGGATCGCGGGCTCGATGTTGTCGCGTTCGTTCTTGCAGGGAATGAGGACGGTTGCGGAAAGCAGGCTCGAATCTTCCTTCGGGTGCGGTCGCGCCACCACGTAGTTACGGAGGGCGAGCCTGCGCACGAGGGGAAGTGGCGCTATGTAGCGATTGACGAATCGGCCGAACCCGAAGCATCGCTTGGGTATCAGTTGGCGCCATTCGCGCTTCACGACCTCGAAACCGGCGAGTTCGACGAGGGCCGAGATGTCATCCGACGAGAGCCAGTTTTGTGGCTCGAGCTGCATCTTCTGGCCCATCCATTCGGCGAGTTCGAGGATGGGCTCCCACATCGCCGAGTAGTAGCTGATGATGACGCGGGTGTCCGACGAGCAGAGCTTGTGAAGTTGCCGCAATGTCGTCTGGCAATCCTCGAGCTCGCCGATCGTATCGGAAACGAGGATGACGTCGAACGGTCCGCCCAGGCGATCGAGTGTTGCAGGATCCTCGACATCGCCCTCATGGAACTCGAGGAAGGGATACCGGGCCTTGGCGACCTCGAGCATCGCTTGGCTGAAATCGACCCCAACGCCCCTCGACGGTCTGAGGGCGGCGAGGCTGTCGCCGATGCCGCAGCCAAGCTCCAGCACGCTCGCACCCGGCGGCACCAGGAAGTCGAGGTAACGTCGATCCTCCTCATAATAATAGGCGTTGCGTGCGATCCAATCGGGCCGCTCGCGCGCTTGTCGCTCGGCGCGCGCCAATATGGCCCGTTTGCGGGGCGAGAGACGGCCTGGATCCAGGCTCATTCGCCGTCCATCCCCATCGTCATCCGATTCTTTCCCGTCCGGCGCTCGCCCGACGCGAGCCAGACGAGACCGCCCGGAAGGCTTATCACGGTGTTGACGAGACCGAACAGCACCGAGAGCGTCAATGCACCCCCGGCAGGCACGCCAAGCAAGCCGAATCCCGTCACAAATGCCTGCTCGCGCACGCCCCAACCTGCGACCGAGATCGGAATGACCGTCGCAAGAACGGCGAGCGGCACGATGACGAGGCAATCGGGCCAGCTCACGGCCAGGCCGAGGCCCTTCGCCAGGATCGCCACGACGACAATGACCCCACCTTGATTGACGAGGCTGTAAAGAAGCGTCGGCGCCGCCCGGCCCGGTGTCAGGAGGACGTTTCGCAATTCCGCAGAAAGCTGTGCGATCCCGCGCACGATGCGGAAGCGCTCGAGCGAGAAAGGCAGCCTGTCGAGCGCTATCGCGATGGCGAAGCCGAAAAATCCAATCCCGAGCAGAAGCAAGACTCCAATCTCAGCGCGGGAGTCGGCCACGCGTGCGAAGAAGAGCGGAAGGGCCGCGAGCACGAGCAGCAAGAGTGCGGCGAGCGCGATAAGACGGTCGACCATCACGCTCAAGACGGCGGTTGCCGCCGGCAAACCGGCGCGGTTCGCCCGCCACATTCGCACGGCGTCGCCGCCGAAGGAGGAGGGCAGCGTCAGGTTGAAAAAAAGGCCGATCAGGACGAGGGGGAATGTTGCGCGCAAGCCAAGGGGCCGCCCCATCGCCTCGAGGATTTTCGACCAGCGAAGGGCCGAGGGGACCGCGAGCAGCCAGAGCACCGCTGCCGCAGCAATCAAATGTAGACGCTCGACCGCCAGGAGCTGCCGCCAGAGTGCGCCGACGTCTTGCCCACGCAGCAAGAGCCAGATGAGTAGGGCCGATACGCCCACCTTGGCCAGAAACTTCCACATCCGAGTGGGTTGCCTTGAATTAGACGGTCCGGGCACTGCCTGTGGGGCGCCGCGCCGCGTTTGATATCAGGGGAGACGCTTGGGGGCAAGGTGGGGGGTCGAGCGCGATGCGGGTCAGGGCCTGACAATCGTGAGCTTGCTTCGTGCTATGTATAATTGTAAAACGTGACGCCTATTCTAACGAAAGTTGGTCACCGCAGATGAGCATGAATAAAATCAAATATATCG
>Ga0187766_10000381_pt1 | contig 24394 bp, 26 predicted proteins | sample 0216_QUI02_MP05__4_FD_132971 | JGI IMG/M metagenome (GOLD analysis project Ga0187766, IMG submission 132971) | Tropical peat soil microbial communities from peatlands in Department of Meta, Colombia - 0216_QUI02_MP05_20_MG | ecosystem: Environmental > Terrestrial > Soil > Wetlands > Peat ... | reverse complement strand
TGCCCCATTCGCGAGCGAGAATCGAGCATCGCAAGGACGCAGGACCGAAGGTGTAGCAGCGCTACATCGAGGTCCGAGGACGCAGCGAGGCGAAGATTCGCAGCCGCGAAGGGGGTGCGGATTCGAAGCATGGTCCACTAGAACAGCGCTTCCTGACCCGGGACGCCGTCCGCCCGTACGCGCGGCGACGCCTGGCCGAGCGCGGTCGCGACTTCACGGGCAATCGCACCCTCGGACCGCGAGGCCACGATCGGCCCCTCGATCCCCTCCACGTGCACGAGCGTGCGCCGCCCGTCGCCGCGCTCCGCGCGCTCGAGCGGGATCAACGCGAACACGCGGTCCGCACGCACATACTTCCCGTACCCGAGCGGGATCAGCGGGGTGTCACGTGCCATGACCGTTCGCAATCCTAGACCGCCGCTCGGTCCGGGTCGCGGACTACGTCGGGCTGATACCCGGCGCAATTACTCCCCGAGGATCAACGCCAGCCGGCGCTCGAGCGCGGCCGCGAGCACTTCCCGCACCGGCCCCTCCTCGAAGCGCTCGACGAGCGCCGACAGGAACCCCTCGATCACGAGCCGCTTGGCGACATGCTCATCGAGCCCGTGTGAGCGCAGGTAGAACAGCTGCTCCGGGTCGACCTGCGCGATCGCCGCCGCGTGCGTGCAGCGCACGTCGTTGGCCTGGATCTCGAGGCCGGGGATCGCGTCGGCGTGCGCCCGCTTGGAGATCAGCAGGTTGCGTGATTCCTGGAACGCATCCGTCTTCTGCGCACCGGGATCGACGATGATGTTGCCCTTCCACACGGCCGTCGAGCGATCCTGGAGCACGCCCCGGAACGCGAGGTCCGAGGTGGTATTCGGAGCGGCGTGCTCCTGAGTGGTGTCGAAATCGATGTGCTGCCGGCGGTGGCTCGCGTACGCGCCCGTCACCCGCGCCTCCGCGCCGGGGCCGCCGAGCCGGGTCTCCATCCGCACGCGGCCGCGGGCGGACCCGAACCCCAGCGCGACCCAGTCGAGCGAGCCGTCGCGGCCGACTTCCGCGCGCTGCGCGCCGAAGATCCAGCTGCGCTCGGACAGTGACTGACCGCACACGTATCGCAGCCGTGCGCCGTCGCCGACGACGAGCTCGACGACGGTGTTGAACAAGCCGTCGATGCCCTCCGAACCCGACAGGTACTGCTCCCACACCTCCGCTTGCGCGCCGTCGTCGATCACGATCAGCGTCCGGCGATCGAGCTCGGTGCCGGTGCTGGCCTGAACCGCTGTCAGCAGGATCGGCTTCTGAACCGCGACCCCACGCGGCACGTACACGAACGCCCCGCCGCGAAAGCCGGCGTCGTTGCGCGCGAGGAACACGTCCTCGCCTGACACGACCGTCCCGAGGTAGCGCTCGACGAGCTCGGGATGCCTGCGCGCGGCCTCGTCCAGCGCCTCGACGATCACGCCGTCTGGCAGCTCGCCGGGCGCCACCGCGGCGGCCGCGTCCACCTGCCGGAGCTCCGCCCCCGCGTCGGGCTCGAACATCGGCTCCGGCGTGCCGCCGTTCTGGGACGTCGGCGCGGGCGCGTACGCGCCCAGGTCCAGCTCCGAGATGTCGGTGAACTCCCAGCCCGGCTTGCTCTTGAACTGCGGCAGCTCGAGCGTCTCGCTCAGACGGGCGGCGCGCTCACGGCGCGCCGCCAGGAAGTCCGGATCGACACCAGCGACGGGCGCCGCGTCACGCGGATCAGCCAATCGAGCCCTCCATCTGAAGCTCGATCAGCCGATTCATCTCGACCGCGTACTCCATCGGTAGCTCCTTCGTGATCGGCTCGATGAACCCGTTGACGATCAGCTTCGACGCCTCGTCCTCGGGAATCCCGTGCGACATCAGGTAGAACAGCTGGTCCTCGCCGACCTTCGAGACGGTCGCCTCGTGCCCGACGTTGACGTCGTCCTCGCTGATCCGGATCGTCGGGTAGGTGTCCGAGCGCGAGTGCTCGTCGAGCAGCAGCGCGTCGCACACGACCTTGGAGCGGGCGCCGTGGGCTCCCTTGGCGATCTCCAGCAGCCCGCGGTAGGACCCCCGGCCGCCGTCCTTGGAGATCGACTTGGCGAAGATGTTCGAGCTCGTGTCCGGCGCGGCGTGGATGATCTTGCCGCCCGCATCCTGGTGCTGGCCCTTGCCGGCGAACGCGATCGAGAGGATCTCGCCGTGCGCGCGCTCCCCGAGCAGGTAGACGCTCGGGTACTTCATCGTCAGCCGTGAGCCGAGGTTGCAGTCGACCCACTCGACGGTCGCATCCTCGTGCGCCACCGCCCGCTTGGTCACGAGGTTGAACACGTTCGTCGACCAGTTCTGGACGGTCGTGTAGCGGATCCGCGCTCCCGGCCTTGCGATCAGTTCGACCACCGCGGAATGCAGCGATGACGAACTGTAGGTCGGTGCAGTGCAGCCCTCGACGTAGTGCACGTACGACCCCGGCTCGGCGACGATCAGCGTGCGCTCGAACTGGCCCATGTTCTCGGTGTTGATCCGGAAGTAGGCCTGAAGCGGCATCTCCACGTGCACCCCCGCGGGCACGTACACGAACGAGCCGCCCGACCAGACGGCCGAGTTCAGCGCCGCGAGCTTGTTGTCGTTCGGCGGGATCACGGTCGCCCAGTACTCGCGGACGATGTCCTCGTGCTCGCGCAAGCCGGAGTCCATGTCCATGAACACCACGCCCTGCTTCTCGAGGTCCTCGCGGATCTGGTGGTACACGACCTCGGATTCGTATTGCGCTCCGACACCCGAGAGGAACTTGCGCTCGGCCTCCGGGATGCCGAGGCGATCGAACGTGCGTTTGACGTCCTCGGGGACATCGTCCCACGAGCGGCCGGGCTTCTCCGACGCGCGAACGAAGTAGTGGATGTTGTCGTAATCGACCTCGGCGAGTAGCGGCGAGCCCCAAGTCGGCTGCGGGCGCGCGAGGAAGTGCTCGAGTGCCTTGAGGCGGAAGTCGCGCATCCATCGGGGCTCCGACTTGAACTCGGAGATCTTCTCGACGATCTCGCGGGTCAGGCCCTTGGGCGCCTTGTAGAGGTAGTTCTCGGCGTCGTGGAAGCCGTAGCGCTGCTCGTAATCGGCGTTGATCAGCGCGAGCTCCTCGTTCTCGGTCAACGCCGGCGCCTGCGGGTTCAGAATGTCAGGGGCAGCCACTACTCCACCTCCAGCTTGATCGTTTCGTCCTCGATGATCACCGGAAACGTGTCCACCGGAACGTACGCGGGCAAGGTCAACGGCTTACCGGTCTTCAGGTCGAACAGCGAGCCGTGTCGGGGGCACTCGATCGTGCACGCCTGCTGGTCGAGCTCGCCCTCGACCAGCGTGCCGTTGTCGTGCGAGCACCGATCCTCGATCGCGTACACCGTGCCGGCGCAGTTGAACACGCCGATCTCGAGGTCGTCCCATTCGACCACGCGCATCTCGCCCGGCGAGAGCTCCTGGATGGGACACACTTGGATGACTTCCGGCACGCGATCCTAAGTCCTAGCGAATTGATCGGATTTGCTAGACGGATCATAGCGGCTCCGGCGGGCCCGCCGCACGTGCGTCAGGCGCCCCTCGCGATCAGTCGGCAAGCCCCTTCGAACGAAGCTCGCGTGACCATGTCGATCCTGTCGATCCGCAATTGGTCCTGGACCGCCGCGTCGCGCACTAGAGTCGCCCGTACAGCTCAAAGCGACGAGGAGGTACCGCGCGTGCCCAACCTGACGGGATCTTCAACTGCCGAGATCGAGGCTCCCCTCGACCGAGTGTGGGCGGTCGTCGAGGACGTCGAGAAGGCGCCCGAATGGCAAGGCGGGCTCAAGTCGATGCACGCGCTCGAGCGCGACGGACACGGGCGAGCGATCCTGTGCGAGTCGGAGTCCGACGCCAAAGTCCGCTCGATCAAGTCGAACGTGCGGTTCGTCTACGACGCTCCCACGAAACTCGGCTGGACGCAGGAGAAGGGCGAGCTCAAATCCGTGGACGGAAGCTGGGAGCTTCAGGACCTCGGCGACGGTCGCACGCAAGCCACGTACTCGCTGGAGGTCGACCTCGGGCGAATCCTCGGGATGGTGATCCGCGGCCCCCTAGTCGACGTGCTGCGCGGCATGTTGATCAATGCCCGCGCGGGCGAGCTGAAGCGGCACTTAGAGGTCACTTAGAGGGCGCCTGATCCCCACGGCGCCGCCCAGCCGCCGAACCGATGTGGGCTCTGCCACGCGGGGCGGATCCATGTCGCGCTGTGTATCGCCGCGCCGCGCGTCAGGCCGCGGCGCTGCTCTCGGGCGTATCGGGCTCCCACTCGACGTCGTGCCCGAGCGACGCGCCCTTCAGCACCTTGAGCGACAGCAGCGCGCACTTCATCCGCGTGGCCGAGATGTCGATCCCGAGCAGGTCGAGCACGAACGAGCGGTCGAGGGCCAACAGGTCGGTGACCTTCATTCCCTTGATCTCGTCGGAGGACATCGATGCTGCCGCCTGCGAGATCGCGCAGCCGTGGCCCGAGAAGCGAACATCCTCGATTCGGCCGTCGTCACCGACCGCGAGCTGGACCGTCAGCTCGTCGCCGCACAGCGGGTTCAGGTCGTGGAACTCCAGGTCGACGCGCCCGAGTCCCGGGGCAGGCGGGCTCCAGTTGTGCGGGTGCTTGTAGTGATCGAGGATGTTTTCGCGGTAGAGCTCGTCGTACATCTGGTCAGAGCGTAGCGGCGGCGCCGTTAGTCGAGCCGGAATACCCGGCGGACGGTCCGCAGGCCGTCCATCAAGCGCTGGAGATCGGCGGTCGTGTTGTGGACGGCGAACGACGCCCGCGTCGTCGCCGCGACCCCGAGCTTGCGCATCAGCGGCTGCGCGCAGTGATGCCCGGCGCGGACGCAGACGCCCTCGCGGCCGAGGATCTCGCCGATGTCGTGCGGGTGCATGCCTTCGAGCGCGAACGAGACGAGCGCGCCGCGGGCCTCGGCGACCGGCGGGCCGTGCACCGTCAGCCCCGGCACTTCGGTGACGAGCCGCTCGAGCGCGTCGCCGACGAGCGCCTCCTCGTGCGCGCGGATCTGCTCGATCCCCAGCGCTCGGATCCAGTCAACCGCCGCCCCGAGCCCGATCGCCTCGGCGATCTGCGACGTGCCGGCCTCGAACTTCCACGGCAGGTCGGTCCAGGTCGACTCGTTCGCGGCCACCGTGCGGATCATGTGACCGCCGCCGATGAACGGGGGCATCTCCTCGAGCAGCGCGCGACGCCCGTGCAACACGCCGATCCCCGTCGGCCCGTAAGCCTTGTGGCCGGTCCAGGCGTAGAAGTCGACGTCGAGCTCGCGCAGCTCGACTGGCAGCTGCGGGACGGCCTGGGTCCCGTCGACCAGCACCACCGCGCCGGCATCGTGCGCGCGCCGCGAGATCTCAGCCAGCGGGTTGATCGTGCCGAGCACGTTCGAGACGTGGACGATGCCCACGAGCCGCGGCTCGCGCGCCAGCAGTGCGTCGAGCGCGTCGAGATCAAGCTGGCCATCCTCGAGCACCGGCACGTACGCGAGTTCGGCCTCGCGATCCTGGCACAGCAGCTGCCAGGGGACGATGTTGGAGTGGTGCTCCATCTCGGTCAGCACGACGAGATCGCCTCGGTTGACGTTCTGGCGGCCCCAGGCGTAAGCGACCAGGTTGATCGCCGCCGTTGCGTTGGCGGTGAAGATCGTCTCCTCGGGCGTCGACCCGAGCCAGTCCGCGATCCGCCTGCGCGCGCCCTCGTACAGCTCCGTCGCCTCGACCGCGAGTGGATACACGCCCCGGTGGATCGAAGCCCGCGAGTGCGTGTAGTAGCGCGTCATCGCGTCGATCACCGGCTGCGGCGTCTGAGACGTGGCGGCGCTATCGAGGTACGTCAGCGGGTGCCCGCCGAAGCTCCGGCGCAGGACCGGAAACTCGGAGGCGATCTGATGCAGTGGCACCGCGGTGGTGCTCGTCAGGCCGCCTGCTCCAAGCCCTCCGTGATCCAGCCGTACCCCTTGGCCTCGAGCTCGTCGACCAGTTCGGGGCCACCCTCCTTGACGATCCGCCCCTGGAACATGACGTGCACGTGACTCGGCTGCACGAGGTGCAGGATGCGCTGATAGTGGGTGATGATCAGCACCCCCATCTCGGGCCCCGCGACCGCGTTGACGCCGTTCGCGACGACCCGCAGCGCGTCGATGTCGAGACCCGAGTCGGTCTCGTCGAGGATCGCCAGCTCGGGGCGCTGGAGCGCGAGCTGCAGGATCTCCATCCGCTTCTTCTCGCCGCCGGAGAAGCCCTCGTTCAGGTACCGGCTCGAGAACTCCCTCGGCACGTTGGTCAGCTTCATCGCGTCCTCGACCGCCAGCCGGAAGTCCTTCAGCGGAATCGGTTCCTCGCCGCGAGCTTCGCGGTGTGCGTTGAGCACCGTCCGCAGGTACTTGGTTACGGTCACTCCCGGAACCGCAACCGGATACTGAAAGGCCATGAACAGTCCCATTCGTGAGCGCTCGTCGGGGTCAGCCCCGGTGATGTCGTGCCCCTTGAACAGGACCTGCCCGTCACTCACCTCGAGATTCGGGTGGCCCATGATCGCGTTGGCGAGCGTCGATTTTCCCGAGCCGTTCGGGCCCATCAGAGCGTGAATCTCACCCTTGCCGACGGCCAGGTCCACGCCGCGCAGGATGTCCTTGTCACCGGCTCGGACGTGAAGGTTTCGGATTGCTAGCTCTGCCATCTCAGCTTTCGTTTGATTGTTGACGCCGACTGCGGTTCTAGGGGACCGGCAGAGGCACGCGCTCTCCGCGCCGCGAGAACTCCACCAGCTCCGCGAGCGTGGTCGTCTGCAGCGAGCGGATGATGCCGCCCTGCACTCGCGTCCACAGCAACTTGGTCGCACAGGCGTGCCCCGCGTCGGGTTCGTGCGAGCACAACACGCGCTCGGTGTGGTCGTGGACGAAGCACTCCATCGGCGCAATCGCGCCCTCGAGCGCCAGCACGACCTCATCCATCGCGATCTCCTCCGCCGGGCGCGCGAGCCAGTAGCCACCGTGCGCTCCGCGCGCGCTCATCACGAGGCCCGCCTTGCGCAGCCTCGCGACGACCTGCTCCAGGTACGCAAGCGGCAACCCCTCGGCGTCGGCGATCGCCTTCAGACTCGTGGGGTACTCCGGCGATTGCCGACCGAGCTCGACCATCAAGCGGACGCCGTACTCGGCCTTCGAGGAAAAGATCATCGCCAGAAATCCTACCACCACGGTCGGTTTAGCGGGCGACCCCGATCGTCCGGGTAGCCTGAGTCCGATGCAGCACGAGACGGTGACCGCACTTGCGAGTTCAGCCGAGGTCGCCCGCGCCGCGGCGAGCGCGATCCAACGAGGCCGACTCGGGATCGACACCGAGTTCATGTCCGAGGGTCGGTATCGCGCGCTTCTGTGCCTCGTCCAGATCGCCGTCGACGACCCGGGCGCCGAGTCCGGCGCCCGCATCCTGCTGATCGACTCCTTCGATCCCGTCGACGCTGCACCGCTCGCCGAGGCGCTGGCCGATCCGGCGGTCGAGATCGTGCTCCACGCCGGACGTCAAGACGTCGCGATCCTGAAGCGCGCGTGGGGCACCGAGGTCACGAACATCTTCGACACGCAGCTGGCCGCCGGCTTTGCGGGAGCGAGCGCGCAGGCGGGATACGGCAATCTCCTCGGCGCGATCCTCGGTCGCCGCGTAGGTAAGACCGCCAGCTACACGCGCTGGGACTCGCGACCGCTGACCGGCGAGCAGCTCAGCTACGCGGCCGAGGACGTCGCCCACCTGCTCGCGCTCACCGACGAGCTGCAACGGCGTCTGCGGGAAACGGGTCGCCTCGAGTGGGCTCGCGAGGAGTGCCGGCGCCTGGAGTCCGCGACCGACGAGCGTGATCCGGACACCGCCTGGGAGCGCCTGCCGCGCGTGAGCCAGCTTGACCCGCGCTCGCGCGCGGTCGCGCGAGCGCTCGCGGCATGGCGCGAGCGCACCGCCGCTCGGGAGGATCGCCCCGTTGGCTCGGTGCTCGCCGATCCTCCGCTGGTTGAGCTCGCCAAGCGCCAGCCGTCGAGCCTGCGCGCGCTCGAGCAGACCCGCGGCATTCACGGCTCCACGGTGCGCAAGCGCGGTGAGGAGATCCTCGCCGCGATCACCGCCGGGCTCGAGGCAGCGCCGATCCCGCGGGAGGTTCCGCGCGGACGCTCGGAGCCCGGCGACGCGCCGCTGATCGCGCTCGCGGAGGCGTTGTTGCGCGCCCGCGCGCTCGATGCCGGGCTGGCGTACGAGCTGATCGCGTCGCGCAACGAGCTGGAGCTGATCGTCGCGGCCGCCCGGCGAAGCGAACCGGAGCCCGATGTCCGCACTCTGACTGGCTGGAGGCGGGAGCTGGTCGGGGCGGATCTGCGCGAGCTGCTCAGCGGCCGCAGCGCCGTCGCGGTCGGGCCGAGCGGCCGGCTCGAGCTGGAGCCGGTCGCGAAGTGATCAACACCGGGCGCGCGATGACTTACGAAGGCCCGGCCTCGAGCGTCAGCGACATCGCCGAGTCGCGGTCGAACATCGCGCGCGAGAGCGCCAGCGCGATCGCCCGCGGGCGCTGGAACCACACGAGGTCGATCCCCTTCAAATCGCCGTACGCGGTCGCGTACGTCAGGCGCAGCTTGTGGCCCGGGGACTCGGCGGCGGTCTGCTCGCCGGTGTAGCCGTCGACGGTCGACCAGCGACGCGTCTTGAGCAGCAGCTGCTCGCCTTTGACGAGCTCCTCCGAGCTCGGAAAGCGGGGGTCGACGACGACCGCTTCGAGCGCGCAGTACGCGTTCGCGCCGCGATCGCACTGGCGTGACTGCACCACGATCTTCGCTCCGTCCACGAGCGGCACGCTGCCGAGCTCGACCGTCTGGCTGGATCCGCCCTGGCTGCCGCATCCGACAAGCGCGGCGATCGCCGCCGGCAGCAACGCGACGCTTACTCTTCGGCCGAGCATGGGAACCTCCCCGGAGCGTAGCCGAGCTGCCGCTCAGCGCGCGAGCAGCGCCGCCACCGCCTCGCGATGCGCCGTGGTCGTGAAGCACATCGGCTCGGCGAATTCCTCGATCGCGATCGCGGGGATAAGCTGACCGGATGGGCATGATCGCTGACCCACTCGCAGACCCCGAACTGCTCGAAACCGGGTGGGACCTCGGCCCGCTCGTCGACGGCGAGGACGGCGCCGGCGCCGAGCGCCTGTTGCACGACGCGACCGGGCGGGCGGCGTCGTTCGCGGCGAGCTACGCGGGACGCGTGGCCGAGCTGGACCGCGATGGGCTGCGCAGCGCGATGCTGGAGCTGGCGGCGATCGAGGACCTGGTCGGCCGCGCCGGCTCATACGCGTCGCTGCGGTTCGCGACGGACACCGCCGACCCGGCTCGTGGCGCGCTCCTCCAGCGCGTCCAGGAGCAGGCGACGCAGATCGAAACCAAGCTGCTGTTCTTCGAGCTCGAATGGGCCGCGATCGACGACGACCGCGCCGACGAGCTGCTGCGGGAGCCGGATCCGTCCGGCGACGGCCTCGCTTTCTGCCGGCACCACCTGCGCAGCGCCCGCCGGTACCGCCCCCACCTGCTGACCGAGCCCGAGGAGAAGATCCTCGCCGAGAAGTCGATCTCGAGCCAGAGCGCCTGGGCGCGGCTGTTCGGGGAACTGCTGGCCGCGCTGCGGGTGCGGCTGGACGATGACGAGGAAGGGACGCTCGACGTCGCGCTCAGCCGCCTCCAGGCTCCCGATCGGGAGCTCCGGAGGGCGACCGCCGAGGCGGTCTCGGCCGCGCTCGAGCCGGGGCTGCGGACGCGGGGGTTCATCTACAACACGCTGGTCCACGACAAATCAGTCGAGGACCGGTTGCGTTCATACCCGAACTGGCTCGCGTCTCGCAACCTCGCGAACGAGGCGTCCGACGAGTCGGTGATGGCGCTGATCGAGGCGGTGCGCCGTCGCTACGACATCCCGCAGCGCTGGTACGTGCTGAAAGCCAAGCTGCTCGGGATCGAGCGCCTGGCCGACTACGACCGCGCGGCCCCGGTGCAGCCCGAGGACGTGATGTTCTCGTTCGCGCAAGCGCGCGAGCTGGTGCTCGACACCTACGACGGCTTCTCCCCCGCCGCCGGGCGGACCGTTCGGCGGTTCTTCGATGAGCACTGGGTCGATGCCCCGGTCCGCGCGAACAAGCGCGGCGGCGCGTTCTGTGCGTACACGGTGCCGAGCGTGCACCCGTACGTGCTGCTGAACTTCACCGCCCGCCGCCGCGACGTGCTGACGATGGCGCACGAGCTCGGCCACGGCCTGCACGCCGCGCTCGCGCAGCCGCAGGGCGTGTTTCACCAGTCGACGCCGCTGACGCTCGCCGAGACCGCGTCGGTGTTCGGCGAGACGCTCGTGTTCGGCCGCCTCCACGAGGCCGCGAACAGCGACGAGGAACGGCTGAGCCTGCTCGCGGAGCGGCTCGACGGAGCGGTCGCGACCGTATTCCGGCAGATGGCGATGAACCGCTTCGAGCACCTCGTGCACACGCAGCGACGCGCCGAGGGCGAGCTGTCGGTCGACCGCTTCGCCGAGCTGTGGGCCGAGACGCAGGCCGAGCTGTTCGGCGACTCGGTGCAGATCACGGACGGCTACCGGATCTGGTGGTCCTACATCCCCCACTTCATCAACACCCCGGGATACGTGTACGCGTATGCGTACGGGCAGTTGCTGGCCCTGTCGGCGTACGGCCGCTATCTCGCGCAGGGGAGCTCGTTCGTGCCGCGCTACCTCGAGCTGCTCGCCGCCGGCGGCTCGCGCAGCCCCGAGCAACTCGGCGAGATGATCGGCGTCGACCTCGCCGATCCGGGCTTCTGGGACGCGGGGTTGTCGCTGATCGACGAGCAGCTCGCGGAGGCGGAGAAGCTCGCCGCGGCGCGCGAGACGGGCGGCTGAAGCGCTCGCCGTCCGGAGTCGCCGCGAGACCGGGCGCGCCACGGGGCGCGGGCCCAGTCCGCTGGCGGGACTCTCGGGGACCCGGAAGGTCGGGCTAGTTCCCCTCGGCGCGCCGACCCGGGTCGGGTGAAAATCGCGACGCACCGGAAAGCAGGTGGTCAATAACGGGCTATTTTCCACTCAGACGCGGGTCTTGCGCGTCCGGGAGCGCTCCTCCTGACGTTCGACCACGTTGACGATCAGCTTCAGCACCTGCTCGACGCCGGTCGCCTTCGCGTCCCCCTTCTCGAACGCCTCGCGCCAGTCCCGCACATGACCCTTGGTCGCCAGCGCGTTGAAGTGCGAGCGCGAGATCGAGAGCTGGACCTTCGCGTCGCTCGCGATGTCCTTCGTCACCTTCGGGCCCGGCAGCTCGACGCGGTAGAGCTGCGGCTCGCCGCGGGCCCGCAGCTCTAGCCCGGCGACGAGCTTCAACGGCTGGAGCGCCGGCACCTCCTCGAGGAACCGGTTCACGGCCGTCACGATCAGGGACCGGGTGTCCGAAGGCGAAGCCAGAAGAACCCAGTCTAACCCGCTGCCGGCGCCGCTGCCGCGGCAGCCCGGCGCCGGCAGGGGGCGAGGCTCGCCCGCTAGATCTTGTGTTGCTGGAGCAGCTTGCGCCCGATCACCATCCGCTGGATCTCCGAGGTCCCCTCGCCGATCAGCAGTAGCGGGGCGTCACGGTACAGGCGCTCGATCTCGTACTCCTTCGAGTACCCGTAGCCACCGTGGATCCGGAACGACTCCTCGACGCAGAACCGACCCGCCTCCGACGCGAACAGCTTCGCCATCCCGGCTTCGACCTCGGAGCGCTCGCCCGCATCCTTGAGCCGGGCGGCGCGCATCGTGAGCAGTCGGGCCGCCTCGACCTGGGTCGCCATGTCGGCGAGCTTGAACTGGATCGCCTGGTGCTGGGCGATCGGACGGCCGAACGTCCTGCGCTCCTGCGAGTACCTGAGCGCCAGCTCGAGCGCGCGCTGCGCGATCCCGACGCCGCGCGCCGCGACGTTGACGCGCCCCACCTCGAGCGCGTCCATCATCTGCACGAACCCCTGGCCGAGGCCGGCCTGCTCGCCCGCCAGGATGTTGTCCGCCGGACAGCGGTAGCCGTCGAACACGAGCTCGGTCGATTCGACGCCCTTGTAGCCGAGCTTCTTGATCTTCGGCGGGACGGTGAAGCCGGCGAACTTGCCCGTGTTCTCGGATACGCCGGGTTCCTTCTCGGCGATGAAGCAGGTCATGCCCTTGTACTTCGGCTCGGCGCTCGGGTCGGTCTTCACGAGCACGAACACGACCGAGGACAGGAGCCCGTTCGTGACCCACATCTTGCTCCCGTTGATCTCGTAATCACCCCCGTCGACCTTCTTCGCGGCGGTCTTGATCGCCTGCACGTCGGAGCCGCACTCGGGCTCCGAGAGCGAGAATGCCGCCCGCACCTCGCCGGTCGCCATCTTCGGCAGGAAGCGCTGCTTCTGCTCGTCGGTGCCGAACTTCATCAGCAGGTACGAGCCGATGAAGTGGGTGTTGACGATCCCCGAGATCGAAATCCACCCGCGCGAGAGCTCCTCGACGATCATCGCGTACGTGGTCAGGTCGAGGCCCATGCCGCCGAACTCCTCGGGGATCGTGACCCCGAACAGGCCGAGCTCCTTCATCTGCTCGACGATCGGCTCCGGGAAGCTGTCCTCGTGGTCGTAATGCTCGGCGTTGGGGATGATCTGCTCGTCCGCGAACTGCCTGACCATCTCGCAGATCGCCTTCTGTTCGTCGGTCTTCTCGGTGTAAGGGGTGGCTACGGCCATGGTTATCGCTGCTCCTCGGGGTTTTTTCGGCGGGTTGAAGATATCGCCGATCTGCATTCAGGCTAGCTGCGCCGTCCCATCAGTTGCGCGGGATCGCCTCGATCGGCCGCCGGACGACCACGCTCGCCGGCGCTCCGAGCGGGCGTCGTCAGGCAGCCGGGATCGGCGCCTTCTCCGACTTGACGCCGTGACTGAACGGCGTCTCAGGACGCGCCTGGAGCTCGCCGTCGAGCTCGATGTCGGTTTTCTCGTTGAAGAAGCTCAGCAGGCCGGCGATCCGACCGGCCTCCGGCAGCGGCTCCGGATAGAACCAGATCAGGTCCTTGGCCAGCCCACCGTCGGGCAGCTTGACCGAGTGATAGCTCGCGATCCCCTTGTACGGGCACCGAGTGACCGTGTCACTGCGCTCGAGCTCGACGAGCACGTCCTCGGCCGGCAGATACCAGCGCGGCGGCAGGTTCGACTCGAACAGCGCGATCGCTCTGTCACTGTCCGCCAGCACCTCACCGCCCAGCGACACGCGCACGTGACGGTCGCTGCGCAGCACGTCGATCCGGTGGTAGGGATCGCGCGGGTGGACGAACACCTCCTCGTCCTCCTCGAACCAGCGATCCATGCGCCCGAAGTAGAACGCGATCAGGTCCTTGATCGGCGGCGCGCCCGCGAGCGGCTCGGGGTAATACCACGCGCCCGCGTGGACCTCGCGATCGCCGACGCGGATCGTGTAGTACGAGGCCTCGCCCTTCTTCGGGCAGTAGGTGTGACGATCGCTCGGCTCGAGCAGCTCAGCGCGGATGTCGTCGGGCGGGAAGTAGTAGATCGGTTGGTGCCCGGACTCGTGCAGCAGCATCGCCCGGCGGCTGTCGGCGATCGTCTCGCCGCCGACCTCGACGCGGACCCGCTTCGGGGTCGGCTCCAGGTACAGCGCCCGGCCGGGCGGCGGCGGATCGAAGTTGAACGTCCCCGCCGGGCGAGGGCCGAGCGGCCCGTTGCCGTACATCAGACCCATCGGCCCTCGAGCCTAGCAGGCACCGTTCAGCCCGCGACGACGATCCCCAGCCACACGATCGCGATCGAGACGAGGAACACGGCCGCGTCGAGCACGTGCCACTGCGGCCGCCGCATGTGCGCGACGATCAGCGCCAGCACCAGCACGACCAGGCCGAGCTTGACCTGGAGCGTCGAGTCGCTCCATTTGTGCTCGTGCGAGGCCATCGCCGCGCCGGTGATCACGAGCACCACCAGCGCGGTCACCGTGCCCCACCCGAAGCGTCGCGCGGCGGCCCGCAGCGGACCGGGATCCTCGGCGCCGCGCAGCACCGGGACGACCACCGCCGCGAGCATCAGCTGGCCGCCGACGAAGAACGCCATCGCCAGCAGGTGCAGCCACAGGACGCCGTTCCAGAACGTCATCGCGAGTGATCGTGGCAGACTGGCGCAGGCCATGAACTTCGCACGCGACGTCGTCGATGCCGCCCCACCGGGCGGACGCGCGCTGGTGGAGATCGCGAGCGATGGCCGCCGCCGCGAGTTGTCGTTCGGGGAGGTGTCCGATCGCAGTGCGCGCCTCGCCGGCACGTTCGCGCGCAGCGGCGTCGGCCGCGGGGACGTGGTCATGACGATGATCGGCAACCGGCCCGAATGGGTGCTGTCCATGGTCGCCTGCTTTCGTCTCGGCGCGGTCGCGCTGCCGTGCAACGAGCAGCTGCGCGCCAAGGACCTTCGCCTGCGCCTGGTGGCCGCGGCGCCGAAGCTGATCGTCGCCGACCAGCGCGACGTCGCGGAGCTGTCCGCGGCCGGCGCGCCGTGCCGCGTGCTGACGATCCCCGACGAGTCGCTGTACGCCGCCGACCCAGCGCCGGCGGCGGAGCTCGGGCCGACCGACCCGTGCCTGATCGTGTTCACCAGCGGGACGACCGGCGAGCCGAGGGGGATCGTCCACGGCCAGCGCTACCTGCCGGGCCAGCGATTGCAGGCGGAGCACTGGCTGGACGCGCGCGAGGGCGACCTCGTCTGGTGCACGGCCGCGAGCGGCTGGTCGAAGTCCGCCCGCAACGTGTTCATCGCGCCGTGGATCCGGGGCGCCGCGGCGCTGCTGCACGACGCGCGCTTCGACCCGGCGCAGCGGCTCGAGCTGCTCGCCGCCGAGCGCGTGAACGTGCTCTGCATGGCGCCGACCGAGTACCGCGTGATCGCAAAGCGCGCGACGCTGTGCCCGCTGCCCGCGCTGAGAACGCTGGTGGCCGCGGGCGAGGCGCTGAATCCCGAGGTGCTGCGCGCGTTCCGGGACGGCACCGGACTCGAGATCCGGGACGGTTACGGGCAGACCGAAACCGGCCAGCTGACCGCGATGCCGGTCGGCGAACCGGTCCGCCCCAGCTCGATGGGCCGCCCGCTTCCCGGCGTCAGCCTGCGGATCGACGACGGCGAGCTCGTGCTCTCCGACCCGGGCACGGACCCGACGTTCTTCGTGCGTTATCTCGACGAGCAGGCGGCGCCGAGCGACGCGCCGTGGCACACCGGGGATCGCGTGCAGCAGGACGAGGACGGCTACCTGTACTTCGAGGGCCGTGCCGACGATGTGATCATCTCCGCGGGCTACCGGATCGGCCCGTTCGAGGTCGAGTCGGCCCTCGTCTCGCACCCGGCGGTGACCGAGGCGGCGGTCGTGGCCGCGCCCGACGATGAGCGCGGCGCGGTTGTGCGAGCGGTCGTCGTGCTGCGCGACGGGTTCGCCGCCAGTCCCGAGCTCGCGACCGAGCTCCAGGACCACGTCAAGCACGAGACCGCGCCGTACAAGTACCCGCGGATCGTCGAGTTCGCGGCCGAGCTACCGAAGACCGCGAGCGGCAAGATTCGCCGCGCGCTGCTTCGAGCTCAGTAGCCGGACACGCTGCTCGAGGACGAGCTCGTCGAGCTCGCGCTCGAGCCGCTGATCCCCGCGCCGCCTGTCGCGCCCGGTGCGCCCGCTGACCCCACGGTCAGCATCCCTTGCATCCCGAGCTGGCGGTGGGAGTCGATCGGACAGAAGAACGTGTAGTGACCCGCTTTGGTGATGTTCACCGTCAGCGTCGCGGTCTGACCCGGCGCGATGTCCCTGGTGCGCGCGACGCCCGAAGGCGTCTGGACCGCGAGCGCGTGGGTGACCTTGCCCGTGTTCTTGACCGTGATCGTGATCGCGCCGGGGTGGGCGACCACCGGCGCCGCAGGCGAGATCTTGAACTCGCTCTCGCTCAGCGTGAGTTGACTGCTCGCGCCGCCGCTGGAGGCCGGCGCGGACGATGACGCGCTGCTGGGTGCCGCGCTGGTGGCGCTCGGGCTGCCGCCCGCGCTGGAGCTCGAGCTGGAACTCGACGACCCGCAGCCGGCGATCACCGCCACGGCGGCCAGCCCTGCGATGTACGCACGACGGCTCATGAACCACGACTCCCGGTTTGTTGGATCTCAGTGTAAGAGCTCTCCCGGCGTCATCGTTGCCGGCACTCGAGATAGCCGGCTCCGCGCAGCGCATCGGTGACGGTCTCGGCGTGCGCCCGGCCGCGCGTCTCGAGCACGAGCTGGACGGCGGTCTCGCGCACGTGGAGATCGAGTCCCTCGCGGATGTGCTGGACGTCGAGCAGGTTCGCGCCTTGCTCGGCGACGAGCGTCAGCAGCATCGCCAGCGAGCCGGGGCGATCGGGCAGCCGCGCGAGCACCACCAGGCGGCGACCGGCCTGGGTCTCGTGCCGGCGCGCGACCTGCGCGAGCATGCCCGCGTCGACGTTGCCGCCGGACAGGATCACGACCGCCGTGCCGTCCCTCCCACCGAGTCGGACCCGTCCACCGAGCACGGCCGCGACGCCAACGGCACCGGCGCCTTCGACGACGAGCTTCGCGCGTTCGAGCAGGAACACCATCGCCTCGGCGACGTCGTCTTCGGCGACGACGACGACCTCGTCGACCCAGCGCTTGACCAGCCCGAGCGTGAGCGCTCCCGGGCGCTTGACCGCGATCCCGTCCGCGATCGTGACCGCCGATCGGACCGGGACCGCGCGCCCGGCATCGAGCGAGGCCGGAAACGGCGCGCAGGTCGCGACCTGGACGCCGACCACCTCGATCTCGGGGCGCTGCGACTTGAGCGCGATCGCGACGCCGCTCGCGAGTCCGCCGCCCCCGACGGGCACGATCACGGTCGAGAGCTCGGGCACCTGCTCGAGCAGCTCGAGCCCGAGCCCGCCCTGGCCGGCGATCACGTCGGGATCGTCGAACGGATGGACGAACGCGAGTCCGGCCTGATCGGCGCGCTCGCGTGCGGCGGCAAGCGATTCGTCGATCGTCGACCCGAGCAGCCGGACGTCGGCGCCGAGCGCCGACGCCCCCTCGATCTTGGCGATCGCCGCCGATTCAGGCATGAACACCTCGCAGTGCACACTGCGAGCGCGGGCCGCGTACGCGACCGCCTGCGCATGGTTGCCGGCGCTGCCCGTGACCACGCCCGCCGCGCAGCCCTCGCCGAGCGCCGCGATCTTCGCCAGCGCCCCGCGCAGCTTGAACGAGCCCGTGCGCTGCAGGTTCTCGGCCTTCAGCGACACCGTCGCCCCGGCGCGCTCGCTGAGCGTGTGCGAGCTGAGGACAGGCGTCTCGCGGATCACGCCGGCGCCCGCCCGGGCAGCCGCGCGGATCCGCGCGAGCGTCACGAGCTCGGGCTCGCGACCGCTTACCGCCGGACCGGTCGGGGGGAGCACGCGGCTGCTCATCGCGGCACCGACACGACCGCGTCGATCTCCACCATCGCCCCGCGCGGCAGCGCCGCGACGCCGATCGCGACGCGCGCGGGCGGGTCGGACTCGAAGAACGACGCATACACCTCGTTGACGGCCGCGAACGAGCTGATGTCGGTCAGGTACACGGTCAGCCGCACCGCGTCGCCGAGGCTCGCGCCCGCCGCCTGGCACACCGCCGCCAGGTTCTCCAGGCACCGACCGGCCTGCTCGGCGGCGGTCGCCCCGACGAGATCGCCGGTCCGCGGATCCTGCGCGATCTGGCCCGAGCAGAACAGCAGCCCGCCGGCACGGACGGCGTGTACGTACGGCCCGACCGCGGCAGGGGCCTCCGGGGCGCTGATCGGGTCGCGGTTTGCTGACACGTGATGTCCTCCCTGTTCGATCGGTAGCTGAAGCGTATTGCCCGCTTCCTGGGGCGGGTACCCTGATCGCAGTGCCCAACCGCCTGGCCGGCGAGAGCTCGCCGTATCTTCTGCAGCACAAGGACAACCCGGTCGACTGGTATCCGTGGAGCGATGAGGCGCTCGCGCTCGCGCGCGAGCGGGACCGGCCACTGCTGGTCTCGATCGGCTACTCGGCGTGCCACTGGTGTCACGTGATGGAGCGGGAGTCGTTCGAAGATCCCGCGATCGCCGCGCTGATGAACGAGCACTTCGTCGCGATCAAGGTCGACCGCGAGGAGCGTCCCGACGTCGACGCGATCTGCATGGAGGTGTGCCAGGCGATCACCGGTCGCGGCGGCTGGCCGCTGAACGCGTTCCTGACCCCCGGCCAGACGCCGTTCTACGCCGGCACCTACTTCCCTCCCGAGCAGCGTCACGGGCTGCCGAGCTGGCGGATGGTGTTGCTCGCGCTCGCCGACGCGTGGCAGCAGCGGCGCGACGAGATCGAGAGCCAGGGAGCGCAGCTCGCACGGTCGCTCCGGCATACGTCGCGGCTCGAGCCGTCGCGCGAGCCGATCCGGGATGAGCTCGTGCAGGAGGCCACCGACGCGCTGCGCAGCTCGTACGACCCCGTCAACGGCGGCTTCGGCGGCGCGCCGAAGTTCCCGCCCGGGTCGACGATCGAGCTGCTGCTCGCCCGCGGCGAGCGCGAGATGTCGATCGGCACGCTCGCCGGGATGGCACGCGGCGGGATCTACGACCAGGTCGGCGGCGGCTTCTCGCGCTACGCCGTCGACGCCACCTGGACCGTGCCGCACTTCGAGAAGATGCTGTACGACAACGCGCTGCTCGCGCGCGCGTACCTGCACGGGTGGCAGGTGTCGGGCGTCGAGCGCTTCAGGCGCGTGTGCTGCGAGACGCTCGACTGGGTGCTGCGCGAGATGCGGGGGCCGGAAGGAGGGTTCTACTCGGCGCTCGATGCCGACTCCGAGGGCGTCGAGGGCAAGTTCTACGTGTGGACGCTGGCCGAGCTGCGCGACGTGCTCGGTCCGGCGGGACTGGCGGATGAGGCGATCGCGTACTTCGGCGCGAGCGAGCGCGGCAACTTCGAGCACGGGCGCAGCGTGCTCGAAGCGCGCGGGCCCGAGCCCGAGCGCCTCCCCGAGATCCGCCGCCGGCTGTTCGAGGCGCGCTCAGCGCGGGTGCGCCCCGGTCTCGACGACAAGCGCCTGACGTCGTGGAACGCGTTGATGATCTCGGCGCTCGCCGAGGCCGGCGCGCTGCTCGGGCGCCGCGAGTACCTGGAGGCGGCGGTCGCCGCCGCGTCGTTCGTGCTCGGCGAGCTGCGCGACGATCACGGGCGGCTGCTGCGCACGTGGAAGCACGGCCGCGGCCGGATCCGCGCGTACCTCGAGGATCACGCGTTCCTGCTCGAGGCGCTGATCGCGCTGTACGAGGCGACGTTCGAGCCGCGCTGGTACCGCGAGGCGGTGCAGGTCGCGGACGCGACCGTCGAGCGCTTCGAGGATCCCGAGCGCGGCGGTTTCTTCACCACCGCCGACGACCACCCGCAGCTCGTCACGCGCCGCAAGGACCTGGAGGACTCGCCGATCCCGTCGGGCAACTCCGCCGCCGCGTTCGGGCTGCTGCGACTCGCGCTGCTGTCCGGCGAGGGCAAGTACGAGCGGCACGCGCTCGGCGTGCTGAGGCTGCTGTTCGAGGTCGCGGCCCGATATCCGTCGGCGTTCGGGCATCTGCTCCAGGCGGCCGACTTCTACCTCGCGCCGGTGCGCGAGGTCGCGATCGTCGGCCCCGAGCCCGGGGCCGCGGAGCTGCTGCGCGTCGTGCGCGACGCCTACCGGCCGCACCTCGTGCTCGCCGCCGGCGCCGGCGTCCCGCTGCTGGCGGGCCGCACGCCGGTCGACGGACGCGCGGCCGCGTACGTGTGCGAGCACTTCGTCTGCCAGGCGCCGGTGACCGAGCCCGCGGCGCTCGCGGCGGCGCTCGCGGGCTGACCCGGGTGTCTTTCAGCCGCGCTCGCGGGCTGACCGGGGCGTGGGGCTCTGCCCCCTACAGAACCGGCAGGTAGCGCTCGAGCTCCCACGGAGTGACCTGGACGCGGTAGTCGTCCCACTCCTGGCGCTTGATCTCGATGTAGCGGTTGAACATGTGCTCGCCGAGGGCGCGCAGCACGAGCTCGGACTGGGCGGTCAGCTCGATCGCCTCGCCGAGCGTCTCGGGCAGCTGCTCGATCCCGAGCCGCCGGCGCTCGTCCGGCGACAGGTGGTAGAGGTTCTTCTCCATCGGCTCGGGCAGCTCGTAGCCGTGCTCGATCCCCTCGAGCCCGGCCTGCAGCAGCACCGCGAACGTCAGGTAGGGGTTGCACGCGGGATCCGGGCAGCGCAGCTCCATCCGCGTCGCCCGCTCGCGGCCCGGGTGATAGAGCGGGACGCGCACGAGTGCGGAGCGGTTGCGGCGCGACCAGGCGAGGTACACGGGCGCCTCGTAGCCGGGCACGAGCCGTTTGTAGGAGTTGACCCACTGGGCGAAGATCGAGCAGATCTCGCGCGCGTGGCGCAGCTGGCCGGCGATGAACGCCTTGCCGACGTCCGAGAGGAAGTGCGGGTCGTCGACGTCGTAGAACGCGTTCCGATCGCCCCTGAACAGCGATTGGTGGGTGTGCATGCCCGAACCGTTCTTGCCGAACAGCGGCTTCGGCATGAAGGTCGCGTGCAGCCCGTACTTCATCGCGTATTCCTTGACCGTGATCCGGTAGGTCATGCAGTCGTCGGCCATCTTCAGCGCGTCCGCGTAGCGCATGTCGATCTCGTGCTGGCTCGGGCCGACCTCGTGGTGCGTGTATTCGGTGTGGATCCCGAGCTGCTCGAGCGCGAGCACCGTCTCGCGACGCAGGTCCGAACCGGCGTCGAGCGTCGTCAGGTCGAAGTAGCCGCCCTCGTCCAGCACCTCGGTCGACTTCGCGTCACGGAAGTAGAAGTACTCGAGCTCCGGCCCGACGTAGTAGTGGTCGAAACCCATCATCTGCGCGCGCTGCACCGCCCGGCGCAGTACGTGACGGGGGTCGCCCTCGTACGGCGTGCGCTCGGGCGTCAGGATGTCGCAGAACATCCGCGCCACTCCCTGCTCGGCGGGTCGCCACGGCAGGCTCGCGAACGTGCTCGGGTCCGGCATCGCGATCATGTCCGACTCCTCGATCGGGTTGAAACCCGTGATCGACGAGCCGTCGAATCCCATCCCCCCCTCGAACGCGTTCGCCAGCTCGGTGGCGTTGATGGAGAACGCCTTCAGCTGGCCGAGGATGTCCGTGAACCAGAGTCGGATGAAGCGAATGTCGCGCTCGGACGCGAGCGCAATCACTTCATCGGCGCTGAGGGGACGATCCTCCATCGGCCGGGAACGTTACTTGGCGCGACCGCGCAAAGACTTCGGCTGCCGGCGCGCCCGCCCCACACTCCGGCTTGACGTGACCGCCCCCACACGGCGGCGACGCGACCCCTCCCTCCTACACGGCGGCAGCGCGGCCGCCCCTACACCGCGGCGCGGACGCGGCGACTGAGCCAGCGGGTGGCCCAGCGCTGTAGTTCCGACAGCGCCGGCTCGAGCTCGCGGCCCATGCGCGACAACTGGTACTCGACGCGGAGCGGCGGCCCGGGAATCACGTTGCGCTCCACGATCCCGCGAGCCTCCAACTCCTTCATCCGTTCCGAGAGCAGCCGGTCGGACAGCTCGGGGATCGCCTGGGCGATCTCCGAGAAGCGCAGCGGCCCGTCCATCAGGACTTGCAGGATCGCGCCTGTCCACCGCCGCCCGACGAGTTCGACCGCCTCGTGGTACAGCGGGCAGCAGCCCGTGCCTCGACCCACTCCCCCGGCGTCCGCCGTGTACTCGCGCGCACCCATCTGCTGGAACGGAGCTTACGCTGCTTGAAGCGTCCGCGACGCCTCGCTGGAGCCGTCGACCGGCACCTCGCCGGCGACGTTGACCATCGCGGTGAACGCCTCCAGCGCCACCGCGGCGATCGCCTCCAGGATCTGCTCGTCGTCCCACCCGGCCTCGCGCGCCTCCTCATGCAGGTGCATCGGGGGCTTGCCGTGCTGATCCAGCAGCGCCTGCAGATACCGAAGCAGCGCGGTCTCGCGCGGGTCCTTGGAGCTGAACTGGCGCGCCAGCGCGACCTCATCGAGCGCCAGCCCGGCGCCGCGAGCGGCACGCGAGTGCATCGCGATTCCAGGCTCGGAGTGGTAGTACTCGGCGACCGCCAACGCGATCCGCTCCAACGTTGGCAACTTCAGCTTGCCGTGCCGCAGTTCGGAGCGGAATTTTGCGTACGCGCGCAGCGCCGCGGGCGAGCCCGCGAGCACGCCGAGGAAGTTGGGGAGCTGGCCGCCGGTGGCCAGCGCACCGCGCAACACCGGAATCGAGCCCTCCGGCGCGGTGAGATCGTCATGAATCTGAAATCTGCTCATCGAAGTCTTCATCGTTGACCACCAGGGGGTCTAAGGATTGGGAAGAGGTAACCACTTCTACCCTTTACTTTCGAGACCTGCTTACGCATCATAAGTCTAACTGGGTAGATTCACTTGCACAAGGTGTCCGGCATTACCGCGCGCTTAACGAGACAAGACGCCCGGGCGCGAGGCCGAATTCCCGGCCCGTGCGCCGAGCGCGCGGTGTTTACCGCCTGTTCCCCTTATACGCAGCGCACTAAACGCTTGATCAGCGCGCGGTCTGAGACGCGTAAGCAGGCGCCGCGATCGGCGTCCGCGATCGCGGCGCGGCGTGCGAGCTGGCCGCGGCGACGAGCACGAGCACGACGCCGAGCAATACCGCCCACATCGCCACGCGATCGGGCTTGAACCCAGCGCGCTCGTGGCGCCGAGTCGGCGCCCGCCGGCGCGGGCTCGGGAGCTGACGCTCTGCCCCGCGTCCACGGATCGTGACCGTGCGACGACCGGGAACCCCGCCGGGCCCAGGTCGCAGCGTTCCGTGCTCGGGCCGGAGCGGCGAGGGTGGCGGAGGCGCGACGGCGCGCCGCGGCGCCTCCCTGCTTGCAGCCGCCCGGGGCGCGACCGCGCGCCGCGGCGTCCCTCTGGTTGCAGCCGGCCGGGGCGCGACGGCGGGGCGCGGCGTCTCCCTGGTTGCAGCCGGCCGGGGCCCGATCGTCCGCCGCGGCGCCTCCCTGCTTGCAGCCGCCCGGGGCGCAACCGCGCGCCGCGGCGTCCCTCTGGTTGCAGCCGGCCGGGGCGCGACGGCGGGGCGCGGCGTCTCCCTGGTTGCAGCCGGCCGGGGCGCGACGCGACGACCCGCCTCTCCCCCATTCCCCGGCGACCGAGGCGCGACGCGACGGCTTGGCGTGCGCGCGGTCACGGCCGCGCGGGGCTTGGCTGCGCGCGGTGCCGAGGCCCCGAGTCGGCGCGGAGGAGGCGTGCCCGCAGAGGCTCTTGGCGCTGGCTCGTCCGCCGCCGCGGAGTCGAGCCACACGTCATCTGCCCACGTATCTACCCTGCGCGCCCGGCTACGCGGGGTCGTAACAGCTCTCGACGTCAACCATCCTCTTTCTGTGCTTGCGGGGTTAGCTGACGGGCTCGCGCCGAAAGAGCGGCGCTACGCGGCGAGCGCGACTCGCCCCAACAACTCGGTTCCCCCGCTTCCTCTCCGCTCGATCCTGGGCGCCGATCGGGGAGGAATTCAGCGGTATGGAAGTTGCATTCTAACGCTGCTGCCGGATCGCAGCCTTCCCGCTACTCCTTGCCCGCGACCGTGCCCACGAACGCAGCCACCTGCTGCGCCTGCCTTCCCGACAGAATTCCAGCGGGCATCGTGCCGTAGCCAAGACAGGTCTCGGGACTGCCCGGCTGCGCGTTCTGGAGACAGCCGTTGTTGATCGTGGCGAGTACGAGCGATGCCGGCGGCTGGAGCATGTCGAGGTTCGGGCCCACCTTGCCCACCGAGTTGGCGGCCGCGAGCGTGTGACAGATCCCGCAGTGCTCGCCAAACAGCTCGCGTCCGGTCTTCTCCGCGGCGTTCAGCCTGATCCCGCCGATCTGACCACTGGCGTTCGAGTGATTGCCCGTCAGGATCAGGATCGGCAGTGCGACGCCGAAGAACACGTAGATCACCACGAAGATCACGCTCAACGCCCTCCGCTCACCGCGCGAGGGCCCCGGGCGCGGTGCGCGGGCGCCGCCGAATCCACCGCGAACCGCGAGGGAGAACAGCCCGAGCCCGACTACGACCCAGAATGCGATGAATAGACCGATACCGAGCACGTGGGCGCGCACCTTATCGTCTGGAAGCCGCGGATGGGTCGATGCGTGCGGTAAGGCGTCACGACACGCAGGATGGCGGGAAGCCGATCGCCAGCCCACGGGTGCCGTCGCTGCTCATCGTCGGCTCCGCTGCCGATCGTCGGCTCCGCTGC
>Ga0187766_10000380_pt1 | contig 24565 bp, 21 predicted proteins | sample 0216_QUI02_MP05__4_FD_132971 | JGI IMG/M metagenome (GOLD analysis project Ga0187766, IMG submission 132971) | Tropical peat soil microbial communities from peatlands in Department of Meta, Colombia - 0216_QUI02_MP05_20_MG | ecosystem: Environmental > Terrestrial > Soil > Wetlands > Peat ... | reverse complement strand
GCAGCACCGAGACCGGGTCAAGCGCCGAGACCGGGTCAAGCGCCGAGACCGGGTCAAGCGCCGAGACCGGGTCAAGCGCCGAGACCGGGTCAAGCGCCGAGACCGACGGATCAAGCGCCGAGACCGGGTCAGGCACGGAGACCCGCTGGTCAAGCGCCGAGACCGTCGGATCAAGCCGGGAGACCGGGGCAGGCGCCGGCGAGCCCGAGCCGAGCGCAACCGCGCGCAGCCGCTCGTACCGGGCGCCGTCCGGGCGCAGCAGCGATCGGAACAGCGACACCGTCGAGCCCCGGAAGCCCAGCGGCTCGGGCGCGGGCAGGTCCCTCGCTCGGACGCGGGCGCCGGTGCTCACCCTCGCAACAGTGACGTGGCCGAGGAACGGCCGCGCCTCGGGCGCGTAGAACCGTCCGGCCTGGAGGGCGTCCGAGACCGTGGCTTGCACGCGGGCGAGCTCGGCGCCTCGGTCCTCGAGCTCGACCGCGAGCACCCGCGGCCGACGGGCGGGCAGCCAGACCGCGTGCGCAAGTGCCAGCTCCAGTGGCGGTTCAGCGGCGACCGACTCGCACGCTGCAGCGATCTGCTCGATTTCATCCGCCGTGCGCCAGCCGAGGAAGCAGAGCGTGACGTGGAGCGCTTCGGGCGCGAGCAGGCGCAGACCCGAGCCGCCGCGCAACGCCGCCGCGCGCCACCGCACGAGCGCCTCGCGAACGTGGTCGGGCAGCTCAAGCGCGACGAACAGCCGGACCCGTTCGTCGCTCACGACAAACGCTGAGCCGCCGCCGCACCCGAACCCTGAGCCGCCGCCGCACCCGAACCCTGAGCCGCCACGCCGCCGGGCAACACGACATCGGTCTGGCCGCGGAGCAGCCGGCGCAGCAGATGCAGCGCGACCGTGATCGAGCGGTCGCGGATGTCGGCGCGGTCGCCGGGGAGGCGCACGCTGCGGGTGATCCGTGCACCGTCGCGCAACGCGACCGAGAAGCACACGAGCCCGACCGGTTTCTCCTCCGTACCGCCGTCGGGCCCCGCGACTCCCGTCACGCCCGCCCCGACGTCGGCCTCGAACCGCTCCAGCGCGCCGTCCGCGAGCGCCTCCGCGACCTCGGTCGAGACGGCGCCGACCCTGGCGATCAGCTCGGGATCGACGCCGACGAGCGCCACTTTGGCCTCGTTGGAGTACGCGACCACGCCACCCGCGAAGTACACCGAGGAGCCCGGGCGGTCGGTCAGCCTGGCCGCGAGCATCCCCCCGGTGCACGACTCGGCGACCGCGAGCCTGCGGCCCTCGAGCAGCGCCGCGACCTGATCGTCGATCGTCGATCCGTCATCGGAGAACAGCGTGTCCGCGTGGCGCGCGCGGATGAACTGCAGCAGCGCGTCGTAGGCCGCTTGCGCCGGTGGCTCGAAGCGGGTCGAGACCTCGATTTCCCCGCGCCGCAGGCAGGTCGTGATCTCGAGCGGATCGAGCTCGAGCCCGGCCGCCTCGGCGGTGCGCAGCGTGTTCGCGATCTCGGACTCGGGGATCCCGAACAGGCGCACGATCTCGCGGCGGTAGATCGTGGCGCCGGTGATCGCGGCCCGGAACGCGTCGGTCGCGCGCGCCGTCTCCCACATCGGGTGCAGCTCGCGCGGCGGTCCCGGCAGTACCACCACTGTCGGCCCCGGCCCGGTGCGCGGCGGCACGACCAGCCCGGGGGCCGTGCCGACGGGATCGATCACGGTCGAGCCGCTCGGAACCACGGCCTGCTTACGGTTGGAGGCGCGGACGGCGTCGGCGTCGACGCCCGGCCAGCGGCTCATCATCGGCCGCAGGATGTCCGCGATCCGCGCCTCGAGCCGGGCGTCGAGCACCATCTCGCGCCCGGCGAAGCGTCCCACGATCTCGGCCGTCAGATCATCGGCGGTCGGCCCCAGCCCGCCACTCGTGACGATCAGCGACACGCCCTCACGCGCCATGAACTCCAGCCCGGAGAGCAGATCGTCCTCGCGGTCGCCGACGACCTGGATCAGCGCGGCGTCGACGCCGATCTCGCTCAGCCGCTCGGACAGCCATGGCCCGTTGCGGTCGGAGATGATCCCGCTGAGGACCTCGGTGCCCGTGATCAGGATGCCCGCCCGTACCGCGGCTCTCGGCGGGCTCATGTGCAGCGCGGTTGCTGGGAGGGCGGCAGCGAGCTGTTCCCGCTCGGCTCGAGCAGGAACCCGATCGACGTTGATGACGGCGCAACCTTCACCGGGACGTCGTTGACCTTCATCTGCACCGATGCGTTGCCGAGCGTCAGCATCAGCTTCGACGCGGTCTCGGTGGGGATCGTCTGGCCGGGGTCGAAGACCTGGCCCGGGATCAGCTTCGCGCCGCTGCCGTTGACCAGGCACACGTATACCGGGGCGGTCGGCACCAGCTCGAGCTTGACGGTGGTCGGCTTGACGAACGCGGTGATCGTCCGGCGGTGCGCGCGATGCTCGCGGTGTCGGGCGCTCGCGTGCGCGCTGGTCGGCGTAGCGCTGTTGTTGGAGCTGTGCGTCCCGACCAGATACAGGGCGACCACGACCGCCACCAGCACCAGCGCGACCGGCGCCCATGACGGCACCCGCGGAGCGCGTCGCGCACGCCCGCGCTCCCGGTCGCGCGGAAGCGGTGACACCGGGCGCGTTTCGTGCTCCGCGGGGCGTTCATACTCGCGCTTGAACTCTTCGACGAGCGCGCGGCTGTCGAGCCCGAGGTAGTCGGCGTAAGTTCGCACGAAGCTCTTGGCGTACACCGGCCCCGGGAGCTCGTCCCATTGCTCGTTCTCGATCGCGCGCAGGTACCTGGCCCGGATCTTGGTCCGGTTCTCGACCTCGCCCAGGTCGATCCCGGACCCGGTGCGCGCTTCCCGAAGTGTCGAGCCGATGTCTGGCACTGATCGAAGGCTAGCCGACGGATCGCGAGGTGAAATACGCTCGATCGTCAAGCCCCCGGAAATCGGCGCGTCGCGCACCTCCTAGACGCCCTGCGCGTCGCTCGCCGGCGCCGGCAAGCGCGCGGCCGATCCGCCCTCAGCTTCGGCCAGATGCGACAGGATTCGTGGCACGTCGGCCTCGGTGATCAGCACCTGACGGGGTTTGGACCCCTCGTAGCCGGAGATCACGCCGCGGCGCTCGAGCATGTCGATCAGCCGCCCCGCGCGGGTATAGCCGAGCCGTAGCCGGCGTTGCAGCATCGAGGTCGACGCGGTGCCCATCTGCGCGACGAGCGCGATCGCCTCGTCGAGCAGCGGGTCCTGATCCGCGTCCAGCTGATCATCATCGGCCTCGCCCGACTCGTCACCGGCGACCTCTTCGAGCAGCTCCTCGTGGAACTCAGGCTCCCCTTGGCGCCGCCACACATCCGTCAGCTCCGCGATCTGCTCCTCGTCGATGAACGCGCCCTGGATCCGCTGCACCTTGGAGGAGCCGATCGGCGAGAACAGCATGTCGCCCTGGCCCAGCAACGACTCCGCGCCGTTCTGATCGAGGATCACACGGGAATCGGTTTGGCTCGAGACCGCGAACGCGATCCGCGACGGGACGTTCGCCTTGATCATGCCCGTGATCACGTCGACGCGTGGCGACTGGGTCGCGAGCACGAGGTGGATCCCGACCGCGCGTGCCTTCTGCGCCAACCTGATGATCGAGTCTTCGACATCGGCGGGGGCGACCATCATCAGGTCGGCGAGCTCGTCGATCACGCACAGGATGTACGGCAGCGGCGGCTCCCCCCGCTCCTCGCGCGCGCGGTTCAGCTCCGGCAGGCTCCGCGTCCGGCGCAGCGACATCGTCCCGTAACGCTGCTCCATTTCCTTGACCAGGTTCTGGAGCGCGTTGGCGGCCATCCGCGGGCTCGTGATCACCGGCGTGAGCAGGTGCGGGATCCCCTCGTAGTGATTGAGCTCGACCTGCTTGGGGTCGACGAGCACGACGCGGACCTCGTGCGGCGTCGCGCGGAACAGCACCGAGGACAGCATCGCGTTGACGCACGCGGACTTTCCGGACCCGGTGGTCCCGGCGACGAGCAGATGGGGCATCTTCGCCAGGTCGGCTCCGATCGCCTTGCCCGCGATGTCCTTGCCGAGCCAGACGGTCAGCGGTGACCATTCCGCGGGCGGTTCCTGCAGCACGTCGCCGAGGTGCACGATCCGCCGGCGGGCGTTCGGGACCTCGACTCCCACCGCCTGCTTGCCCGGAATCGGGGCGAGGATGCGGATGTCGGTCGCCGCGAGCGCGTACGCGAGGTCGTCCTTGAGCTGCGCAACCTTGGCGACCTTGGTACCGGGCGCCAGTCGCAACTCGTAGCGCGTGATGTGCGGGCCCGTCACCCGGCCGATCACCTTCGCATCGATTCCGAAGTGGCCAAGCGTCTCGAGCAGCGTCCGGGCGACCTGCTCCTGACCGGCCGTGTCCGGCTTTGACGCATCGGCGTTCGAGCGAGTGAGAAAGCGCGCCGCGGGGACGCGCCACTGGAAGCTCGGATCGTCGGTCACCGACGCCCGGTAGCGGCCCTGCGGCGTCAGCTGATCTGCGCCGACGAGGCTGCGATCCCGCTCATCCGCAGCCGGCGCCTCGGCGAGGCCCGGGACGCCGAGCGCACGACCGTCGCCGTCGTCCGAGCGCTCCTCGCCCGAGCTCGAGCCCGAGCTGGAGCCCGAGCTGGAGCCCAAGCCCGAGTCCGAGTCCGAGCCGGAGCCCGGACCTTCCTCGTCCGAGCCCTCGCCGGCGCCACCGTCGGAGCCCTCGATCGGCGGCGCCTCGACATGCGTGTCGCGCACGACGAGTTCTGAGGTATCCGGCTCGGGTCCGAGCAGCGGCTCGGACTGCGCCGCGGCGGCTGCGCGGATCGCCTTCGCGGCGGCCGTCGCCGGGCCGCGTGCCATCGTCCCCGCCAGCTCCTCGGTCGAGCGCTTCAGCGCCCGGCTGCGCGCGGCGACGGTGGTGCCGGTCGCGCGGATGATTCCCGCGAGCGTCGCCCCGGTGACGAGGATCAGCCCGGCGAGGAACAGGAACACCGCCAGGATGTGTGCGCCGAGCGTCGAGAACAGGTGCGAGCTGACCCACAGCTCGGCTTGACCCACGACCCCCCCGCGGGACTTGAACGCCGCCGGGTGCCAGAAGCTCGCCGCCGGCGTCCGACCTGGGCCGAGCCCGAACGTGCCCGCGGCCAGCGCCAGCGTGAGCGCGGCCAGCAGGCACACCGTGCCCGTCCGCAGTGGCCTCCCCGGCGGGCGCAGGTCGCGAATCAGGATCAGCGCACCGCCGGAGATCAGGGCCGCCGGAATCGCATAGCCGAGCGCCCCGAGCACGAACCGCGCGCCTTGCAGGGCCCCGGCTCCGAGCGCCCCACCGGCCCAGTGCAAATAGGCCACCCCACCGAGGAAGATCCCGAACGCGATCAGCGCCAGGCCGACGATGTCGATGTGATGCGGCTCGAGCTCGGGCCGAAGCCGGGGAAGCGCGAACCGAGCACCCGCAAGCAGCGAACGTTTGGCGCGCTTGCGCGGCGGCTTGGAGCGGCGGCGGGTCGGCATCTGGCAACACTTTTCCTTCGACGGTCATGACCGGGTTCCTGCCCAGCATTGCCCCGCATTGCCCCGCATTGCCCCGTATCAAGGCGCGCTAAATCTTCGGGTTCCGTTCGGTAAACGGTCTTACCATCTACACATGATGGTCGACTTCGAGCGCTCAGCGCGGGTTCTGGTCGTCGAGGACGACGACGCGATCGCCCAGGTCCTCCAGCGTTCGCTGCGGATGGAGGGTTATGACGTGAAGGTCGCTGGCGACGGTGTCAGCGCGCTCGATCTCGCACACGCGTTCCTGCCCGATCTCGTGATCCTCGACCTCGGCCTCCCCGGACTCGACGGGATCGACGTCGCGAAGAAGCTGCGCCGATCCGACGACGTCCCGATCCTGATCCTCACCGCTCGCGACGCGGTCGAGTCGCGGGTCGAGGGTCTCGACTCGGGTGCCGACGATTACCTCGTCAAGCCGTTCGAGCGCCAGGAGCTGCTCGCCCGCCTCCGCGCCCTGCTCAGACGCCGTCCACCAAGAGGCCAGGCAGCGCTGACCGTCGGCGATCTGAAGCTCAATCCGGACACGCATGAGGTTTCGCGAGGAGTGCGTACGGTCGACCTGACCCAGCGCGAGTTCGAGCTGCTCGAGTACCTGATGCGCAACGAGCGGATCGTGATCTCGCGCCAGCGCCTGCTGGACGAGGTCTGGGGCTATGACCCGTTCTCGATGACGAACACGATCGAGGTGTTCGTCTCCAACCTGCGAAGGAAGCTTGAAGCCGATGGCGAGCCCCGGCTACTACACACGATCCGCGGCGCGGGCTACGTTCTCCGCGTATAGGTCGCTGCCGATCCGCTGGCGGCTTGCCGGGGGCTCGGCGGTGTTGACGCTCGTGATCCTGGCCGCGTTCGCGGCGGTCGTTGGGGTGTACACCGACAGGCAGATCGCGGGCGAGTTCAACAACGAGGTGAACTCGGCCGCCGACTATCTGCAGCAGCGGCTCAGCCAGCCGGGCAGCCTGCAGTTCAACGAGGGCACGCTGAACTACTGCAAGGGTGTGACCCTGAACGACTACGCGATCCTCGAGCATGCGCAGATCCGGATCTTCTACGGCGACGAGCTGCAGTGCTGGCAGAACCAGGTGGTGCGGCCAAAGGGCTCGAGGGCGCCGCTCGAGCCCGTGCCGCCGCCGTTGCTCACCGCTCCGCCGAAGCAGACCCGAGGTCTGTTCACCGAGTCGGGTTACCGCGTGGCGCTGCGGCAGGTCACCGTCCAGCCCGAGTACCACGTCACGCTCCTGTACGCCCGCCCGCTGTCCGATGTCGACCACACGATCGAACGCGTGCGCGTGTTTCTACTGCTCGGGGTGCTCGGCGGGGCGGTGCTGGCGCTGCTCGCCGGCCTGACCACTGCGGAGCGCGCGATGCGCCCGATCGCACACCTGACCGAGGCCGCGCGCGAGATCGAGCGCACGCGCGACCCTCGCGGCCGCTTGCCTCACCCGGAAGCCGATGACGAGGTCGCCGAGCTCGCCCGCACGCTCGAGGGGATGCTCGGGGCGCTCGACGCCGCGCGCGGCGAGACCGAGGCGATGCTCGAGCGCCAGCGCGAATTCGTCGCGGACGCATCGCACGAGCTGCGGACGCCGCTGACCAGCGTGCTCGCGAACCTCGAGCTGCTCGCCGAGGAGCTCGACGGCGAGCAGGCGGAGTCGGCCCAGGCGGCGCTGCGCTCGACCAGGCGGATGCGCCGACTGGTCGGCGACCTGCTGCTGCTCGCCCGCGCTGACGCGAAGCGCGCGCAGCCGCACCGGATGACCGATCTCGCCGAGGTGCTGACCGACGCCGCCGCGGAGATCGAGCCGATGGCGGGCGAGCACGAACTGTCGATCGACGCCGAACCCGCGCTCGTGCCGGGGGTCAAGGACGACCTGCACCGCCTGGCCCTGAACCTGATCGACAACGCGATCCGCCACACTCCCGCCGGGACCCACGTTCGCGCCCGCACGGGAATCGACGACGGCGACGCAACGCTGATCGTCGAGGACGATGGGCCCGGAATTCCGGCCGAGCTCGAGCGGCGCCTGTTCGAGCGGTTTGTGCGCGGCGGCGGCGATGGCGGGCGCGGATCCGGATTGGGGCTCGCGATCGTCCGCGCCGTTGCCGAGTCACACGGCGGGACGGTCATCCTCGAGCGCCCCGAGACCGGCGCCGGGACGCGGTTCGTGATCCGGATCCCAACCGAGACGCCCGCGCAGGCACCGGCCCCGGCGGGCGACGGCGCTCGCGGCGAACCCGCAGATCACACCTCCACGACCACCGGCAGCACCATCGGGCGTCGCCGCAGCCGGTCGTAGACGAACGCGGCCAGATCGTCGTGGAGCTCTTGCTGAAGCAGGTCGATCTCGCGGATCTGGTCGTGTGCTGACGCGGCGAGCGAGCGCTCGACCTCGGCACGGATCTCCTGCACGAGCCCGCCGGCCTGCTCGATGAACGGCACGCCGCGGAAGATCACCTCGGTGGGGGCCACCGGCTGTCCGGTCTGCTCGGAGATCGTCGCCACGACGATGAAGATCCCGTCGGCCGACAGCATCCGCCGGTCCCTGAGCGCGACGTCCGCGGGGTCGCCGATGTCGACCCCGTCGACGAAGATCATCCCCGACTGCTGGCGCTCGCCGAAGCGCGCGCCGCCCGCGTCGATCTCGACCGGGAGGCCGTTCTCGGCCTGAAACACGTCCTCGGGATCGATCCCGACCGCGTCCGCGAGCTCGGCGTGGAGCCGGAGCCGCTTGTGATCTCCGTGGACCGGCATCACGTAGCGGGGCCTGACGAGGTTGAGCATCAGCTTCAGCTCCTCGGTGTAGCCGTGCCCCGAGGCATGGATCGGCGCGTCGCGCGTCGTCACCACATCGCAGCCGATGTGATACAGCCGGTCGACGGTCTCGTTGACCGCCCGTTCGTTGCCGGGGATCGGGGTGGCCGAGAACACGACCGTGTCTCCGGCGTGAAGCTTGATCGCTCGGTGGTCATTGTGCGCCATCCGACGCAGCGCCGACAGCGGCTCTCCCTGGGACCCGGTGGAGATCACGACGACCTTGTGATCGGGCCAATCCTCCACCTCCTGGGGCTGGATCAGCAGTCCCTCCGGAAACTCGATGTGGCCGAGCGACCGACCGATGTTGACGTTCTTGCGCATCGAGCGGCCAACCAGCGAGACCTTGCGTCCGAGCGCTGCGGCCGCGTCCACGACCTGCTGCACGCGATGGATGTTGGACGCGAAGCTGGTCACGATGATCCGCCCCTCGGCGCGGGCGAACACCTCCTCCAGGTGCGGACCAACCTCGCGTTCGGACGGCGAGAAGCCGGGACGGTCGGCGTTCGTCGAGTCGCCGCACAGCAACAGCAGCCCCTCGCGTCCGAGCTCGGCGAGCCGCGAGACGTCGGCCGGCGGACCGTCGACGGGCGTCTGGTCGAACTTGTAGTCGCCGGTTACCAGGACCGTGCCGAGCGCGGTCGTGAGCGCCACTGCGCACGAGTCGGGGATCGAATGCGTCATGTGGATGATCTCGAGCGTGAACGGACCCATGTTCAGCTCCTCGCCGGGGCCGAGATCCTCCAGCGGCGCGTCGCGCAGGTGGTGCTCGTCGAGCTTCGAGCGGGCCATCGCGATCGTCAGCCTGCGTCCGTACACGGTCGGGAGGTGCTCGTCGCCGAGCTCCCGCAGCACCCACGGCAGTGCGCCGATGTGATCCTCGTGGCCGTGGGTGATCACGATCGCCTCGATATCCTGGGCGCGTCCGCGCAGGTAGCTGAAGTCCGGGAGCACGAGGTCGATCCCGAGCATGTCGGTGGTCGGGAAGCGCAGGCCGGTATCGACGACGACGATCCGCTGCTCGTACTCGAACACGGTCATGTTCTTGCCGATCTCGCCCAGCCCGCCGAGCGGCAGGACGCGGAGCGTGCTGCCGCTCACGCCGCGGCGGTATGAAGGAGTCCGCGGCGCTCGAGCATCGCGCGCACGGTCGCGGTCTCCTGCGCGTCGAGCTCCACGTACGGCAGTCGCGGCGTCCCGACGTCGAGCCCGAGCAGCCGCAGCGCGGCCTTGATGCTGCACGCGAGCGGGGCGACCGCGAGGTCGCGGTAGACATCCTGGAGCCCGGCGTCGATCTCCCTGCGGCGGTCCGGCTCGTCGACCATCCGGTGCATCTCCTCGCCGACGAGATGGCTCGCGACGAGGATCCCGCCCGGCTCCCCGAGGTCGAGCACGTCGGCGAGCAGGTCGTCGTTGCCGGCGTAGATCATCAGGCCGTCGATCTTCGCCAGGTTCGCCGGGTTGGCCTGTTTGACGCCGACGATGTTGTCGAGCTGCGCCAGCTCCGCGAGCAGGTCGTTGGGCATGTCGGACGCCGTGCGCTGAGGGATGTTGTAGAGCAGGATCGGTCGGTCGGTCGCACGCACGATCTCTTGGTAGTGGCGCACGATCCCGCGCCGGCTCGGCTTGTTGTAGTACGGATTGACCGACAGCAGCGCGTCGGCGCCGAGCTCCGTCGCGCGCTCGGTGAGGTGGACCGCATGGCGCGTGTCGTTCGAGCCGACACCCGCCACGACCGTGCACCGTCCTCGCATCTCCCCCACCGCGAGGCCGATCATGCCGAGCTGCTCTTCGTCGGACAGCGTCGACGCCTCGCCCGTGGTCCCGCACACGACCAACCCGTCCGAGCCGTGCTCGACGAGATGGTGCATCAGGCGCACGGCCGCGTCTTCGTCGACGCGCCCGTCGGCGTTGAACGGCGTGACCATCGCGGTCAGGATGGCGCCGAGACTCGCAGGCATCAGCGCAATTATCTCAGGAGTCAGCGCGTCTAGCGCTGTTTCTGTCCTCCCCAGGCCAGCACCGTCAGCGGGCCCATCGGGCGCCGCTCATGCGCCGGCGCCGGCGCGGTCTCGACCGCGGGCTTGGGAGGCTGAGCGATCAGATGCGTGACGGGCGCGCCGGTGATCCGCGCGACGCGCTCCGGAAGCCCGGCGTGGAGCCACTTCGAGAGCCGCATCGGGAGCGTGGAGATGATGATCTCGTCGTAGGTCTTGGGGTCCCAGACGTCGGTGACCGCGACGAGCGGATCCGGGTTCCCGACGCTGCCGCCGGCCTCCAGCCCGGCCTCGCGCAGGTGCGCGACCGCCTCCTGCAGCTTGCTCTTGGCGGCCTCCCGGCCCCCGCCGAACGGCGTCGCGGGCACGATCAGCGTGAACGTCGCCGGCTCGCGCGCCGCTCGCGCCTCGATCTCCCCGATCAGTTCGTCAGACGTGGCCGTCACATTGGCGACCACGAGAACGTTTCGCTTCCATGTCATCTCCGACCTCCGAAACCTGCATCGCCGTTGGCCCTCACAACCACAACATAGCGCGCGGCGATTACGTCACTCGATGGCCACATGGACAAGTTTGTCCAGCGAGCCTCAGAATCAGGGCCGCGACCGGGGGCGCTTTGTTCACGGGGCCGATTGAATCGGGCGCCGGTCGCGTCCGAGCGGCCCACTAGTCCGACTCGAGCAGCCGCTCGAGTCCGATCACGGGGGACTCCGTGAGCTCGCCGACGCGCCTGATCGCGAGCAGCACGCCGGGCATGAACGACTCGCGGTCGGTTGAGTCGTGGCGAATCGTGAGCGTCTGGCCGAGGTCGCCGAGGATCACCTCCTGGTGAGCCACGAGCCCCGGCAGTCGGACCGAATGGATCGGCACCTCGTAGCCCCCGCCGGCGGCCTGCTCGATGATCGCGGCCGTGCGCGTGGCGGTGCCGCTGGGCTTGTCGAGCTTGCGGTCGTGGTGCAGCTCGATGATCTCGGCGCGCGCCATGTGCTTCGCGGCAGCCGCGGCGAACTGCATCATCAGCACCGCCCCAACCGCGAAGTTGGGGGCTACAAATACGTTGGCCCCGGCTCCGCGGAGGTCGTTCAGCCCGGCAGGGTCAAAGCCGGTAGTGCCGATCACGACGTGCACACCGGCGGCGACGGCCTCGCGCGCGTTCGCGAGGACCGCTTGCGGAATCGTGAAATCGACCAGCACGGCGGGTCTGTGCGCAAACGCTTGCGACAGCGGGATGCCGAGCGCGGGGTCAGCCTGCGCGACCAGCTCCATGTCGGACGCGGCCTGCACGGCGCGAGCAACCGTCTGTCCCATCCGTCCGGCGGCGCCGGCGACCGCAACCCTGATCATGCCGGCTGCACCTCCTGCATCCCGGCCGCGCTCAGCACCTCGTCGAACTTGGCCTCATCGGCGCCGATCCCCGCCGCCGACAGCCGCTCGGGCATCCACAGCTCGGCGACGAGCGCCGCGAGATCGTCGAGCGTCACCGCGTCGATCCGCTGCACGACCTCGTCCAGCGACAGCAACCGCGCGTCCGCCAGCACCTCGGAGCCGAGCCGGTTCATCCGCGCGCTGGTCGATTCGAGGGACAGCACCACGCGCCCCTTTAGGTTCTCCTTGGCCCGTGCAAGCTCCTCGCCGGTCGCCGGCTGTGAGCGCAGGTGCGCGAGCTCCCGGCCGACCACGGTCATCGCCTCGGCAAGGTTCTCGGCGCGCGTCCCCAGGTACAGGCCGACCTGACCGGCGTCCTGGTAGGCGCTGGTGAACGAGTACACGGCATACGCGAGGCCGCGTTGCTCTCGGACCTCCTGGAACAGCCGCGATGAGGACGTGCCCCCGAAGATCGTGTCGAGGACCCGCAACGCGAACCGCCGGTCGTCGTGCCGGGAGAGACCGACTCCCCCGAGGCAGACGTGGTATTGCTCGGTGTCCTTGCGCTCGAAGCGCCGGTTCGAGGGCGCCGCGAGCGCGGCCGGCGTGGCGGTGCCCGCGGCCCATCGACCGACTTCCGCGCCGCCGACGCGCTCTGCCGCGAGCTGCACGAGCGCCTCGTGATCGACCGCGCCGGCGGCGGCGATCACGACGTTGCCCGGGACGTACCGGGAGGCGTGGAAGCGTGCGATCTGGGGCACGGGCGTGTCCGCGATCACCGGCGCCCGGCCGATGATCGCCCGGCCCAGGGGGTGGTCGCCGAACACCGCCTCGCCGAACACGTCGAACACCTTCTCCTGGGGGTCGTCCTCGTACATCGCGATCTCTTCGAGGATCACGGCGCGCTCGGAGTCGACGTCGGTGAGCGCGGGCCGAAACACCATGTCGGCCATCACGTCGAACGCCTCCGGGACGTGCTCGTCGATTACGCGCGCGTACACCGAGGTCGTCTCCTTGCCGGTGCCGGCGTTGAGCTCGGCCCCCATCGCGTCGAAGATCTGGTCGATCTCGAGCGAGCCGTACTTGGAGGATCCCTTGAACAGCAGGTGCTCGAGCAGGTGCGAGAGCCCGCTCTGGTCATCGGACTCGTCCCGCGATCCGGTCCCGATCCAGAACCCGAGCGACACGGACCGGACGGACGGCATCGCCTCCGTCACGATCCGGACGCCCGACTCGAGCGTCGTGAGGCGGTGCTCCTGTACCACGGAGCGCTAGTACCGCGGTCGGTCGGGATCGCGGTCGCGCACTCGCCCGCCAAGTTCGCGGCTCGGGCTGCGGTCGCCGTCGCGCGGCCCGCGATCGCGAGCCCCGCGGTCGCGGTCGCGGCCGCGGTCGCGGCTGTCGCGGCCACCGCGGTCGCGAGCTCGCGAAGCGGGGCCGTTGTCGCCGCTGCCGATCGCGGCGAGTTCCTCGGTGCTCTTGCCGACGACATCCGGATCGTCGGCGAGCCGGAGCCCGATCCGGCCGCGCTCGCGGTCGACCTCGACCACCCGCACGGTGAGCTCGTCGCCCTTGTTGAGGACTTCCTCGACCGTCGCGATCCGCCGACCCGGGGCGATGTTGGAGATGTGCAGCAACCCATCGGTGCCCTTCGAGAGCTCCACGAACGCGCCGAAGTTGGTCGTCTTGACGACCTTGCCGGTGAACTCGTCGCCGACCTCGACCTCCTTTGTCATCGCGCGGATCCGGTCGATGAGCGCGTCACCACGCTCTCCGTCGGACGCATACACCAGCACCTGCCCCTCGTCGTTGACGTCGATCTGGGCGTCGTACTCCTCCTGCAGGGAGCGGATCGTCTCGCCGCCCTTGCCGATCAGCAGGCCGATCTTCTCGGGGTCGATCTGAATCGTGGAGATCCGCGGCGCGTGGCGCGAGAGCTCCGAGCGCGGCGCGTCGATCACCTTCGCCATCTCCTCGAGGATGAAGCGACGCGCGGTTTTCGCCTGGGCGAGCGCGTCGCGCATGATCTCGAACGTGACGCCGGTGATCTTGATGTCCATCTGCAGCGCCGTGATTCCGCGCTCGGTGCCGGCGACCTTGAAGTCCATGTCGCCGAGGTGGTCCTCGACCCCGGCGATGTCGGTGAGGATGATGTAGTCCTCGCCTTCCTTGATCAGCCCCATCGCGATCCCGCCCACAGCCCGCTTGATCGGTACGCCGGCATCCATCAGCGACAGCGTCGAGCCGCAGACCGAGGCCATCGACGAGGACCCGTTGGATTCGAGGATGTCCGACACCACCCGGATCGTGTACGGGAACTGCTCCTGGGACGGGATCATCGGCACCAGCGCGCGCTCGGCGAGCGCTCCGTGGCCGATGTCACGGCGCTTCGGGCCGCGCATGAATCCGGCCTCCCCGACCGAGAACGGCGGGAAGTTGTAGTGGTGGAAGTAACGCTTGGCGGTCTCCAGACCGAGCGTGTCGAGCCGCATCTCCTCACGCGTGGTGCCGAGCGCGACGACGCTCAAGGCCTGTGTCTGGCCCCGAGTGAACAGGGCAGACCCGTGCGCGCGGGGGGCGACGCCAACCTCGATCGACAGCTGCCTGATCTCCTCCGAGCTGCGGCCGTCGGGGCGCTTCTTGTGGACCGCGATTCGCTCGCGGATCAGCGTCTTCTCGAGTTCGTCGAACGCCCGCTGGGCGTTGGCGCGGTACTCGGCGTACGTGTCCGCCGTGGGGTCGCCCGAGTACTGCGCGAGCACCTGCTCTTCGACCGCCTTGCACGCGACCTGGCGCTCGAGCTTGTCCTCGACCTGGGTGGCAGCATCGAGTGCGGCGCCATGCGAGGCCTTGATCTCCTCGTACAGGTCGGCGTGGACCTCAGGCTCCTGCACCTCGACCTTGGGCTTGCCCGCCAGCTCGGCGAGCTCGCGCTGGACCTGGCACAGCTTCTTGATCTCGTCGTGCGCGATGTCGAGCGCGTCGAGGATCTCGGCCTCCGGGATCTCGTTGGCGCCGGCCTCGACCATCAGAATCGCCTCGTCGGTGCCGGCGACGATCAGATCGAGGTCGGTGTTATCGACCAGGTCCTCCTCGTTGGGATTGACGACGAAGTTGCCGTCCACCTTGCCGATCCGGACCGCTCCGACGGGCGTCGGGAACGGGATCTGCGAGACCATCAGCGCCGCCGAGGCGCCATTCATCGCGAGCACGTCGTACGGGTTCACGTGATCGACCGAGATCGGCATCGCGACGAGCTGGGTTTCGTAGCGCCACGCCTTCGGGAACAGCGGCCGGATCGGGCGGTCGATCAGGCGTGAGGCGAGTGTGGCCTTCTCCCCCGCGCGACCCTCGCGCTTGAAGAACGAGCCGGGGATCTTCCCGGCCGCGTACATGCGCTCCTCGACGTCGACGGTGAGCGGCAGGAAGTCAACCTCGCGGAGGTTGCCAGCGGTTGCAGTACATAAGACCATGGTGTCGCCCGAGCGGACGACGACGGCGCCGGAGGCCTGCTTGGCCAGCTGGCCGGTCTCAAACGAGATCTGCTTACCCTCGATCTCGACGGAGACCCGCGTGACGGCGTCAGACATATTCAGTTTCCCTTCCATCTCCGTCCTTCGGTCGGCGGAGTGCTTCGTTTCTCTAATCAGTTCCGAACACAACTGATGCTAGCGGGTGGCGGCGGCTCAGGGCGGCCGCGCGCCGCGCCCCACGGCCTGGTCGAGCACCAGCCGAAGCGGGCGTTTCCTCGACCCACCCTCCCCCGGGTCGGCGCCACTCGGACATAAGCGGACCGCCGGGTCCGCTTATGTGCTAGCCTAAGCGGACCGCGAAGTACCAGTTTACTCTCGTCCGAGTGAGGAGCACAGATGAGCGTCCAACCATCCATGTCCCGCAGCCGAACCTCCGCGCATGCCAACCGCTGGCTGATTCTCACGATCGCCTGCCTGGCCCAGTTCATGGTCGTGCTCGACGCGACGATCGTGAACGTGGCGCTGCCCTCGATCCAGCGTGGCCTGCACTTCTCGGCCGCGAGCCTGCCGTGGGTCGTGAACGCCTACACGCTGATCTTCGGCGGCTTCCTGATGCTCGGTGGACGGGCGGGAGACCTGCTCGGGCGCAAGCGTCTGTTCGCCGGCGGGGTCGCGCTGTTCGCGCTTGCGTCGCTGCTGAACGGCCTCGCGCAGTCGCCCGCGATGCTGATCGCAGGTCGCGGTCTGCAGGGTCTCGGCGGCGCGCTGCTGTCGCCGGCGGCGCTCTCGATCATCACGACGACGTTCACCGAGACGAACGAGCGCACGAGGGCGCTCGGGGTCTGGAGCGCAATCGCCGCGGGTGGCGGCGCCGTCGGGCTGCTGCTCGGTGGCGCGCTGACCGACCTGGCCTCGTGGCCGTGGATCTTCATCGTCAACGTCCCGGTCGGGATCGCCACGCTCGCGCTGACGCTGCGGTTCGTCCCCGAGTCGCGCGCGAATCTGCCTCATCGAACGTTCGATCTGCTCGGCGCGACGACGGTCACGTCGGGACTCGTGGTGCTCGTGTACGCGATCATCAAGGCGCAGGCGTTCGGGTGGGGCTCGGCGCGCACGATCGGCCTGATCGCGGTCGCGGTCGCGCTGCTCGCGGCGTTCGTGGCGATCGAGCGCCGGAGCCCCGCGCCGCTGGTGCCGCTCGGGATCTTCCGGATCCGGACGCTGGCGGTCGCGGACGGCGTGTTGCTGCTCGTGGCCTCCGGGATGTTCGGGATGTTCTTCTTCGCATCGCTGTACGTGCAGGAGATCCTCGGCTACAGCCCGCTCAAGGCCGGCTTCGCGTTCCTTCCGCTCACCGGCGGGATCGTCGTCGGGGCCGGGGTCGCGCAGCAGCTGATCCGCCGTCTCGGCGTCCGCGACGTGTCCGTGATCGGAATCGGGCTCGCGGCCGCGGGACTTGCGCTGCTGACGCAACTGCCCGTACACGGCAGCTACAGCGCCGACCTCCTGCCGGCCTTCCTGCCGCTGAGCATCGGCCTGGGCCTGACGTTCGTTCCGATCACGCTGCTCGCGACCGGCGGCGTGAAGGGCGACGACGCCGGGGTCGCATCGGGGCTGTTCAACACCGCCCAGCAGGTGGGCGGGGCGCTCGGGCTGGCGATCCTGGCGACGCTCGCGGCCAACCGGACCACCAGCCTGCTGCACGGCGTCGGCGCGGGCAAGTCGACGAGCGCAGCGCTGGCGGCGCGAGTCGCCGGCTACCACGTCGCGTTTGCGGCCGCTGCGATGATGCTCGCCGCGGGCGCTGTGATCATGGCGACGATGCTCAGAGCTCGCCACCTGCGCCGGCTGGAGCTCGAAAGCTCCCCGGCCGCGATTGCCGCGTAGGACATACTGCACCCGATGTCCCCCGAGGATCGACAGCTACGAGCAGACGCCGAGCGCAATCGCAGGCGGTTGCTCGCTGCCGCACAGGCGGTCTTCTGTGAGCGGGGACTCGACGTCGGCGTCGCTGAGATCGCCCAGCGCGCCGGCGTCGGCCGCGGCACGCTGTTTCGGAACTTCCCGACCAAGGATGCGTTGATCGCGGCGATCGTGGTCGAGCGGATGGGCGAAGCCGCGTCGAGGGGGCGGATCCTGGTCGAGGCTCAGGATCCCGGCGCCGCGCTGTTCGAGTTCGTCGACGAGCTGGCCGGACGCCAGCAGCTCGACCGCGCGCTGTTCGAGGCCGTCGCCGACGCGTGGCTCGCCAATCCCGAGATCCGCGCCGCGCACGCCGAGGTGATGGAGGTGCTCGAGCAGCTGTTGACCCGGGCCCAGGAGGCCGGCGCGGTGCGCGCCGACGTCGGCGCGATGGACATCCTGATCCAGCTCAAGGGCGTGTGCGGGGTCGCAGGCGCGTTCTCGCAGATCGACGCCGCGATCGTCGAGCGCCAGCTCGATCTGATGCGTGCCGCGCTGAGCGTGCCCGGGACCCCGCAGCCGCTGCGCGGTCGCACCCCGACCGCCCAGGACATCGAGCGGGCCTACGCGCCGTCGGCCCCTTCCGGGCGTCTAGCCGAGCGCAGTTAGGACTGCCTCCGGCACGCGTCCGGCGTGCGCAGCGGTCGCGGTGAACACCGTCGGCGTGGTGATGACGCCCGCGCGCACGCCCGACTCGAAGTCCCGCGCGACCCGACGCCGCACCGCGTCGCTGCGGCGGTCGGAGTCGAACCGCTCCAGATCGAGTTCGAGTCTGCGCGCCCGTTCCCACAGGTGAGGGTCCTCGAGGCGGCCCTGATCGTCGAACAGGAGGTCGTGCATCTCCCAGAAGCGGCCCTGGAGCCCGGCCGCCTCCGCCGCGCATGCCGCCGGGCGGGCGCGGGGATGGCTCGTGCGCACGGGGAAGTGGCGGAACACGATCCGCACGTGCCGACCGACCAGCTTCACGTGCAGCGCCGCGCAGAACGGACATTCGAAGTCCGCGTACTCGATCAACAGCGGCGCGTCGAGCGGTCCGCGTACGTGGTCGTCGACCGACGGTTCGGGCACCGGCGCCGAGCCGAGCTCAGTCACCCACCGACTGCAGTCCGTCGAAGATCAGGTTCGCGCCGGGCAGGTCGGTCGGCACCGCCGCCTGGTGGCTCCACTTGACCACGCCGTCCGGGCCGACGATCACGAGTGCGCGCTGCGAGAACCCACCCGGGTGATAGACGCCGAACGCCCGGCAGGTCTCGCCCTTGGGCTCGAAGTCCGACAGCTGCTCGATCGTGACTCCGAGCCGATCGCGGAACGCGGTCTGCGACCAGGTCGCGTCGCACGACACCCCATACAGCGTCGCGCCGTGCGCCGTGAACTCGTCGAGCACCTCTTCGTACAGGCTCAGCTGGCCGGTGCACACCGGGCTGAACGCGAACGGGTAGAACACCAGCACAGTCGTCTGCCCCGCGAGATCGGCGCGGGTGAACTCGCTGCCGTCCGCGCGCTGCAGCGTGAACTCCGGAACGGGCGTCCCCGGCCCGACGATGCCGTCGTCGGTCACTTCCGCAAACCGAGCTCGCGCACGAGCGCCCGGTAGCGCTCGAGGTCGGTGCGCTGGAGGTAGTTCAGGAACCTGCGCCGCTGTCCGACGAGCATCAGCAGCCCGCGACGCGAGTGATGATCCTTGCGGTGGACGCGCAGATGCTGGTTGAGATCGTTGATCCGCTGCGTGAGCAGCGCCACCTGGACCTCGGCCTTGCCGGTGTCGGTCGGGCCGTCGCCGAACTTCTCGATCAGCTCTCGCTTGCGTTCCTTGGTCAGCGTCATCGCGCCCGGTCAGGCTAGCAGAGCCGCTTGCACGCGCCGCCCGGCATGCTCACCGGCACGCAAGCTCACCGGCACAGCTCACGGGTTCGTCGCACGTCTTCGTGGATTTGATCGATCAGTGCGTTCGCCGACGCGAAGCGGCGCTCGCCGCGCAACCGTCGCAGGAACTCGATCGTCAGTCTCTGCCCGTACAGATCGACGTCCCGGTCGAGCAAGTAGGTCTCGATCAGCACCGCCCGCCCGGTTCCGAACGTCGGTCGCACGCCGATGCTGACCGATGCGCAGTCGCCGTTGGCGCGGGCCACGTAGACGCCGTGCCCGGGGCACACGAGCGCGTCGTCGGGAACGATGTTGGCGGTCGGAAAGCCGAGCTCGCGCCCTCGCTGGTCACCGCGAACGACGTCGCCGGAGAGTCGGAACGGCGCCCCGAGGAAGCGCATCGCGAGCTCGACGTCGCCCGCGAGCACCAGCCCGCGGATGTGGCTCGAGGAGACGATCTCGCCGTCGACTTCGACCAGCGGGACGATTCGCGTCTCGAACCGCCGGTCGGCGGCAAGCATCGCGGGATCGCCGGCGGCGCGGTGCCCGAAGCGGAAGTTCTCCCCCACCGACACGTCAATCGCACGCAGTCGATCGACGAGCACGTGATCGATGAACTCCTTCGGGCTCTGGTGCGCGAAGCCGTCGTCGAACGGGATCACGACCAGCTCCTCGACGCCCATCTCCTGGATCAGTCCGGCTTTGGCGACGAGGCTCGTCAGCAGCTTCGGCGCGGCTTCGGGGCGGATCACGCGCAACGGGTGAGGCTCGAACGTGAGCACGGTGTCATTGCCGCGGATCACCTCGCGGTGGCCGATGTGGACGCCGTCGAACTCGCCGACAGCGATCTTCCGAGGGCGCGGCTCGGCATCCGTGAGCATCGTGACCCGCATCGGCGCCGAAGCCTAGACGTTTCGTCGCGCCACTCAGCGGGCCGCGGCGCCGCTACCGGAACCCGACGATCGGCTTCAACTGCCGTCCGTCGCCGCGGGGTTCCGCGAGCGCGATCAACCCCTCGCCGTCGGTCAGGCGCACGACACCGTCCGCGCGCCCCGCCACAGCGGCCCCGTGGCTTGCGCGACGCGCGTGCTCGCCGGCCAGCTGCACCTCGGGGAGGAAGTCGAGCGCGCGCTCCAACGGGAGCGTGCGCTCCGGGTCCGCGTCGCCGACCTCGAACGGCCCGATACGCGTCCGCCGCAGCTGCTCGCAGTACGCGTCCCCGAGCTCGGCGATCAGACTGCGGACGTACGTCCCCGACGAGCACTCGATCACGAACCGGCGCCGGTCGGCCTCTCGGCTGCACTCCTCGAACCGGAACACCTCGACCTCCCGCTCGGCCAGCTCGACCTCGACCCCGGCGCGGGCGAGCGCGTACGCGCGCCGACCGCCGAGCTTGACCGCGGAGAACGCCGGCGGTCGCTGGCGCAGGACGCCGGTTGGAAGGGTCAGCGCGCCCACCGGCACGACGCCCGTCTCGACGATTCGCCCTTCGGGATCGCCGGTGCTCGAGACCGCCCCGAACCGCGCTGTCACCTCGTAGGTCTTTCGCAACGCCATCAGGAACCGCTGCGCCCTCGTCGCGCGACCGACGAGCAGCACCAGCAGACCGGTCGCGAACGGGTCGAGCGTTCCCGCGTGTCCGACCTTGATCCCGCGTCCCAGCGCGCGTCGCAGCCCGGCGACGGCGGCCGCCGACGTGATCCCCGCCGGCTTGTCGTACAGAACGACGCCGTCGCTCACCCGGCCGTCGACAGCTGCCGCGCCACTTCGGCGCGCAGGAACGCGACCAGCTCGTCCCAGTCCATCGAGGTCGTGAAGCCGGCCGCCTGGCGGTGGCCGCCGCCACCCTGCGTGCGAGCGATCCGAGACACATCGACGCGATCGTCGGTCGCGCGCAGCGATACCTTGCGCAGCTGCCCACCGTCGGTGTCGCCGATGCGATCGCGCACCAGCGCTGCGACCGCCGTGCCCTGGACCGCGCGGAGAAGATCGACGACCCCCTCGGAGTAGCTCTCCTCGGCGCTCGAATCGGTGAAGTCCTTGGCGCTGAGCGCGCTGACGGTCAACGTCCCCCCGTCGTAGCGCTCGATGTTCGCCAGCCCGCGCGCGAGCAGCGCGAGCTTGCCGTACGGCAGTCCCTCGTATACGTGCCGGTAGATCTCCTGCACGTCGACGCCGGCCTCGATCAGCTCCGCCGCCATCAGGTGCGCGCGCGGGCCCGTGTTCTCGTACATGAATCGGCCGGTGTCGGTGATCAGCCCGATGTACAGCGCCTCGGCGATCGTGAGCGTCGGTTTCACGCCGAGCCCGTGCATCAGGTCCCAGACGATCTCGGCCGTGCACGAGGCTTCGGGAACGACCAGGTTAACCGTCCCGAAGCGGGTGTTGTCGTGGTGATGGTCGATGTCGAGGATGTGCGCTCCGGGTCGCTGCAGGGCCTCGGCCGGGTTGCGCTCGAGGTTGCCGCAGTCGAGGAACACGATCGTGCGCTGCTCGAGGTCCGCGGGAGGGATGCTCACCAGCCCGGGCAGCGGCAGGAACTGGTACTCGTGGGGCAGCGGAAATTCTCCGGAGTCGATGAACATCACGCAGTCCTTGCCGAGCGCGGTGAGGATCTCCTGCATCGCGATCAGCGACCCGAGCGCGTCGCCGTCGACGTGCTCGTGCGTGACGACGATCAGCTTCTCGGCGCCGCGCAGCTCGGCGAGCGCCTCCTCGCGGATCGAGCGGTCGCCGTTCTCAGCCATCGACGTCGGGGGCGGGTGGGCCATTCTCCAACAAACGCGAGATCCGCATCCCGCGGTCGACCGACTCGTCATACTCGAACGCGAGCGCCGGAGTGTGCTTGAGCATCAACTCGACCGCGACGCGGCCCTGGAGGAACCCGTGCGCCGAGCGCAGGCCGGCGAGGCTGTCCGACCGCGCGCGCTCGTCGCCGAGCACGCTCACATAGACACGAGCGTGGCGCAGGTCTGGGCTGGTCTTGACTCCTGTCACGGTGACGAATCCCACCCGGGGATCCTGGAGGTCCTTCGCGATCGCGTCGCTGAGCACAGCCCTGACCGCCTCGTCGACGCGACGCATGCGAGCTTGGCTCATCCTATCCTTCCCCGCCGGCTTTTGAGCACCGGACGGATCATCCGCGGAGGTCCTCCACCGACGCGATCATCCGCTGCACCCGGACGCCGTCCGGCCAGCGTGCATCCAGCCATCGCTCGACGTTGTCGGCCGCAGCGGTCAGCGTCGACAGCGAGCCCCCGGTCAGCGCGGCTGTCAGCGTCGAGCGCTGCCACGTGTCCTGATGGTCGATCTCCGCGACCGCCGCGCCGAGCCGCCCGCGCAGCTGCGCCTTGATCGACGACAGCTCCTTGCGTTTGCTCTTCAGGCTACCGGCATCCGGAAAGTGCAGCTCGATCACTAGCACGGCGACGAAGCCGCTCTTGGACACGGCCGGCGCAGCGGTTAGGCGAGCTCGCGCTCCACCTGACGGGTCGTGTACGTCTCGAGCACGTCGCCTTCCTTGATGTCGGCGAAGTCTCGCAGCACGATGCCGCAGTCGAAGCCCGCGGCGACCTCGCGCACGTCGTCGTTGAAGCGCCGCAGGCTCGCAATCTCCCCGTCGTAGACGACCAACCCGTCGCGCACCAAGCGGACCTTAGAGCCGCGCGTGATCTTGCCCTCGGTGACGTGCGAGCCGGCGATCGTGCCGACGCGCGAGGCTCGGAACAGCTGCCGCACCTCGGCCGAGCCGAGTGTCTCCTCGACCTCCTCGGGCGCGAGCATCCCCTGCATCGCGCTGCGCAGCTCCTCGATCGCGCGGTAGATGACCGAGTAGTGGCGGATCTCGACGCCCTCCCGCTCGGCGACCGCGCGCGCATCGCCGACCGGTCGCACGTTGAACGCCAGGATCACCGCATCCGACGCGGCGGCGAGCATCACGTCCGACTCGCTCACGGCGCCAACCGCGCCGCGGATCACGTTGACCGACACCTCGTCTTGGGGAAGCTTCGCGATCTCGTCCTCGATCGCCTCGAGCGAGCCCGCCACGTCCGCCTTCAGGACGAGGTTCAGCTCCTGCATCCCGCTCTTGAAGATGTCCTCGAGCGAGACCTTCTTGCCGCTGCGCCGCGCCAGCGACTCGGCCTTCAGCCGCGCGGCGCGTTCGCCGGCGAGCTGGCGCGCGCGGCGTTCGTGCTCGACCACCCGCACGCGCTCGCCGGCCTCGGGAACGCCGTCGAATCCCAGCACCTCGACCGGCTCTCCGGGAAGCGCCTGCGCGACGCGGTTGCCGAGGAAGTCGTGCATCGCGCGCACCCTGCCCCAGTGCGCCCCGGCCACGAGCGCGTCGCCGACCTCGAGCGTGCCGCGGCCGATCAGAATTGTGACCACCGGGCCCCGCCCCGGATCAAGCTTCGATTCGATCACCGTCCCCGACGCGGGCGCGTTCGGGTTCGCGCGCAGCTCCTCGAGCTCGGCCATCGTGACGATCGTCTCCAGCAGGTCCTCGAGCCCCTGCTTCGTCTTCGCCGACACGTCGACGAACTCGGTGTCGCCGCCCCACTCGACCGGCTGCAGGCCGAGCTGGGTCATCTCGCCGCGCACGCGCGTGGGATCGGCGCCCTCCTTGTCGATCTTGTTGACCGCGACGAGGATCGGGACCGCGGCATCCTTGGCGTGGTCGACCGCCTCGTGGGTCTGCGGCTTGACGCCGTCATCGGCGGCGACGACGATCACCGCGATGTCGGTCACCTTCGCGCCGCGAGCGCGCATCGCGGTGAACGCTTCGTGGCCGGGCGTGTCGAGGAACGTGACCGTGCCGTCGCCGTGGTGGACCTGGTAGGCGCCGATGTGCTGAGTGATCCCGCCCGCCTCCGACGCGGCGACCTCGGTCTCGCGGATCGCGTCGAGCAGCGACGTCTTGCCGTGGTCGACGTGGCCCATGATCGTCACCACCGGCGGCCGCTCGACCAGTTCCTCGTCGGCATCGTGGAACACCGGCTCGGCGATCGTCTCGTCTTCGGCGTGCACGATCTGCACTTCCTTGCCCAGCTCCGTGGCGAGCAACTCGATCGACTCGTCGGACAGCGTCTGCGTGAGCGTCTTCAGCTCGCCGAGCGCCATCAACTTCTTCATCACCTCGGGGACCGGGACGTCGAGATACTCGGCGACGTCCTTCACGGTCGCGCCGGAGTTGATCTGGATCGCGTCGGGCTCGGCGACCGCGGCCCGGGCGGCCGGGCGCGCCTCGGCTTCCTCGTCGTAGACGCCTCGGCGGCGGCGGCCGCGGCGCTGGCGCCGGGGGGGCTGGTTGGGCTGGCTCGGGGCGCCGCCGGTCGGGGCACGGCGCGAGGCCTGCGAGTCGATCACGACCCGCCGCCTTCCACCGGCCGTGCCGGGGGCACGCTCGCCTTGCAGCGAGTCGCGCGTGGGGCGCTTGTGCTCCGGCGAGGACTCGCGCCGAGCCTCGGGCGCCGGCTCCTGGCGCTCGGGCCGCGCAGCACCCGGATC
>Ga0187766_10000379_pt1 | contig 24605 bp, 20 predicted proteins | sample 0216_QUI02_MP05__4_FD_132971 | JGI IMG/M metagenome (GOLD analysis project Ga0187766, IMG submission 132971) | Tropical peat soil microbial communities from peatlands in Department of Meta, Colombia - 0216_QUI02_MP05_20_MG | ecosystem: Environmental > Terrestrial > Soil > Wetlands > Peat ... | reverse complement strand
CGATTCCTTCATGAAATGCCGCTGTCTTGTGGTGGCTGAGGGCTGTCTCGACTGACGACGGTCGAACGCAAGAAGCGCCCTAGGCGAACATAAAGGAAGGAGCCTTCGCCGTCGTGAAGGCTCTGGCCCCTTCCCCCTTGCCCTCAGGCCGCTGCCGAGGTCTTAGTTCTGCAATCGACATGTTTGTCCAGAACAACCTGGCCGGTTTCAAGAAGCGATTTGAGGTTGGACAGAACCTTCGGCCATCCACCGGAAACGCCTTCGATAAGCTTCGACGGTGCGGTGTCTATGCTGTGCGTGACTGTCAGCTTGACGGCGGCGTCTTCGGGTTCGATATCGAACACACAATGGGAATAGCCGTCGGCTTTGAACTCGGGATTCCATTCATTGCGCCACTTGATGGCAAGGCGCTTAGGGGGAACACTTTCGACGATCTCGCCGGCGTCGGCGGTTTGGCCGTCAGGAAAGCACAGTTTCCATGGTGAACCGGCCTTCCAGTCGCTCTCGCAATGCATGCCAAACCAGTATTGCTTCATGAATTCAGGGTTGATCAGGGCGTCCCACAGCTTTTGCGGTGTTGTCTTGATAAAGGTCGTGTAAACGAATTCGCTCTTACTCATGATGGTCCTCCTCCAAGGCTTGTTTCAGGTTGTGAAGTGCCTTTAGCCGGCCCCGCTCGAACTTGCCGATCCAGCGCGTGTATATCTCGTTGATCGGCACAGGGTTGAGGTAATGCAGCTTCTCGCGCCCTTGCCACTTCGTCACGACGAGGCTCGCCGCTTCCAGCAAGGCAAGGTGCTTGGTTACCGCCTGACGGCTCATGTCATGGCCTTCGCACAAGTCGTTAAGCGTTAGCCCACTTTTCATACGCAGCCGGTCAAGCAAGGCGCGGCGGCTGCCATCGGCTAACGCTTTGAACACTTTGTCCCGATCGGTAACCACACCCATATTATGCAACTAAACGGTTGCATGAGTCAAACGCTTCATTTTTGGGAAATCCCTACGAAATCGATCTTGGTCCAACTCACCGCGCTTGTGGGCGAGAAAGTGATTCCACAAGCGGCACAGCTCGCGAGCGAAAGATTGCCGCCGAGGCATACGCTGAAGCACTCCGGGACCATAGGCCCTAGAGGGAAGGGAAACGGGTTGGCACGTGCTGACCGTCACGATGCATCCGGTCGCGCGGCACGACCCATTGTATTGCTTGCCATTGACCTCGATTGCGATTGGCGTCGATTGCGGCGAGTCATGTTTGCGCTTTTGGCCACGGATCAACCAAAGGCATTGCACCCCTTGCGGAGCGCACGAACACAGTTCGAGAGTCGCGCCGGAGTGCTGGTTTACCGCAAGGGCGGCAGATGCGCAATCTGCGAGCCGATCTCGTAATAGCCCTCCCTGATTGCGCGGAAAGGCTTGTCTCGCGCCGACGTCACCGGCAGGAACATATCGTCTAGCGGTATCTCGCCGGCGATGTGGCGGGCGAGCTCGCGGCCGAAGACTGTACCGGGCGCTATGCCTCGGCCGTTGTAGCCAGCGAGCGCGATCATGTTCTCTGCCGGCGCATGCAAGCGCGGCAGATGGTTTTTGGTCATGCCGATCCGCCCGTACCATTCGTGCTCAAGCGTCACCTCGCCGAGCTGCGGGAACAATGTCCGGATGTGCCGAAGCGCCCAGCGGCGATGGATTGCGGCGGCGGCGCCGCGGAGCGCGCCGACACTACCGACGATGAGGCGGCCGGCATCGTCGGTGCGAAACCCGGTGAGCACGGTGCGCGTATCCCACGCCCCCTGCCCTTCCGGGAGGATGGTGCGCCGGAGATTGTGGCTGAGCGGCGCCGTCGCGACGTGGAAGAAGGGCAGCACGACCTGCTCGCCGCGTAGCTCGGGCATGATGTGGACAGTGTAGGCATCGGTCGAGAGCACGGCCCATTTCGCGCGGACGCTGCCGCCTTGCGCAGTGAGGCGCCACACGCCGCCCTCGCGCACGATGCGCTCGACCGGGCTCCCCGTGAAGACGCGGGCGCCAGTGGCGATAGCCGCACGGCCGAGGCCGCGCACGTAGGCGAGTGGTTGGATCGTCCCGGCGCGGAGGTCGAGAAGGCCAGCGGGATAGAAAGAAGTGCCGGTTTTGGCGCGGGTCTCATCGGCGTCGAGGACGCGCACCGGTGCGCCGAGCGCTTGCCACTGCCGCGCCCGCTCCTTGATCTCAGCAGCACCCTTTTCGCCGGCGCCGCAGTGGATCGTGCCGACGCGCTTCAGCTCGCATGGGATCTTGTGCTTATCGACGATATCAAAGACCGCGCGCGGGGAATCGCGCAGAAGGTCGAGGAGCCGGTTGCCGTGGACCGGCCCGAGCGTTTCCCGGAGGGCGAACGGCATCACCCAGAGGCCGGCATTGACAAGCCCCGTGCTCCGTCCGGCGGCACCATAGCCGATCTCAACCGCTTCGAGCACGACGACGCCGAGACCCCGTTCGGCAAGATGCAGGGCAGTCGACATGCCCGTGTAGCCAGCGCCGACGATTGCGACATCGGCGACAACATCGCCAGCAAGCCTCTCCGTCGCGGGGGGCGGCGGAGCAGTCCGCTCCCAGAGACCGTGCGACCGTTGATCGTTTAGCATTTCCACGCTCCATCATCATTTGCACGGCACGTCACATTTCATCGTCGGTATGGACCGTAAATTCGACGAGCACCATCTTTCTGGGAACGTTCAGTACCTCGGCGCAGATAACGACAACGCGCCCACAAAGCTCGAATCGCTGCTCAAGGGAGCGCCCGAAATCCGCTATCGGCCATCTGCGATTTTTCGGTCAATGCAACGGGCTGCTAATCATGTAGGTGCCGGACTGCGCGCCGGCGGGGGCGGTGACGGCGATGCTGTCGCCCGTCGGTATGTCCGCAAGGGTCGTATGGCATGCGCCCGGTCCTGTAATGAACAGCGTCTTCACCAAACTATTCCCGGACAATAGATTGACACTTATGCCGCCCGCACCAGCTCCCTCAGTGGCAACGCAAACAGTTACCATTACCCGAGCCTTCTGCACTTCGTTATCGTAAATTGGATAGGATTGATTCGCCGCCACGAGCCATTTGCCCTCCTGATTGACCTGGGCCTCAACCCCGGCGAAGGCAACGACCGAGAACAGCGTCGCGCCCGCAATTACTTGTACGACACGCCTTGCCCGAATACCGACCGAACGCGGATTTCCGTTTTGAATGGAATTTTCCATTTTGACACCCCCGCCCCTAAGCCGCGCGTTCTTTCTCCCTTGGCATCGACTGGCGCTGACCCGCGGAGGCCACGGGCCCCCGATCGGCCCGAATCCTTGGGCGGGCATCTTACCATGATTGGCCTATAGCGCGGAGGCCGATTTAGCGCAAAAGAAGCCCCGCCGGATTGGGAAGGGGCGGGGCAAGAGAGGTGAGTCGGTCGGGCGCACTGTGGGAGCCAGCATCGACCCGATGCGTCCGATCAAACGTGCAATGTCTTAAATTGTCGGTGCGCAATCGCATTGATCCGGATCAACCGTCAAGATCTGGCGATTGGAACGCGCGGTCTTTGCTAAGTAACGGCGCGCAACGATTGCATACCCGTCGCGCCCTTTCCGCCTCCGTTTTAAGCGCGACGCTGCAGTATGAGCAAATGTGTTGTTCCTCTATGGCTTTGCAAATTGCTTTGTCCGTATCATCGATTTGACGGTCTCTCTCCTTACTCATGGCGATGCCCTCCTGCGAAATACCGACAAATCCCGGAAGGCCTTACTGCGATTTCCACCCGTGGGGATCGGCGGCATTGATCGGGCTACTGAACTCATCAAAGCGAAGCATAGCGGATTTTGTAGATTACATTCCAGCGGTGGTGGGCCGACCGGGGTCAAACTGGGCACTGGGTCCTGGAGGTGGCGATCACGGCCAAACCACGGAAACTTCGTGCCTCTTAATGAAGGCCGAGACTTGTCGATGCTGGTGATTTACGTGTCCGCTTTCGAGCTCCAAGCTGCGATCGTGGCCATATCAGAAGGGGATATCCCAACATCTAGACCACAGCCACGATTACGTGTGCCTGAATTTTGGCAGCAACCTCGCCACTGCCGTGTCTTTCCGCAATTGCGGATGCGGCGTAGTCGGTTGCAGCTTCCAGTTTACCCGCATCTCTGGCCTCGATTTCGTTGCGAAGAGGCGTTCCCTGACAGTAAGCAATGGCAGGATGGCGCGGTGAGGATGCACGGCTTTGTTCGGCTCTAGTCTCGATCACCACACGGGAGAAACCTGTGTCCTCTAGCTCGCTACGGATCAGTGCCGTATCGTGGTAACCGTGCGGCGTGCGTGCCAGAAAGCGCGGCGGATCGTTCGGAAAAATCTTTGCGAGAGCATTCGTCACATCATCCGCAAAAACGTTCTCCTCGATGCGATCCCATACGTTGAATAAAAAATATCCTCCGGGCTTCAGCACTCGCTTTGCTTCACGGTAGCCCGATATGCGGTCGGGAAAGAACATCGCGCCGAACTGGCAACAAACGAGATCGAAGGCCGCATCTTCAAACGGGAGAGCCAGAGCATCCGCTTGGCGCCATTTGATGCGTCTGTCGGGAGCTTGTCGCGAAGCGGCGTAGTCGAGCATCGGCTGATTGAGGTCGGTTACGATATAGCTTGCGCCCAGGGCCAGTCTTGGCGCCAACACGCGGGTGACAACCCCGCTGCCCGCGGCGGTTTCCAAAACGGCGCTTGGCGACAAGGCCGCCGCTCGTTGTGCAATATCTGCGGCGAACGGCTCGAAAATCAATGGCACCATATAGCGGTCGTAGTTTTCCGGAATCGAGCCACCGAACACCTTATCAGTTTCCGACATTGCTTATCAGCCATCGCCCGTTTGATAGCTCGCATCAATAGCATATAACCGGCCGCTGCGGGCCGAAATGACAAGACCGAGCAGGAGATAGCCGCCCTTCCGCCAGGAGCGGACTATCTACTCCACCGGAAGTCGCCTCTGTCGATGATCGCCATAGAGCGAGACAACCGGCCCAGTCCGGACGCAAGCTGAACGGTGTCCGTGGCAGCACATCGGCAGCGCTCGCGGCCAGAACTCGTAGGGTGGCGATTGCGTCCTGTCGCGCAGGCGACCTAATTCGTTTCGAAAGTGAATAATGCTGAATTTGTGATGTACATTCCAGCGGTGGTGGGCGCACAAGGACTCGAACCTTGGACCCGCTGATTAAGAGTCAGCTGCTCTACCAACTGAGCTATGCGCCCCTTGGAGGTGGGAGGCCGGGGTATAGCAAAGCCGCCGAGGCTTGTCGATAGGCTCTGCCGGGGCCGAACTTTCGTATGGGAGGCGCCCGCGCGCTCTGGGCGCCTCAGGCGAGCGGACTGATCCCCGTCCGGCCGATGCGTACGTCGCGATGGACGTAAACGCTCATGATCAGGCCGAATGCAAAGAGAATGGATAGCATCGCAGTCCCACCGTAGGAAATGAGCGGAAGCGGCACGCCCACCACCGGGATCAGCCCCATCACCATCGCGATATTGACGAAGACATAGAGGAAGAACGTCACGCTGATGCCCATCGCGAGCAGCCGGCCGAACTGGTTCCGGCTGCGCAGCGCGATGGCGACGCCGTAGACGAGGAGCAGCATGTAAAGCGTCAGTAGAATCAATCCGCCCACCAGGCCGAACTCTTCCGCGAGCATCGTGAAGATAAAATCGGTCTGCTTTTCCGGCAGGAAATTCAAGTGACTTTGGGTCCCGAGCAGCCAGCCCTTCCCGAACATGCCGCCGGACCCGAGCGCAATCTTGGACTGGAGACTGTGGTATCCCTTACCGAGCGGGTCGAGCTCCGGATCGAGGAAGATCTCGATCCGCGCCCTCTGGTAGGGGCGCAGGAAATGCCACACGAGCGGTACTGCACCCACCCCACCCACGACGACGAGTGCGAATTTCCATAGCCGCACGCCGGCGAGGAAAAACATCGCACCCCCGCTCGCCAAAAGCATCGCCGCCGTGCCCAGGTCCGGCTGCTTGAGGACCAGGAGAACGGGCGCCACGACCAGGACGAGGGGAACGAAAAGAAGCCATATGCGGTGGATGCGGTCCGTGCCAATGCCGTGGAAGTAGCGCGCGAGGGCGAGAATGAGGCCGACCTTCATGAGTTCGGAGGGCTGAAGCTGAATGACTTTGAGGTCGATCCAGCGTTGCGCACCCATAGCGTCGGCGCCGATCACGTCGACCGCACCGAGCAACGCCAAAGCCACGAAGTAGAATGGATATGCCAAACGCATCCAATACCGGATATCGACGAGGGCAGCGCCGATCATCAGGAATATGCCGATGCCGAACCGCACCATCTGGCGCGAAGCCCAAGGATCGAAGTTTCCATTGGCCGCCGAATACAGCATGGCGAAGCCGATTGCGGCGACCGCTGCAACGAACAACAAGAGGCTCCAACTGATCTGCCGGAACTTCTCGCCCAACGATAGTCGCACCTCGCGATGCAATGAACTCGCGATCGCCATCAGCTCGGCACCTTCGGGTTGTCGGTCCCGCGCACCACGGGCTGGTCCGGCTGTGCGCCGAGCGGATCGCGCCGCTGGGCTTCGATCAGAACGTCGCGCGCGATGGGTGCTGCCGCAACCGAGCCGCCTCCACCATGCTCGACCAGGACGGAGCACACGTAACGCGGCGCTTGTACCGGTGCGAAAGCAATGAAAAGCGCATTGTCGCGCTCGCGCCAGGGCTTGTCCTCGGGACGGATTTTTTTGTGCTCGCGCTCGGCGAGCGTAATGCGCCGGACCTGTGCGCTACCGGATTTCCCGCCCATCTCCCAGCCGGCCTGGGTAATCCTGGCGCGATAGGCGGTCCCGCCTTGCTCATTTACTACGGCGTTCAGGCCGGAAAGCACAACCTGGAGCGAGCCCGGCGAGATGCCCAGCGAGCGCGGCTCGCTCTGCGACGCCGCAACCTGAACGACGCCGGCGTCGGCCGACCGCCGCACGCGCGGTACGATGGCACGGCCACCGCTCGTCACGCGCGAGAGCATGACGGCAAGTTGAAGTGGGGTTGCCAGCACGAAGCCCTGACCGATGCCGGTGATAAGGGTTTCGCCCTGCGTCCACGACTGGCCGATGGTCGCCTTCTTCCACTCGCGCGTCGGGATAAGGCCCGGTCGCTCACCGGTGAGGTCGATCCCGGTCAAGCTCCCAAGGCCGAGCCGGCTCGCCATCTCCGCGATTTTGTCGATCCCGGTGCGCCGCGCCATCTCGTAGAAATAAACATCGCAGGAATTCTTGATGCCACCGTGCATGTCGAGAACGCCGTGGCCCTCGTGCTTCCAGCAGTGGAAGGTCGCATCTCCGAGCTGGATAACGCCTTGGCACGAGACTCTCGTGCTGGGATCGGCCGCACCGGACTCGAGGGCGGCAAGCGCCACCGCCACCTTGAACGTCGATCCCGGCGCGAATTGTCCGCTCGTGGCCTTGTTTGTGAGCGGAGACAGCACATCGCTCGTCAGATCCTTCCAACGCGCGGCCGAAAGGCCCTCATTGAATTCGTTGGGATCGAAGCCCGGCGTCGAGCCCATGGCGAGGACGTCGCCCGTATGACTATCCATCAAGACGGCCGCCGCACTCCGCTCCTGGGAGATGCGATCGATGAGGAACTTCTGCAGCTCGAAATCGATGGTGAGGGTAACGTCCTTGCCGGGCACACCTTCGTCGCGCGCGAGCTCGCGGATCACGCGCCCGCGTGCATTGACTTCAATCTGGCTCGTACCCGCCGACCCTCTCAATTCGGAGTCGTAAACCTTCTCGATGCCGGCCTTGCCGATGCGGAAATCGGGCAGCTCGAGGAGCGGGTCCCCGTCGAGTTCCTTGTCGGACGCGGCGGCGACATACCCGACCGAGTGCGCAAGGGCTTCGCCATAGGGATAGTATCGGCTCTGGCCCACCTCCGTCCGCACGCCAGGGAGGTCCGGCGTGTTGACCTCCACGCGGCTGAACTCTTCCCAAGTCAGGTTTTCCCGCACCGTGATCGGGACGAAGGCACGCTTGCGTTCGCTCTCGCGCAGGATGCGCCGCTTATCCTCGTCGCTCAGCGAGATAATCTGACCGAGGAGATCGAGGGTCGCAGAGATGTCGACGGCCTCCTCGCGCACCACGACGACATGGTAATTCTGCCGATTGACTGCGAGCGGCACGCCGAATCGATCGAGAATCCTGCCTCGCGGCGGCGGCAGCAGGCGAAGGTTGATGCGGTTGTCTTCCGCGAGCGTCTGGTACTTCTCGGACTCGACGACCTGAAGATAGTACATGCGCCCGACGAGGGCAGCGAACAGGGCGAGCTTGCCGCCGACCAGGATCGCGGTGCGGCGACCGAATTGCTTCGTTTGGATTTGATCGAGCTGCCTCACGGCCTCTGCCTTAGGAAGGCACGCTGGCCCGCCGCGAAAAGCCACGTCACCGATGGATAAAGCGTAATGGCCAGAAGAAATTGCACGATCGCGGCAAATGGCGGGATCGCCTTTCCGGCAATCGCCGAAGAAAGCACCCAATCGAAGAGGATGGCGCAGGGTGCGACGATAGCGAACCCGAACCACATGACGACGAAGGGCTTGCCGAGGAAGGGCCGGCGCTGACTGCGCATGATTCCATAGACCAAAAGAAACATAACCGTGTTCACGCCCGTCGGTGCCCCGCTCAGGATGTCCTCGAGAAGACCGAGGACGAAGACCGAAATCGCCGGCACGAGATCAGGTCGATGGATCGCCCAGTAATAGACTGCCATCAACCCAAGCGGCGGCATGACCATTCCATTCCCGGGAACGGGAAGCGGAACGACGCTCAGCACGACCATGAGAACGGAAAGCGCAAACGGAAACAGCCGGCGCGCCGCCAAGTCTAGCTGATGGGTAAGGCCGCCCGTCATGGCCGTCTCGCGGTCATGGCTTGGCCGCACGCCTCCCGCGGGCGGGCGTCGAAGAAGGCGACGCATCGACCGGCCCGAGGATGCCCTTGAGGCCGTAATCGACAATGCGCACGTATTCGAGGCGACTCCAGTTCGCGAACGGTTGAATACGCACGACTCCGTCGCTCGTCGAAGCGACCACGCCGATGGGGAGGCCCGGCGGAAACGCCCCGCCGTCGCTTGCGGTAACGATCCGGTCGCCGGGCGAGAGGGTCAGATTGGGCGGGAGATAGGCGAGGTGCGGCTGATCCGTATTGTCGCCCGCGAGAATGGCGTGATCGCGGGTCGATTCGACCATGACCGGAATGCGCGAGTTGAGGTCGGTGATAAGAAGGACACGGGAAGAAAGATTACCCACCTCCGCCACACGCCCGACAAGGCCCTCGCCAGCGGCCGCGGCCTCCCCTTTGGTCACGCCGTCGCGGCTTCCCGCATCGACCAGCAGGCTCCGCACGAACGACCCCCCCGAATCGGCAATCACCCTCGCCGTCACACTCCGCGTCTCGTCGTGCGGGACGAATTTGAGGGTTTCGCGCAGGGCCTGATTCTGTGCGGTGAGCTCCCTCGCCCGCTGCTCCCACTCGTGCAAGCGCGCGTTATCCTCCTTGAGTCGAAGGTTCTCAGAACGGAGATGCACGAGGTCGCGAATATCCGCGATCGTTTCGTCGACCGTGGCCATTGGGCTGGCAAGCGCCTCGAGAATCGGGGCGAAGGCATCGTCGACAACGCTTCGAAGCCGCTCCACCAGGATGGCGTCAGCCTTGCCAAGAACGATGAGACCGACGGCAAGCGCCAGAAGAAGGAGGAATGCGAAGCGGTGCGCCGCCGCCCTCACCGGCGCCGCATAACGCATGATCGACCCGCCTCTTGGCTTCATGTCTTACGATCCCAGAACTTCGAAGCCCCTCCGCCAACTCTCATTTCAAGCCGGCGTGTATGCTTTTCCGTCTCTCGTCCGGCGCCCCTTGCCATCTTCGGCCCGGATCGCCAACCACGCCTCTTAATACGTGGAGATGAGCACGTTCTTCAATGTTTTCATTTCTTCGAGGCACCTGCCCGTACCGAGGGCGACGCACGACAGCGGATCGTCCGCGATCGAGACCGGGAGACCCGTGGCATGGCGCAAAACGTGATCCAGGTTGCCGAGCAAGGCGCCACCGCCGGTGAGCACGATACCCTTGTCCACGATGTCTGCCGCAAGTTCGGGTGCGGTATGCTCAAGGGCGACCTTGACCGCTTCGATGATGGCGCTCACCGGCTCGGCGAGGCTCTCGGCAATTTGCCGCTCGCTTATTAGAATTTCCTTGGGCACGCCGTTCATGAGGTCGCGCCCCTTGATCTGCATCAGATCGCCCTCGCCTTCGCTCGGCGGTGCCGCGGAGCCGATTTCCTTCTTGATGCGCTCCGCACTTCCCTCACCCACGAGAAGGTTATGGTTTCGCCGGATATAGGCGATGATGGCCTCGTCCATCTTGTCCCCGCCCACGCGAACGGAACGCGAATAGACGATGCCGCCGAGGGAGAGTACTGCGACCTCGGTCGTGCCGCCGCCGATATCGACCACCATCGAGCCGGTCGGCTCGGTCACGGGCAACCCCGCGCCGATCGCCGCCGCCATAGGCTCCTCGATCAGGAAGACGCGCCGGGCGCCGGCCGCTTCGGCCGATTCCTGGATCGCTCGCCGCTCGACCGCGGTTGACCCCGACGGGACGCAGACGATGACCTGCGGGCTTGCGAAGCTGCGCCGATTGTGGACCTTGCGGATGAAATGCTTGATCATTTCCTCCGCCACCTCGAAATCGGCGATCACGCCATCACGCAGCGGCCGGATGGCCGTGATGTTTCCCGGCGTTCTGCCGAGCATCATCTTCGCTTCGTCGCCCACGGCAAGAACCTGCTTCTTGCCCTTGATTTCGGCGATCGCCACCACCGAAGGCTCGTTGAGCACGATACCTTGGCCCTTCACGTAGACGAGGGTATTTGCGGTGCCGAGGTCGATCGCCATATCGGCGGATAACATGCCTAGAAGTCGTGAAAACATTCGCGTTGCTTCCTCAATCGCCAAATGGGTTTACGTCGGGCAGGTTGCACCGCCGATGTCCGCGATCCCTCGTCGATTAGCAATCCCGTTCGCTCCTGCGGCTTTCTTGAGAGCCGTCAGGCCGTCAGTGCTTGCGGCGCCGTCTTTTCTCGTTTCACCATGAGCTTGTTAAGGGCGTGCACATAGGCCCGGCACGACGCCACAAGGGTGTCGGTGTCCGCACCTTGGCCATTGACCGTCTTGCCGTTTTCCTCGAGCCGTACCGTCACTTCCGCTTGGGCGTCCGTACCGCCGGTTACGGCATGGATTTGGAAAAGTTGCAATTTCGCGGCGTGAGGGACCAATTTCTTGACGCAGTTGAACGTGGCGTCGACAGGGCCGTCGCCGGCCGCTTGCGCCCGTTGAACCGCTCCGTCGATCTCAAGCTCAAGATCCGCCGTCCGGGGGCCTTTCGACCCGCACACGACCTGAAGCGAAATGAATTTGACGCGATCGTGGATGCGGCCGACCTCATCGTCGACAAGGGCAATGAGATCCTCGTCGAAGACCTCCTTCTTCCTGTCGGCCAGGTCCTTGAAGCGGCGGAACGCCTCTTCGAGCATGTTCCCGCCGATATCGAAGCCCAACTCCTTGAGCTTTTCGCGGAAGGCGTGACGTCCCGAATGCTTTCCCATGACAAGCTTGGAGCGCACAAGGCCGACCGACTCCGGCGTCATGATTTCATAAGTGCCGGCGTGCTTCAGCATGCCGTCCTGATGAATTCCGGACTCATGGGCGAAGGCGTTGGCGCCCACGATCGCCTTGTTGGGCTGAACCTGAAAGCCCGTGATCGTCGAAACCAAGCGGGACGCCTTGGTGATCAGTTCGGTTTTGACCCCGCTGATGGCGTGAATCGAATCCCGGCGCGTGCGCAGCGCCATGACGATCTCCTCGAGCGAGGCGTTCCCGGCGCGCTCGCCGATGCCGTTGATCGTGCATTCGACCTGACGGGCTCCTGCCTTGATGGCCGCGAGCGAGTTGGCGACCGCCAACCCGAGATCGTTATGGCAGTGAACGGAGATGATCGCCTTGTCGATGTTGGGCACCCGGTTCATCAGCATGGCGATGAGGGATGCGAACTCGTCTGGCACGGCGTATCCGACCGTGTCGGGGATATTGATCGTCCGCGCTCCCGCCTTGATTGCACTCTCCACACAGCGGCAGAGAAAGTCGGGTTCGGAGCGCGAGCCGTCCTCCGCCGACCACTCGACGTTTTCGCAAAGATTTCGCGCGTAGCTCACGCTCTCGATCACGGCCTGATGCACCTGCTCCGGCTCCATCTGGAGCTTGAATTTCATGTGGAGTGGACTCGTGGCGATGACCGTGTGAATGCGCGGATGCTTGGCGTGCTGAAGCGCTTCCCACGCCCGATCGATATCGCGGCGTGCGGCGCGCGAGAGGCTCGCGACCTGGGCGTTCTCAACGACCTTGGAAACCTCGCGCACAGCTTCGAAATCGCCGTTCGACGCAATCGCAAAGCCCGCTTCGATGACGTCGACGCGCATCTCCTCGAGCACCTGGGCGACCCGGATTTTCTCCTCGACATGCATCGAGCATCCCGGCGACTGCTCGCCGTCGCGCAAGGTCGTGTCGAATATTACAACATGGTCTGATTTACTGGTCATGGCCTGGATCCTCCGGTCCGAATAAAAGACGAGCGCATTCCGATCTTCACCCCCCGAACACCCGGACCATACCCGGGACGACGTTCAGGGGCGGCTAAGTCGAAGCGCCGCGCCACCACGGAGGATTTCACGAAGGAAAAAAGCCGAGCGCGAGCTGAGCTGCACCTTGCAAGGCGTCCCGGCGCACACAACGGTGGATGTGACCCGGTTCATCTGCTCGTCGTTCCTCGGCGGCTCACCGGTCCAACCCGATTTTCCCCGGGTTAGACCTTTGGGAAAGTTTGGTTAATTCGCCATTGTCTATACGCCTTGAACCATGAAAAAATCATTAAAAATCAAGGCGGCGGTTATCTTTACGCTTTTTCCCACGCCTCTCGCAAGGATTTTGTGCGCTGCCGATGCCGACCAGATACCCGATGCATGCGGCCCCGGCCGTTTCGGCCCTAGTGTGGCGAATCCGAAATTCGCCATATCTGGGCGCGGGACCGTGAGCGAATTTCGGATTCAAAGCCACACTAGCAATATATTGTACCTACTGTGGTATTCGGATTTGAAGTTCATAAACGCGGTTGCCACTAAAATGACAGGAACTTCAAAACCACCACACTAGTTCTTGGACTTATCGACGAGCTTGTTCTTGGCGATCCAAGGCATCATCGCGCGCAGCTTGGCGCCCACTTCCTCGATTGGATGATCCGCAGCGCGCCGGCGCATGGCCTTGAAGCTCGCTTGGCCGGCCGCATTTTCAAGGACCCAGTCTCGCGCAAATTTGCCGGTCTGGATCTCATCCAGGATCTTCTTCATCTCCGCCCTGACCGTGTCGTTCACGATGCGGGGCCCCCGCGTGTAATCGCCGTATTCGGCCGTGTTGGAGATTGAATAGCGCATGTTCGCGATGCCACCCTCATACATAAGATCGACGATCAGCTTCACTTCGTGGAGGCATTCGAAATAAGTCATCTCCGGCGCATAGCCCGCTTCGACCAAGGTCTCGTATCCGGCCACGATCAGTGCCGAGAGCCCGCCGCAAAGCACCGTCTGCTCGCCGAAGAGATCGGTTTCGCACTCCTCCTTGAAGGTCGTCTCGATGACACCCGCGCGACCGCCGCCGATCGCGGAAGCGTAAGAGAGCGCGAGCTCGAGCGCGTTGCCGCTCGAGTTTTGCGCGATTGCAACGAGGCACGGCACTCCACCGCCCCGGACGTATTCGGAGCGTACCGTGTGGCCGGGACCCTTGGGTGCGATCATGAAAACGTCGAGATCGGTGCGCGGCTCGATCAATTTGAAATGGACGTTGAGGCCATGCGCGAAGGCGAGCGCTGCACCCTTCTTCATGTTCCCCGCAAGCTCGTTGCGATAGATCGCCGCTTGTAGCTCGTCCGGGGTCAAGACCATGACGACGTCCGCCCACTTTGCTGCCTCGGTGGGGCTCATGACCTTGAAATCGGCTCCCTTCGCCTTGGCGACGCTCGGCGAGCCCTCGCGCAGCGCCACGACGACGTCGCCGACGCCGCTATCGCGCAGGTTCATCGCGTGGGCGTGGCCCTGGCTGCCATAGCCGACGATTGCAACCTTCTTGCCCTTGATCAGGCTGACATCGGCGTCCCGGTCGTAATAAACGCGCATGACGAATCCCTTTCGGAGGGAACAGGGATTAATCGAGCCGGTGCGGTCCCCCTCCTTGGAGCCGCCGGCTTGTCGGATTATAGGGTCGATCCGCCGCGAGCGATCGCAACGATTCCGCTGCGCACGATTTCGATCTGGCCGAGTTCGCGCATCAACGCCACGAATGCGTCGATCTTATCCGCGGAACCGGTCATTTCGAAGATGAAGCTCTTGGTCGTGCTGTCGACGACCCGGGCGCGGAAGATGTCGGCAATGCGCAAGGATTCGACCCGCTTTTCGCCGCTGTTCACCACCTTGATGAGGGCGTGATCCCGCTCGATATGCGGGCCTTCCGCCGTGAGATCGTGCACCCGATGGACCGGGACCAGCCGGCCGAGCTGCGCCTTGATCTGCTCGATCACCATCGGCGTACCCGAGGTGACGATGGTGATACGGGAGAGATTCTCGGCGGTCTCGACCTGGGCGACGGTCAGGCTTTCGATGTTGTAGCCGCGCCCCGAAAAAAGACCGATGACGCGCGCGAGCACCCCCGGTTCGTTGTCGACCAGGACGGCCATGGTATGTCGCTCGATCGCCACCGGCACGGCTTTGCTCCTCGCTGGCTTCGGGGTCTCGCCCGCCTTTAACCCGACCTCCTGCCTTTTCAACAAGCTCGGCTTCGACACGGTGTCTCCTCGGTCCTTCTGCGACTTGCACCTCTAAACGAGCACCATGCCTTCTTCGGTCGCAGCACTGCCTGCCTTGTCCTCGGGCCCCAGGATCATCTCATTGTGCGCGCGTCCCGCCGGAATCATCGGAAAGCAGTTTTCCGTCTGGTCGACTCGAACGTCGGCGATCACGGCGCGGTCGATCTTGATCATTTCCTTGATGAGATCGTCCACTTCGCTTGGTTTCTCCGCGCGCATGCCCACTGCACCGAATGCCTCCGCGAGCTTTACGAAGTCAGGCAACGAATCCATGTAGCTTTCGGCGTAGCGTCCGCCATGCAGAAGCTCCTGCCATTGGCGGACCATACCCATCCATTGATTGTTGATGATGAAGATTTTCACCGGCAGTCGATATTGCTGGACCGTGGACATTTCCTGGATGTTCATGAGCACCGACGACTCGCCCGCCACGTCGATGACAAGGGCGTTGGGGTGGGCGATCTGGACACCCATCGCGGCAGGCAGCCCGTATCCCATGGTGCCCAGTCCCCCCGAGGTCATCCAATGATAGGGGGTCGCGAATTTGAAGAACTGTGCGGCCCACATCTGATGCTGACCGACTTCGGTCGTGATGAAGGGCGATTTATCTTTGGTCAACTCGTAAAGCCGCTCGATCGCATATTGCGGTTTGATAACGTCCTTGGTCTGTTTGTAATTCAGGCAATTCCGCTTCCGCCAGCCTTCGATCATCGTCCACCAGGCGTCGAGCGCCTTCGTCTCGGGCTTGGGCTGCCGCACCTTCCAAAGTTTGATCAGATCCTCGAGCACGAGTGCCGCGTCGCCGACGATCCCGAGATCCACCCGAACGTTCTTATTGATCGAGGAAGGATCGATATCGATCTGAATTTTCCTCGAGCCCGGCGAGAAGTCGGTGAGCTTTCCCGTTACACGGTCGTCGAAACGCGCGCCGACCGCGATCATAAGATCGCAGCCATGCATGGCGAGGTTCGCCTCGTAGGTGCCGTGCATGCCGAGCATGCCGAGAAACTGCGGATCGGTGCCGGGGAAACCGCCGAGACCCATGAGGGTATTGGTGCACGGGAATCCCGTGAGATGCACGAGCTGGCCGAGGAGCTTCGATGCCTTCAAACCCGAATTGATGACGCCCCCACCCGCATAAAAGATCGGACGCTTTGCCGCCGCCATCATGTCGATGGCGCGCTCAAGCTGGTCTCGCTCGGGCTTCAGACGCGGATTATAGCTGCGGTGCTGGATTCGCTCCGGACCGGCATAAGGTGCTGGCCCTTGCAGGATGTCCTTGGGCAAATCGACGACCACGGGGCCTGGCCGGCCGGTGCGCGCGACATAGAATGCCTCGTGCATGACGCGGGCGAGATCTTCCGGCCGTTTCACGAGGTAATTGTGTTTTGTACAGGGCCGCGTGATGCCAACCGTGTCGGCTTCCTGAAAGGCATCGTTGCCGATGAGATGCGTCGGCACTTGGCCCGTCAGGCAAACCAAGGGGATCGAGTCCATGAGCGCGTCGGTCAGGCCGGTGACGGCGTTCGTCGCTCCGGGACCCGAGGTCACGAGCACCACACCGACCCTACCGGTCGAGCGGGCATAACCTTCCGCCGCATGCACCGCACCACCCTCCTGGCGCACCAGGATATGGCGCAGCGCATTCTGCTTAAAAAGCGCATCGTAAAGCGGGAGTACCGCACCGCCGGGGTACCCGAAAATGACCTCAACGCCCTGATCCACGAGGGATTTCAGGACAACATCCGCTCCGGTCAAGTCGTGTGCCGGCATCGCCGCCTCCTAGAGGATTCGATTTGGCCCGCCCAGGCGAAGGCCCAAACCCGAAGATCTCGCCGCCTTTATCGGGTCTTGGGGAGCGCAAACTAGACGCTCAATTCGACTCGGTCAACAGGCTCCGACGAATAAAATTAAAGATTCTGTCTTTGAAGCTTTCCGAAAATTGCGCAAATGCTGGCTCATCTATCGATAAGACGCGATCGGCCAAGGGTTGGTGCCGAAACCAGGTGTTTTGACGCTTGGCCAGGCGCCGCGTCGATTGCTTTGCGTTTGCCAAAGCCTCTTCCAGACTTGTCCGCCCTTCGAGATATTCCGCAAGCTCGGCAATGCCGACCGCCTTGAGTGCTGGCATCTGGGGATCGAGTTTCATGGCGAGAAGTGCCTTAACTTCGTCAACAGCACCCTCCTCGATCATGCGATCGAGGCGGTGCTCGATAGCCTCATAGAGGGCTTCGCGCGGCGGGTCGAGGCGCACGGCCGCGAAGCGAAGGTGTGTGGGTCGCGCATCGGGCGTGGCGCCCTGCCAGTCGGCCAAGGAGCGGCCTGTCGCCTCCAGCACTTCCCATGCGCGGATAAGGCGCTGGCGGTCGCGCGGGAGAGGACGTACCTCTGCCGAGGCGTGCCGCGCGGCAAGGGCGGCACGAAATTCGACTGGCCCGAGTTCATCGAAAAGCTCGCGGGCGCGGGCGCGCAGGGCGGGCGGAATTTCCGGAAGCTCGGCGATGCCATCGACAAGGGCTTTGAGATAGAGGCCCGTGCCCCCTGTCACGATCGGCAGCTTGCCCGTGGCATGCGCGGCACCGATCTCGTTGAGCGCCAGCCGGCACCAGCGGCCCGCCGAGCACGATTCGCGCACGGACATCACACCATAGAGCCGATGAGGCGCGAGTGCTTCGGTCCCGGGCCGAGGGCGTGCGGTGAGGACCTTGAGCTCCCGGTAAACCTGCATGCTGTCAGCATTGACGATGACGCCATTGAATGCCTGGGCTGCCGCGATCGCCAAACCCGATTTGCCGCTCGCGGTCGGACCCGCGACAATCAGGACAGGGGCCGAATCATGCACGAATCTATCGGATTTCTTTACGCTTTCCGGCGCATGATCGTCCTTGCCGGGCTTCATCCCATGTCCCTATATTCGCACATGCACAAACATATCTTGCAATGCAACGTGTTCTGACAATCGTTGCCGGCGACGTCGTGGCCGGTTTGGAGAATAGCATTGCAGATAGCGCGCGTGCGGCGCTCAAAGCAGCTGGCGCTGGCGTCGGGTTTCCTCGCACGCTTCAGCGCGGACTCGCCGTTGACCTCCCGTTCGAAGGCGTGGGCGACGCCGCGGCCGAGCATGCCGTGCGAGCCCACTTGCAAGCCGGGCCCTTCGATCTCTTGGCGCAGCCGGTGGAGGGTCGCCGTAAACGCCTTCTTGTGGCGGACATGGACTCGACTATCGTCGGCGTTGAGACGCTCGACGAACTCGCCGATTTCGCGGGCGTGAAAGACCTGGTCGCGGCGATTACCGCGCGATCGATGGCAGGCGAGGTGGATTTTGTCGACGCACTTATCGAGCGCGTCGCGATGCTCAAAGGCCTTTCAGTCGATGCGCTCGAGCGGACATGGGAGCGCGTGTTTCTTCTGCCCGGTGCGCGCGCGCTCGTCGAGACGATGCGTCACCACGGCGGCTATACGGCATTGGTCTCGGGCGGATTCCGCTTCTTCACGAGCCGTGTGCGGGCACTCGTCGGCTTCGACTACGATGAATCGAACACGCTCGAAATCGAGGACGGCCGCCTCACCGGACGCATCGTGCCGCCCGTCATCAATCGCGACGGCAAATTCAATGCCTTGAAGCGCCTTTGCGAGGAAAGGGGCTTGCCGCTTGCCGCCAGCCTCGCGGTCGGGGACGGGGCCAATGATCTCGCGATGGTGCGCGCCGCGGGCCTCGGCATCGCCTACCGGGGGAAACCCTCCCTCGCCGCGGCGGCGCGCGCACGGGTCGACCACGCCGACCTCACCGCACTGCTCTTTTTCCAGGGCTACGCCCGGGACGAGTTCGTCGAGTAGCACGCGGAAGCGGCAAAGAGAACGGCGCCACGGGAGCGGCACCGGATTTGGGGTCGACGGTATTACCTTCAATTAAATGTACGGTAACCTGTTGAAAAGATTCACACGTACATTAGAAAGATGCGATCTGTAACCGCGACTCCGCGCTTGGTCCGGTTACGCGCAGGTGTGGAACCGCTCCGATGCGCCGTCACCCGCTCGTAATCGGTACTGCCACAAAACGCAGGTCTCCGGCGCGCTCGACCAGGAGCAGGACCGACTTGCGCTTCGCCTTTTTGGCCTGATCGATCTTGTCGGCTGCCTGGCTGGGCGAGCTCACCTCTTCCTGGTTCACCTCGACGATCACGTCGCCGGGCCTCAAGCCCTTGTCGGCGGCGTTGCCGGTATCCTCAACCGACGTGATCACGACACCCTTCACTTCGGCGCCGATGTCGTACTGATCGCGCAGCTCGGGCGTCAGCGCTGCAAGCGCCACACCCAGGGATTCGATCTTCTGTTCCTTGATGGCGGGTGCGGGCTTGTCCTTTTCCTTCTCCTGGACGGACGCCTGCTGCTCCGTCTCCTCGAGCTCGCCCACCTTCGCGGTGACCGATACGCGCTTGCCTTTGCGCCACACTTCGACGGGCACCTCCTTGCCGATATCGGTCTCCGCGACGATGCGCGGCAGGTGCTGCATGTCCATGACATCCTTGCCGTCGAATTTCAGGATGATGTCACCCGCCTGGATGCCGGCTGCCTCGGCCGGTCCGTTCGGCGTAACGCTCGCCACGAGTGCGCCCGACGCCTTGGAGAGGCCCATGCTGTCCGCGATCTCGTCCGTCACGGTCTGGATCTTGACGCCGAGCCAGCCGCGCTTGGTTTTGCCGTATTTGCGCAGCTGTTCGATGACGGGCTTCGCGAGCGAGGCCGGGATGGCGAAGCCGATGCCCACGCTGCCGCCCGTCGGCGAATAGATGGCGCTGTTGATGCCGATCACCTGACCGTCGAGATTGAACATGGGTCCGCCGGAATTGCCCTTGTTGATTGCGGCGTCGGTCTGAAGGAAATCGTCATAAGGGCCCGAGTTCAACTGGCGTGCGCGCGCGGAGATGATGCCGGATGTCACGGTGCCGCCGAGCCCGAAGGGGTTGCCGATCGCAACGATCCAGTCGCCCACCCGGATCTTGTCGGAGTCGCCGAATTTCACGAAGGGCAGCGGTTTCGGCGGATCGACCTTCAGCAGTGCGAGATCGGTCTTCGAGTCGCGTCCAACCAGCTTTGCCTTGAGGTTGGTCTTGGCGTCGTCCTCGAGAATGACCGTGATTTCATCCGCGTCCGCGATGACATGGTTGTTAGTCACGATGTAGCCGGTCGGGTCGACGATGAAGCCGGACCCGAGCGAGGTCACCTTGCGCGAGCGTTCCTGTTTCTGCTGCTTGTCGAAGAAGTCCTTGAAAAATTCTTCGAATGGCGACCCAGGCGGGAACTGCGGAATCTCGACACCGGGCTTTTGGCCCTTGATCGTTTGGGTCGTGGATATGTTGACGACGGCCGGCAGAAGCTTTTCGACGAGGTCCGCAAAGCTCTCGGACGCGATTTTCGCCTCGGCACCGCCCGCTGGCGCGAGTGCCAGGAAAGCAGCCACGATCACCAGCCAAAGGCTCGCCCGACCGATTGCGGGCCTCCGCCCGACACCCGCAGCGCCAAGAGCCAAGCCGTCATTCCCTAATGTCACCGATCTCTCCGTTGTGCTAGGCCGATCTTTCTCGGCCGGGCCGACATGGCCCCAATATGATCCGATTACCCGCGTTGGGAAAGTACTAGACGGGTCCGAAACGTCGTTCAAGCATGGATAACGCCGTCATCCCCGCACGAGCCATACGATCACCAGACCGCACGCCGCCGCTGCGAGGCCGACGCGTCTGATCACGCTCGAAGGCTGTGCGCCGAACAGCAGCATGGTCCGCTTCATACGATCCGGGAATAGTGCGGAAATCACGCCTTCGAGTACGAACACCAAACCGAGAGCGCTCAAAAAATCATACACCTAATCGCTCCGCCAGCGGCAAATCCGCGACCTGTGGCGACACCCGCGAAAGTCCCACCGAAGTGCCGTCACGGCTTCGCAACGGCCTTGGTGTCGCTTGCACCGTTTTCCGAACCGAAATAGCGGAAGAAGTCGTTGTCAGGACCGCCGACAAAGGTCGTCGTCTCTTTCGGCAGCGCCACGGTCATGGCTTGCATCGAGCGCCAGAAATCGAAGAATTTCGGGTCCTTGCCGTAGGCCTCGTTATAAATGCGCTGCGCCTCCGCATCGCCTTGGCCTTGCGTGATCTCGGCTTGCTTTCGCGCCTCCGCGATGATGACCCGCTCCTGCAAATCGGCATCGGCGTGGATACGGCGCGACTCCTTGTCGCCTTCCGCGCGAATCTTGCGGGCCTCCTGGCCGCGTTGCGTCTGCATTCGGCTGACGACCGAGGATATGAGTTCGCGCGGGAAATTCACCGTCTTCAGTCGAACGTCGACCACGGTGATACCGTAGTTCTCGGCATTGCTCCGAACGATCTCGGTGATCTGCTTGATGACGGCCGCACGCTCCGGGGTCAGCATCGTCAAAAGCGGCACCTTGCTGATCTCGTTCTGGACCGCCGAATTGATGATCACGCGAAAGCGCTCCTCGAAGCCGCGCTCGTTGTTGGCCAACTGGAAGAATCGAAGAGGATTGACGATCCGGTAGCGCGCGAACGCGTCGACCAACAGAGGTTTCTGGTCGGTTGTCGGAACGCGCTGCGATTCAGCGTCGAAATCGAGCAAGCGCTTGTCAAAATAGGCGACGTTCTCGACGATCGGCAGCTTGAAGTGAAGTCCCGGCTGATCCACTTGCCGAACGACCTCGCCGAAGCGAAGGACAAGTGCTTGTTCGGCCTGCTGGACCGTGAAGACGGCCGAGTTGAGGACGATCAAGACGACGAGAACGGCGATCGCAGCGCCCAAGAGACCTCCGCGGCTCATGGCGTGGCTCCTTTCTGGGCCGCGGCGGTGGCCTTTTGCTTCAAGAGTTCGTTGAGCGGCAGATAGGGTACGACACCCGAACTGGCAGCATCGCGGCTGATCAAGACCTTGTCCATGTTGCCGAGAATCTTCTCCATGGTGTCGAGGTAGATTCGGCGCGTGGTGACATCCTTGTTCTGCACGTACTGCTGATAAACCAAGAGAAAGCGTTGAGCGTCGCCGTTTGCGGCGTTCACCCGCTCCGCCTTGTAGGCGTCGGCCGATTTCACGATCTGCTCTGCCTGGCCTTGGGCCTTCTGGGTCACTTCGTTCAGGTAGCCTTGTGCTTCATTGATCGCGCGCTCCTTGTCTTGGCCGGCGGCCTGAACGTCGAGGAATGCGCCGAGGGCATCCTTGGGAGGGCTCACGTTCTGCACGTTTACTTGGAGAACCTGGATCCCCGCACCGTAATAGTCGAGGATCTGCTGGATGAGCTTTTGCGTCTCGCTCGCGATCGCCGTGCGCCCTTGGGTATAGGCCACCTCGAAATTGCTCTCGCCGATGATCTCGCGCATCGCCGCCTCGGCGACGTCCTTCACGGTGCCTTCGGGATTGCGGACATTGAACAGGAAGAGCCCGGCATCCTTGATGACCCACTGCACCGCGAACTGAATGTCGATGATGTTCTCGTCGCCGGTGAGCATCTGGCTTTCCTGATCGACGTCGCGCGAGAATGCCTGCCTTCCGGTATCGCTCGCTCCGCTTCGGAATCCGATCTCCACCTGGTTCACGCGGGTGACCTTGGGCGTGAGGACATGCCCGATGGGAGCAGGAAGGTTGTAGTGCAGTCCCGGCGGGGTGGTATCGACCCACTTGCCGAATATCAGCGCGATACCCTGCTCCTCCGGCTGCACGCGGTATATCCCCGTGGCAAGCCATAGAACCAAGGCCGCACCGATGAGGAGTGCCACGATCCGCGAATTGCCCCCGCCCCCGCCTGGCAGCAAGCGGCGCAACGCGTCCTGCAATTTTCGTATGATGTCTTCGAGATTGGGCTGCTGCGGCGTCGATGGGCCACGACCCCAAGGTCCTTGTCCGCCGCCACCACCACCCCAGGGACCGCCTCCGCCCTGATTGCTCCACGGCATGCGACATTCCTTCAAGGCGCGGACCGGCCGCGAGCGGCCGCCGAGCCCAAATCTTTTCAAACCAGTCAGATGGCCTTATATGACAGCCGCGCAGGACGTGCAAATCCAACCGCGACTGCCGACATGACAAATTTCCGGCCAAATTGAGGCAGGTGGACGGGTTCCAGCATGGCTTCAGTCACCGAACAACAAGTCATCGATGCGCTCAAGCGCGTCGTGGAGCCCGTGCGGGGTCGGGATATCGTCACTCTTGGCATGGTCTCCGGCGTGGTCGTGCGCGAGGGAAATGTGGGCTTCACGATCGAGGTCGACCCAAAGCAAGGTGCTGCGATGGAGCCGTTGCGCAAAGCGGCGGAAGGGGCAGTTCGCGCGCTCGACGGCGTACTTTCCGTGAGTGCCGTACTGACGGCCGAGCGCGAGGCGCCGAAGGGCAGCCCTCAGGCCCCGGGACCGGGAGGGGGCCACGGGCATCCGCCGCAGGGCAAGGCCGGGGTACCGGGGGTCCGGGCCATTGTCGCGGTCGCCAGCGGAAAAGGTGGAGTCGGCAAATCCACCACCGCGGCCAACCTGGCCCTCGGGCTGAAACGTCTCGGAATGGCGGTCGGCGTGCTCGATGCCGACATTTATGGACCCTCGATGCCGCGGATGCTCGGCATCGCAGGCCGTCCAACTTCGGCAGACGGGCGTGTCCTGCAGCCGATGGAGAATCACGGCGTCAAATGCATGTCGATGGGCTTTCTGGTACCCGAGGACACGCCGATGATCTGGCGCGGACCGATGGTCATGAGCGCCATCCAGCAGATGTTGCGCGACGTCGCATGGGGCGGGCTGGACGTTCTCGTCGTCGACATGCCGCCGGGCACCGGCGATGCGCAGCTCACCATGGCGCAGCAGGTGCCACTCACGGGTGCGGTCATCGTTTCCACCCCCCAGGACATCGCTCTCCTCGATGCGCGCAAGGGCCTCAACATGTTTCGCAAGGTCGACGTGCCCGTGTTCGGGATCGTCGAGAACATGAGCTACTTTCTCTGTCCTCACTGCGGGGAGCGGAGCGACATCTTCAGCCATGGCGGTGCGCGGCGGGAAGCGGAGAAGCTTGGAACCGATTTCCTCGGCGAAGTCCCGCTCGACATCGCCATCAGGGAAACGTCGGACGGCGGAGCACCCATCGTCGTCTCCCAGCCAGAAAGCGGCCACGCAAGGGTCTATATGGCCATCGCCGCACTCGTGTCGCAAAAGATCGAAGCGAGCCTTGGCGAGGCCAAGCGCAAGGCGCCGAGGATCGTCGTTCAATGATCGATCGGCGATGTATTAGAAGACGACGTTAGCGCCCTTTCCCGCGTAGCTCCGCCGGATACTCGAAGCTCTCCCACTCGCGCACGAGGCCGAGGCGTCTCGCAAGATAGCGGTCATCGAGCCAGCTATGACCCCAAAGGTTACGATGCGCAACAAGGAGGCCGAGGAGCCATATTTCCCGTGCGACGACCAAAAGCGGGATCGCCGCGAGATCCGCAGTCGCGATTTTCCGGTGCCCGCGGTAACCGGCCAAAAATGCCCGCCATTTCTCGCAGCGCTTCGTCTCGCCCGGAAAGCTGAAATTCCACACGACGGTCGCAAGATCGTACGCGTGCCAGCCGGGGCCGCAGAATTCGAGATCGAAAAAAATCGTGCGCCCAT
>Ga0187766_10000376_pt1 | contig 24664 bp, 18 predicted proteins | sample 0216_QUI02_MP05__4_FD_132971 | JGI IMG/M metagenome (GOLD analysis project Ga0187766, IMG submission 132971) | Tropical peat soil microbial communities from peatlands in Department of Meta, Colombia - 0216_QUI02_MP05_20_MG | ecosystem: Environmental > Terrestrial > Soil > Wetlands > Peat ... | reverse complement strand
ATTGCAGTAGGCGCAGGCCAGGTTGCAGCGTCGCATGGGGATCAGGTGTGCCAGGACGGGATGGTCGGTCGAGAGCAGCCCCTTGGCGATCATCTTCCACTCGCGGAAGCGGCGATGCATCGCATTGATCTGGCGCCGGGCCCTAAGGGCGGTTGTGGGCATATTCAATTTGCGTATTAGAACACGGACGCCTTCCGCCGCGAAAGGATTCCCTTTGTTTTGCGTGATTTAGACCCTGAGCGGCGATGATCCAGCAGCCGACGACTTTAGGAGAACAGTGCACCCAATGCCGTCGCTGCCAAGATAAACACGATGTACCACCCGAACACGATGGCCAAGGTGGTCCCACGTTTCAGCTTGCTGACCGCGGCAAAGCCGATTGCAGCCAGCACCAGGGTCCAGATCATGATTATGTCGAGGGCCGAGGCCAGGCGGAACAGGGCCGGTGAGGCTACTGGGTCTATGAAATATCCCGGGTTGGTGGCGACCGGGTTTTGGAAGTTGAAGCCCTCGGGACTGGCGCCCGCCAGAAGCGAGACGATCGCCAGCAGGGCCTTGATTATGCCGGGCAAGCTGGCGTACATGACCACGCCCAAGGCAGTGCCGAAGGGAATCTCCGCCCCGGCCCCGAAATTGAACGACGCCATCAGCACCGCCGCTATGATCAGCAGCAAGATCAGGTTGATCACTGGGAAGGCGTACGCAATCGTTCTGGTGATCTTGACCGCGCGTTCCATGGCTGCGGCGCGCTGGCCGGCGGGCAGGTTCTCCAGTTGCGCTGCCTGCCTGGGCTGCAACCGCAGTCCGTTCTCGGTCAACTGCTCCCAGCCAACTTTCTGTCCCGCCACCACGATCAGAGCATAGGAGGCAATCACGATCAGAATAAACGGCGACCACCAGCGCGAAACCCGCTTCACATCGGCGAGTGTCTTGGTGGGGGCTACGAAGGTATTAATGATGCGCGCCGGCTCGGAAAGTGGTTCCGCAACCGGCGCGGCGGGAGCTGTGGACATGGCGCCTCCTGGGATAGTGGCAGAGGCCGGGATTTTATATCACTGCAGGCCGTTAACAGTAGCGCGGCCGTCCCGGCGGCTGTCCTTGCGGGCGCTACGTTCTCAGCTCCGGCGTGGCCTCCAGCAGACTGCGCGTGTAGGGATGCTGCGGACGCGTGGTCACCTGCTCGGTAGTTCCGACTTCCACAATCTTTCCCGCCTTCATCACTGCAACGCGCGTTGCGAGATAGCGCACCACCGGCATGGCGTGCGAGATGAATAGGTAGGTGAGCCGAAACTCACGCTGCAGGTCGGCCAGCAGGTTGACGATCTGCGCGCCCACGCTCACGTCTAGGGCGGAAACCGGTTCATCGGCCACGATGAGCCTGGGTTTGAGCGCTAGGGCGCGCGCGATGCCGATCCTTTGACGCTGGCCTCCGGAGAATTCATGGGCGTAACGACGAAGCGCGGACTCGTCAAGCCCGACGGCACGCATCAGCTCGGCCGCGGTCGCGAGGCGTGCCTCGCGGCCGGCGTCATTGTGGATCACCAGCGGCTCGGTGACGATGTCGGCCACGGTCATGCGCGGGTCGAGCGAACCGAAGGGATCCTGGAAAACGATCTGCATGTGGCGGCGCAGGCGGCGCATCTGGACGCGGCCAGCGGCGAGAACATCCTCGCCATCGAAGCGGATGCTGCCTGAGGTGGGCTCGATCAGCCGCAGGATCATTCGGCCCAGCGTGCTTTTGCCGCTACCCGATTCGCCCACCAGGCCAAGCGTTTCGCCTGCAGCAATGTCGAGCGACACGCCGTCAACGGCGCGCACTTCACCGTGGGCGCGTCCGCCGAACGCGGATTCGCCCAGCGGGAAAATCTTGGTCAGGTTGCGCACTTCGACGAGGGCCACTGGGCGGATAGTACAACACTCGCCGCTCGCCGGCAGCCATTGGGAGCCCGAAAGAATTGTCAGAGCGGAGGGACCTTGTGCTTTGTCCGCCGCACAATGCCGTGGGGCGTCGCTTTGAAACGCAAGGTCCCTCGACTCGGAGCTGAAGCTCCTCGGGCGGGATGACAATCTTTATTGAAATGGCGGTTGGGCCGCCCGCCCACCCCTGCGTGCTACAATTTTGCAGTCTTCGTCTCTCGAGAGTTCTGCATTGATTGAACTGGCACCCTCGATATTGTCCGCTGATTTCGCTCGCCTGGCGGACGAAGTGACCCTGGCCGTGGAGGGCGGGGCGACGGTTCTGCACGTGGACGTGATGGACGGTCATTTTGTCCCCAACATCACCATCGGGCCGCCGGTGGTGGCGTCGCTGCGCAAGGTGACGGAACTGCCACTCGACGTCCACCTGATGATTGAGGACCCGGACCAGTACGTCCCGGCCTTCGCCGAGGCGGGCGCGGACTGGATTTCCGTGCATCAGGAAGCCAGCCGCCATCTGAACCGCAGCCTCGACCTGGTGCGCCAGCATGGATGTAAGCCGGGTGTGGTGATCAATCCTGCCACCCCGGTGCAAACCCTGGGCGAGGTGCTGGACATGGTGGACCACGTGCTCGTGATGTCGGTGAACCCAGGCTTTGGCGGGCAGAAGTTCATCCCCGGCTCGGTGGAGAAGATTCGCAAGCTGGCGACCATGCGCAACGCCAAGGGCGTGAATTTCCGCATCGAGGTGGATGGCGGCATCGCGCTGGACACAGTTGGCGAAGTAGTGCGCGCGGGCGCCGAAATTCTGGTGGCCGGCAGCGCAGTGTTTGGCACAGGCAATCCCAGGGAGAACGTTGAAAAGCTTCTGAAGGCTGCGCACGAGGCCACCCTGCAGAAGGTGTGAAGCGCTTTTGGCGATTGGCCCTTGGCTTTTGGCCAAAAGCTAAAGGCCGAGACCCAAGGGGGTTCTTGAGGTATTCATGATCCGACGCATTCTATTCCTAGCTCTGCTCCCGGTTTTGTTGCTATCGGTGACCTCCTGCTCTCTCCGGAAGAACAAGAAAATTACCAACCCCATCGCCAACGTGAATTCGGCGCAGCCCGACAAGGTGCTGTTCGACCGCGCCATGGACGCCATGCAGCACAACCGTTACGACGTGGCGCGGCTCTCGCTGCAGACCATGATCAACACCTACCCGGATTCGGAATACGTGGCGCGGGCCAAGCTGGCAGTGGGCGATTCCTGGTACGCCGAAGGCGGCTCGGCGGGACTGGCGCAGGCGGAGATTGAATATAAGGACTTCATCACCTTCTTCCCCAACCTGCCGGAAGCGGCCGAAGCGCAGTTGAAGGTGGCCAACATCCATTACCGGCAGATGGACAAGCCGGACCGCGACTTCACCCACGCCAAGCGCGCCGAGGAGGAGTACAAGCAGCTCATCCTGCAGTTCCCCGACAGCAAGCTGGTCCCGGAGGCCAAACAGCGCTTGCGTGAAGTGCAAGAGGTATTGGCCGAACGCGAGTTCCGCATCGGACGCTTCTATTATGGCAAGGAGGCGTGGCCAGCGGCGATCGCGCGCCTGCAGTCGCTGGCCGATACCTATCCGCTTTACAGCGGCGTGGACGATGCTCTTTACATGTTGGGCCAGGCCAATGAGCGCGAGGCCGAGCTTTCCCGATCGATTAAGGACGAAGCCGCCCGGGCCAGGGAAGTGAAGCATTTCACGGACGAGGCCGCCAATGCCTACAGCCGGATCCTGACCCGCTATCCGGTGATGGGCCGCGCCAAAGATGCGCGCGTCCGCCTGGAGGCGCTGCACCGTCCCGTTCCCAAGGCCACGCCGGAAGCCATCGCGCAGAACAAGCAGGAAGAGGAGAGCCGCCGCGAGGCGGGACACTTCAGCCGGCTGATGGTCAATTTCCGTCGCCGCCCGGACGTTTCCCAGTCGGCGAAGGTGGGCGAGCCGACATTGGTGCCCCCGCGCGAGACCAGTGCGACCGAGGTCGCAGTTCAGGCACAGCGCGCGCTCGCTCCGGGACCCAGCACGGTTACCGTTCAGGCCGGGCCCGCAGGCGCAGCGCCGCCTCCCAACCAGCCGGTTCCTCGTTCACCGGGCGGCGACAATCCCGCCCTGGCAACCGGTAACGCTGGCGACGCCCTGCCCGAACTGAAACCGGTGGGCGAGGCCGCGCAGCCTGCCAGCCAGGCTCCGCAGGCGCCTCCCGCACAGCTCAACGAGGCGGCAGGCGACTCGCAGAGTTCCGCCAGTACCGCCGACAGCTCCCAGCAGGCCTCCAGTTCCTCCAGTAGCGCGACCGGGGGATCGAACGATGCCCAATCCTCCAGCAAGGGCCGGAAGAAGAAAAAAAAGAAGCTGTGGCCGTTCTAAAGGGCCGGATGCAAGACGTGGGTGGCGGCACTTTGCCGTTACCTCTGTAACCTCCGTTTGGGGCGGAATGCACGCCGCAATCTCAACAAAACACGGCCCCTCACCCTCCCAAGGTCACGTTACCGAGGTGCATGGTTCGTTGACTTTGCGCGCCCAATGAAAGTACTTTGGGGCGAGACTCCACTGTCCCAAAGGAAACTACGTGTCCCTGAAGATCCTGCTGGCCGACGACAGCCTAACCGCCCAGAACATGGGAAAGAAGATCCTCACCGAAGCCGGATATGACGTGGTGGCCGTCAGCAACGGCGCCCAGGCACTGAAGAAGATCGCGGCCGAACTGCCCGACCTGGTGGTGCTCGACGTCTACATGCCCGGATACTCCGGTCTGGAAGTGTGCGAGCGCATTCGCAATAGCCGCGAAACGGCGCGCACTCCCATCGTGCTCAGCGTGGGTAAGATGGAGGCGTTCAAAGCCGAAGAGGTGAACCGCGTCCGCGCCGACGGGCTGATTGTCAAGCCGTTCGAGGCCACCGAACTGCTGGCAGTGGTAAAAAAGCTGGAGGAGAAAGTTTCGCCCCGGCCGAAGCGGCGGTCGCAAGCAGAGAGCGAGGCGGAGATGATGGCGGAGCCTGAACCCGCCGCGCCGGAGCCGCAGCTTGAGACTACGCACACCTCCTTCGAGATACCAACAGAGATGGCCTCCACCCCAGTGATTGGCATGGACCTGATCCCCGAGGAAGCACCCCAGCCACCCGCACCCCTTGCGGCTGCTCCCGTCGAATTCGAGGTGGAGCGCGACCCCGAGCCGGTGAAAATCGAGGAGGGCCCGCGCATGGCTTCTGCCGCGGGACTCTCGGGGGTGTTCGAGGTGGAACCGGCGGCGCATCCGGTTGACGAAAAGCCAGCCGCGCCCGCGCCTGTGGAAGAGTTTGACAGATTCCAAGCGGGGTTGGAGGCGTCCGCCGCTCCTGAGCCTGCGCGCGAACCCGCTGTTGGCGTAGACGCCAGCACGCGCGAAGATGACTTCCCCGCGCCGCAGGCCTCCGGCGCCGAAGCCGAGAGCGCTGGCGCGAGCGGACCGCTGGCCGAGACCTGGTCCGCGTCACCAGCCAGCCCGGGCCCCTTGGAATACGCTGCGGAGGGCTTTAATCACCCCCGGTCTGAGACCAGCGAAAGCGCGCCTCCGCCAGCACCGGAAGTTTTGTCTGAGCTGCTCTCGTGGGATGAGCCGGCGACGCCGTTCCCGACGCCGGAGTCTTCGGGCCGTCCGATGCAGCCGAATTCTGCGGCGCCGTTCGTGGCGGCCGTGCCGGTTTGGGTCGCGCAAGAGGCTGAGATTGAGCCCGATGAGCTCGCTGTACCTCTGCACCAGCAGATGCAGCAGGCCGTGCAGATCAGCGAGCTGCGTGAGTCCGCTCCGCCGGCAAGCCCGGCCGTGAGCACGGAAGCCTCGCTGGACTGGGAGATTCCCGCGCCGTTTCCAGAGCCAGCTCCGGCGGCAGTCGAACTCCCCACGTTCCGCGAAGCGGCCACTCTGCCCGAGTTCAAACCTTTTTCGCACCAGCCGGTGGAACCCTCCGAGATCGAGGCGCGTACGGAGTTTGCCCCCTCCAGCCCTGAATTCCCTGTGCAACCAGCCCCGGCGCCGGAAGCGCAGCGCAGCGCCCCACCGGTTGCAGAGTTCGCACCCCAGGCCAGCGCCGCGAGGGTAACCCAGACCGCAGTCGATCCGGGGCGCATCGCCAGCATCGTGGAACAGGCCCTGGAGCGGCTGAAGCCTGAACTCATCGCCGCCGTCACCCGCGAGTTGGAGAAAAAAAACCAATAACCTGTCGCCGCCTTGGGGTGCGGTTCCAACCCGTTCCCTCAAAGAATGGTCTGAATCATCCGCCATCACCCAGGCCCCAGGCGCCAGGAGTGGGTCAGAAAGCTCCTCTTCGAGACGGATGCGCTCCGTTCTGAGACGGGCCCCCTCAGGCGAATGCTCCTCACGAGTCGGTTTTACCGCTTAGAGCATCTGATCACCTGGCAGCGCGAACGTCACTAAACCTCAATGACAGGGGGAGCGATGCACTACCACCATTCTGACGACCTGAAACTCCTGGGTCAATTCAAGCAACTGGCGCCCACCGAATTCTCTGCCTTCGTGCAGTTCGACAAGACAGTGGGGCGCGAAGACGGGGCCATCCCGAGGAAGTATCGCGAGCTGATTGCCATCGCGGTGGCCTGCACAACCCAATGCCCTTATTGCCTCGATGTGCACACCCGCGCGGCCAAACGCGCCGGCGCCACCCGCGAAGAAGTCACCGAAGCCGCGATGCTGGCGGCCGCGCTTCGCGCCGGAGCCGCGGTTACGCACGGCGCCCTCGCGGTGAAGTTGTTCGACCAGGCCTAGACGCGGTGGAATCCGAATAATCGCCCCTGCGGTTATGGTTTGCTCCATGGCGGGACAACCCCGCTCATGCGTGCGTAGGCGACCAACTGTCCCATGTGCTCGTTGGCGTGGATGATGATCCGTAGATAGACGGCGTCCACAGTTGCGTCCCCGGCGAAGGTCTTCACCTTGCGTTCCAGGTCTTTGGGCGTCGCCGCCGCGTGGGCGGTCTTGACGGCTTCGAGCGACCGCTTCAGCCAGGCGATGACCTCTGCCTTCGAGGTGACGGATTTGCTCATGCCCTCTTTCATGTCGGCGCGCATCTTCAGCCCGGTGAAGCTCAGCAGGTAGAAATTCGCGGACGATGTGCATGTAGACTTCGCTGGTCGAGCGCACGCCCGGCGCCGGACGCCAGGCGAATTTTTCCGCCGGCGTGGCCTCGGCCAGCGCGATCAGTTGCTCGGAAACATGACTCCACTTGCCGTCATAACCCTTGAGGGCGGAGAGGGACTCCCGGTGACCACATTATCTCCAACTGGGCGCAATGCCTCTGTGCAGTTGACCAAACCTCTGCGACAGCAGAAAGCCCCGTTCCATCAAAGGAAATCACGCCAGCAAGGTCCAGCACGACGCATCGAGAACCTGGAAGGAGGCTGCTGAGGTGTTTCTGAAGTGCACCGGCCGTTTTTTCTACCACCTTCCCAGAGCAGCGCACGACGATTTCAGCCGGCGTCTTAAGCGTTTGAAGTGTCAGTTCTGGCAGCACCTTTATCTCCTCGGTCATGGCAATCTCCCTTTCGCAGTCAACAACCATTGCACTTCCCTTACTGCCTCATCTCTCAGGCTTTACAAGGACCTTGCGTGCCTCGCGGATCTCGTCACGATCAACCTCGGCGTTCCTGGTCTGTTCGACCAGATCCCGGAAATGAGCCCGCCCTTTGTCGGTCTCTCCCAACAGTTCTGCTGCCTTCCCGGCGCCATAGAGACCACGCAGCCTCTTGGGTGTAGCTACAAGTGATTTTTCGAACTCAAATAGTGCCTCCTGCGGTCTACCCAATTCCAAAAGCAAGTATCCAAGCTGTTCGCGCACTGGAAAGAGACGGTTCTCCATGACGACGTGTTTCTCACTTGAATCTTCGAGGTTAGCCGCTGTCCGCAGCAGGTTTACAGCATCTTCGTTGCGGCCCTCGGCCCGGGCAATCCATCCAGAGGCAGCCTTGGTCAAGACCTCGGTCTGAGCCTCCCAATACAAAGAATCGCTCTTGCCTGCATATGCTTTTTGTATCGCCAGCATCTTGTCCAATTCGGATCGCGCTGCCACCAGGTTGCCTGTTTTCGCCGACCCAATCGCACGCGCGAAACGCGTGATCGCCTCGGCGTACCCGTACGTAGTAGGCCGGAGCGCAAGCGAAGCCGCTTCAGCCCAAGCTCCCCGTTCCAAGGCGAACCGAGCGGGAACGGCTGCCATTCCCGTATCCACTCCCATCGGAGTCGTGGGAAATTTCTCGATCGACGCTGCCTGCTCCACAAGTTTTCGCGCTTGGTCATCCTTGCCCAGCTGAAGATAGGCATACTCCATAAAATCGAGGAGATGTGGTTCTGTAGGGTGCGCTGCGCCTTGGAAATTCTTCGCTGCGTACTCCCGTGCACAATCCAAGGATGCTTGGTTGGTCTTGACCGAGTCTTCCCACATACCCATCATGCTGTAAATGTGAGCTGGCATATGGAGGGCGTGCGGCGCCGCTGGTGCGATCGCGGCATATTTATTGGCGGCGTCTATTGCATGGTGGGCCATCGGCGCATAGTCGTAGCTGTGGATGAGGTAATGGATCGCACCTGGATGCGACGGATGTTCCGCAAGGACGCGCTCCAGTATGCTTGCGGCCTTTTGTTGGTTGGCATAAGTTTTGTCGCTCAGGTCGGCGCTCTCGTTCAGGGCCAGGGCGTAAAACACTGCTGCTTCCGTGTCATCAGGATAGTGCTCGTGGACTTGCTGCATGGCCTTGGCGTACGAAGCGACGCGGGCTAGGTGATCCTTCGTGTCGTAATCCTTGAAAAACACCTGTATCGCCGCAAGCCAATCTTTTTCACGCTGGGTCTTTGGGTTCGAGTCCACTCCTTTCTGAGCTGCTTCCAACCCCGCTTTCAAGGCGGCGGTGGGAAACGGCGGAACGAGCGGGTTTGGGCGCTGGCTGATAGCCACACCCCAGTAAGCCATTGCGCAGTTGGGATCGACATCCAGCACTCGATTGAAGGCTTTGGCCACCTCCGGGTAGAAGAACGAATGCAACATGGCCACGGCCAGGTCAAATCTTGTCTGAGCATCGGCGTTACATGAGACCGGGAAGTGGATCTCCCCGAATCGTCCTGCGGCCACGGTCTGCTGCGCGCTCGGTGCCGCAGCACCAGACCGTTCCTGAGCAACAGCACATGCCAACAACCCAATCGAAAAACACAGGGCAATTATGCGGTTCATGATTCCCCCTCCCCCTATGGCAGCCTCTATCTAGGAAAGCGGGAAATCACGGCCGAAACGGTAACGGGCAAAGATTTATTTTTGCGTAGGCGGCGGTGTTATCATCCTGCAGATTCCAAACGAGATAGCCTATGGTGCAGAGAGCGGCCCGTGTCCACACAGGGTGAACGCCAAGATGTGACGCAGCTCCTAAGGGCGTGGAGTCATGGAGACGAGAGTGCGCTTGACGAGCTGATTCCTCTCGTCTACGCGGAGTTACGGCGCGTAGCAAAGCGACAGATGCGGCGGGAACGCCCGGATCAGAGCTTACAAACCACAGGCCTCATTAACGAAGCATATATGAGGCTCATCGATCTTCAACATGTACGCTGGCAGAACCGGGCCCACTTCTTCGCTCTATGTGCCAGGCTGATGCGTCGCATCCTAGTCGATTTCGCGCGTTCGAGGGCCTACCTGAAGCGCGGAGGGGGAGCACCAGCGATCGCTCTCGACGACTTCCCGGAGATTGCGCCCACGCGCCCGCCGGATCTAGTTGCCGTCGACGATGCGCTCGAACATTTGAGCAAAATTGACGTCCGCAAGGGTCAGGTTGTCGAATTGCGCTTCTTTGGCGGCCTCTCGGTTGACGAGACGGCGGAGGTGTTGAAGGTCTCCCCAGAGACGGTTCGGCGCGACTGGAGACTTGCAAAGGCTTGGTTACTGCGCGAACTCCGCGCTAGCCCTAAATCATGACCTCCGAACGGTGGCTCCAGATTGAACAGCTCTATCACGCTGCGGTTGCACTTGATGCCGCAGCACGATCAGCATTCCTCGAGCAACATTGCAAGGACGATCCGGAACTTCGGCAAGAAGTGGAATCCTTGCTTGACAACGATGCTGAAGCGCAGAACTTCATTGAGTCGCCTGCTCTCCAGGTTGCAGCCGACCTGCTCACCAGAAGCCCCATAGACGATTTATCGGGTCGCGACATCGGACACTATCGCATCCTTTCGCTACTCGGCGGCGGAGGCATGGGCGTTGTCTACAAGGCAGAGGATGTAAAGCTCGGCCGGGTTGTCGCTCTCAAATTTCTGCCTCAAGATGCCGCCTATGATCGCGAGGCGGTGGAGCGATTTCGACGCGAAGCGTCAGCCGCTTCCGCACTCGACCATCCCAATATCTGTACCATCTACGAAATCGATGAATGTGAGGGGCGACCCTTCATTGCGATGCAGTTTCTGGAAGGGCGCACACTCAAGCACTGCATTGCGGAGCACTCCGTCGACTGCCGCTGGGTACCGGAGCTTGGGTCGCAAATCGCTGATGCCCTCAATGCCGCCCACAGCAAGGGCATCATTCATCGCGACATAAAGCCGGCCAATATCTTCGTGACCACCAGCAAGCAAGCGAAACTCCTTGATTTCGGTTTGGCCAAGATGGTTCGACCAAAGAAAAATGCCGCTGCAGGTGGCGAGCACAACCTGACGAACTCCGGAAGGACGCTTGGGACCGTTGCCTACATGTCCCCCGAACAGGTCTTGGGTAAGCCATTGGACGGTCGTAGCGATCTGTTCTCATTCGGGGTGACGCTCTATGAGACCGTAACTGGCGCGCTTCCGTTCAACGGCGACAGTCCGGGTGCGGTGTTCGATGCTATTTTGCACAAGGTTCCCATCCAGCCAAGACTTGTTAACCCCGAAGTGTCGATCGAATTGCAAGACATCATCAACAAGGCCCTAGAGAAGGACCCGAGACGGCGTTTCGAACATGCCTTCGAGATGAGGGATGAACTTAACCGGATACGGCATGCTTCGACCCTCTTGAAGGCGCCCACGAGGCGTACAGCCAGCCGTGTTCTCGTGCTGGTTGCCGCCTTCCTAGGAACTCTACTGATTGCACTTGCATGGCGCGCACACTTGCCACCACAGCTTAGATCTTCCGGCGGCAGCTCTCACCCAATTCAATCCCTCGCAGTGCTCCCCTTGGCTAATCTCTCCGGCGATCCTGCCCAGGACTACTTCGTGGATGGTATGACGGATGAACTGATTACGCAGCTCGCAAAGCAGGGGGACGTGCGCGTAATCTCCCGTACGTCCATCATGACATACAAGTTGAGCCACAAGTCTCTGCCGGAAATCGCCAAAGAGCTGAACGTCGACGCCGTCGTGGAAGGCTCGGTACAACGCTCGGGTGATCGAGTCCGTATACGCACACAGCTTATCCGTGCTGATACAGATGAGCACATCTGGGCTGAGAGCTATGACCGGGAGATCCATGACGTGTTGCGACTGCAGAGCGACGCAGCTAAGGATATTGTCCATGAAATACACGCCAAGCTGCATCCCAACCAGGGAAAGTACATTTCCGCAACCCACGAGGTCGACCCCGCCGTATACGACCTGTACCTGAGGGGGCGTTACCACTGGAACAAGAGGACGAAGGAAGACTTAGAGCGTGCAATCGGGTATTTCAACGCCGCGATCGCAAAGCAACCGAACTACGCTGCTGCTTATGCGGGACTCGCCGATTGCTACAACCTTTCAGGATCACCGCGCGGAGCGGCAGTTGCCGAACGGGCACTGGCTTTAGACGAGTCACTTGGGGAAGCCCATGCGTCACTCGCATATGCTAAGCAGAACTACGAGTGGAATTTCGTCGCGGCAGAGCGAGAGTTCAAGCGCGCGCTTGAACTAAATCCGAATTATTCCACAGCTTACCAGTGGTATGCAGCCTTCTTAACGAACATGGGCAGGCACCAGGAAGCGCTCTCCGCAACAAACCGAGCGTTGCAACTGGATCCACTCTCGGTCAACACCAACACCGCCGCGGGCGTCGTTTATTACTTTGCCCGTGACTTCGATCGTGCTGAACGGCAATTCAAAAGGGCACTTTCGCTCGATCCCAAGTTTTACTCCGCCCATGTCCGCCTCGCACAGGTACACCTGTTGAAGGGAAGGTACGATGATTATCTGTCGGAAAGACAGACAGCGGCAGCCCTCTCCGGTAGGCCGTCGGAGATCAACCGCGTGGCCGCGATGACCGAGGCCTACGCTCATTCTGGCCTGCGCGCGATGTTCTTGAAAGAACTCGAGCTCCTAGCGCATGACGAAAGCAAGCCGGACTTGCCTGCCGCTACTCTCGCTGATCGCTATCTTATCGCCCAGGATTACGCCCACTTGGGAGACAGGGAACGTGCGTTTCAATACCTGGAAAAGGGCTTTCGGGTTCGTGGCTTCGAGATGCTCGTCTTGAAGAATGATCCCCAGATGGACACTTTGCGATCGGATCCCAGATTCACTGAGCTTATGCGCCGGGTCGGTTTGCCTGAATAAGGTCACTCTAGGTGTGCACCCCCAATCTCGCTGTGGAGCCCGCGAACCAGTGTGTCGTGAGTCCACAACTTTCTGAATTGTCGGCAATTCAGCTCGCACCGCAAAATAGCATGCTCACACCGTACCCGCACTCCGGCTAGCATCGCCAAATCCCGACAACCACCCGCGTTCAATTTGCACACGAGATACAGCAGCGATGTGGGAGGGTGCAGCCGTTTTCCCCTCGCTCCATCCCGCCCACGCCCGCGCCGCGCCCACGCGCCCATCGCTCGGAGCCGCATTTGACGCGGGTGAAACGCATGTCATAGCGAGTTGGACCAATGTTTATGCTGGTTTGCGCGACATGGGCACGCCGGGGTGTGTACGCTTCTGCATCCGCCATACACTCTCCCGGCGTTGCATTGACCCCTTTTTCCCCGCGCCTGTAAGATCAGGATTTACCTATCACTTCGCTATCGAAACTGATGCCCCACGAGCTTCCCAAAGCTTACGACCCGACCGCCATCGAGGCGCGCTGGGCCGAGTACTGGGTAAGAGAGCGCCTGTTCGAGGTGCCCGCCGCGGCGGTCGGGCCGGGCAGGCCGGTCTTCTGCATGCAACTGCCGCCGCCCAACGTGACTGGCCGTCTGCACATGGGACACATGCTCAACCACACGCAGATGGACATCATGGCGCGCTGGCACCGCATGCGCGGCTTCATCACCGAGTGGCTGCCGGGGACCGACCACGCCGGCATCGCCACGCAGATGATGGTCGAGCGCCAGCTTGCCAGCGAGGGCAAGCAGCGCCGGCAGATGGGGCGCGAGGCCTTCGTCGAGCGGGTGTGGGAGTGGAAGCGGCACTACGGCGGGGCCATCGTCGAGCAGATGAAGCGCATCGGCGACACGGTGGACTGGTCGCGCGAGGACTTCACCATGGACGAGAACCTCTCGCGCGCGGTGCGCGAAGTGTTCGTCCGCCTGTACGAAGAAGGGCTTATCTATCGCGGGAAGTACATCGTCAACTGGTGCCCGGGATGCCTGACCGCGATCTCCGACCTCGAAGTCGTGCACGAGGAGACGCCGGGCAAGCTGTATGAGATCAAGTATCCCGTCATCCACCCCAGCGAGCCAAAACCGGGCTCGCCGGGGACCCCGGTGATCGGGACGAAGGAGTTCATTACCGTCGCAACCACGCGACCGGAGACCATGCTGGGCGACACGGCGGTGGCCGTCAATCCGCGCGACCCGCGCTACGCGCACCTTCACGGAAAACGTGTGCTGCTGCCGCTGATGGAGCGCGAGATTCCCATCATTCTGGATGAGCTGGCGCAGCCGGAGTTCGGCACCGGCGCGGTGAAGGTGACGCCGGCGCACGATCCCAACGACTTCCAGGCTGGCCTGCGGCACAACCTGCCGCAGATCGACATCATGGACGAGACCGCGCACATGAACCAGAACGCCGGCCCGTACGCCGGGCTCGACCGCTTCGCGGCGCGCGAGCGCGTGGTCGCCGACCTCAAGCAGCGCGGGCTGCTGGCCGGCATGAAGGACTACGTGGTGCCGATCGGGAAATGCGACCGCAGCAAGGACATCGTCGAGCCGCGGCTCTCGACCCAGTGGTTCATGGCGATGACCAAAGAGGGCAAGAACGGCGAGCCCAGCCTGGCCCAGCGCGGACGCGAGGTGGTCGAACGCGGTGAAGTGCGCTTCACGCCGGAGAATTACAAGACCATCTACCTGCACTGGATGGAGAACATCCACGACTGGTGCATCTCGCGGCAGCTCTGGTGGGGGCACCGCATCCCGGCGTGGTATTGCGCCGAGCACCAGCACATCACGGTCGCGCGCAAGACGCCGGCCAGGTGCGCGACGTGCGGCAGCACGAACCTGACGCAGGAATCCGACGTGCTCGATACGTGGTTCTCGTCTGGCCTCTTGCCCTTCACCTCGCTGGGCTGGCCGGAAAAGACGCGCGACCAGGAAATCTTCTACCCCTCGACGCTGCTGATCACCGCCTACGAGATTCTGTTCTTCTGGGTGGCGCGCATGATCATGTTCGGCTGCCACTTCATGCGCGACCACAAGCAGGACCCCTCCATCAAGCAGGCCAGCGAGTTCGCCGATCGCGCCGACGACTCCGTACCCTTCCGCGAGGTCTACATCCACGCCCTGGTGCGCGACGCCGAGCGCCAGAAGATGTCCAAGACCAAGGGCAACGTCATCGATCCCATCGAGATCATCGGGAAATACGGCACCGATGCGACCCGCTTCACGCTAGCGGCCATGGCCTCGCCCGGCACCGACATTGCCTTTAATCCCGCGCGTACCGAGGGCTATCGCGCCTTCGCCAACAAGATTTGGAACGCCGCGCGCTTCATCTTCATGAACATGGGCCGGGCGCCACAAAGCCCACTGCCCCAGACTCCCAACCGCAGAGACGCAGCGTGCTGCGTCTCTACAACGGCGAACGGCGTATCTCCGGGGAGCGCTCAGGCGCTCGAAGATCGCTGGATTGTTTCACGCTTCCATCGCACCGCACGCGAGGTGAATGAGGCGCTCGAGGCCTACCGTTTCGACGAGGCTGCACATCGCGTCTACACATTCTTCTGGGGCGATTTCTGCGATTGGTATATCGAACTCTCCAAGTTGCGGTTGAATGCCGAAGAGCCCGAGGTTGCGCTGTCGGCGCTAGGGGTCCTGACCAGCGTCTTCGACGGCGCGCTGCGGATGCTCTCGCCATTCATGCCCTTCATCACCGAGGAGCTATGGCGCGCGTTATATGGCGGCAAGCCGCCACTGAAGTCGATCGCGCTGGCGGCATTTCCCGAACACGACGACGTGCTGATCAGCGAAAATCTGGAGACGGAGATGTCCCTGCTCCAAGACCTGATCGTCAGCGTGCGCCAAGTTCGGCATGACCTGAAAATCGAGCCAAAAGTGAGAGCGCCCATCCGCGTGTTCGCAGATGATGGCGTTCGGCGCCTCATCGAAGAGAATCGCGAGGCGGTGGAGCGGCTGGCCAACGTCAGCGGCATCGCTTTTGTAAATTCGGAGCTCTCGAAAGTTGCGGGTGCGCGACACACAGCGCGCTTCGACGTCGTGGTCGAGTACGAAAAGAAGGTCGACACCGCCGCCGAGCGCGCGCGTCTGGAAAAGGATCTGGCGAAGATGGAGACCGAGTTGGCCAACGCTCGCCGTCAGCTTGCGAACGAGCAGTTTCTGGCCAAGGCGCCGGAGAAGGTAATCGAAGGTCTGCGCAAGCGCGCGGGGGAGCTGGAATTGCTGCTGGAGAAAGCGCGGGCGGCCCTGCAAGCCTTGGTCTGATATTTCGTATCTGTGCCGCCCCTGCGGGGCTCTGAAATTTTATGATCGCCTACCCAGGGCTTACGCCCTGGGCTAAATTCATTTCGCCGCTACGCGGCTGGTTCTTCGGGATGCAAAGGTTCGGGCCCAAACCGTCATTTTGCATGAATGGTGCCGTGGTCGAAACTGGCAACTGACAACTGGCAACTGACCACTGCTTCTTTATGGACTGGCAAAGCCGCCGCATCACCGCGATTCTTGAGAACGCGCTGCGCGAGGACAGCGTCACGCGCGACGCCACCACCTACGCCTGCGTCGATCCGCACCAGGTGGCGGCAGCCACCATCGTCGCCAAGCAGGAATGTGTGCTGGCCGGGCTGGGTCTTGTGGCGCGTGTTATCGATGTCTTTGCCGCGCTCGATGGCACCGTCCTTGAGTATCCCGAGGTGACCAGCCATCCCGAGGTCTTCGACGGCGTGCGGCTGCGCCGCGGGCAGACCGTGGCCGCAATCCGCCACAACGCGCGCGTGATCCTCTCCTGCGAGCGGGTGATCCTGAACTTCATGCAGCGCCTGAGCGGCATTGCCACCCTGACCCGCCGCTTCGTGGATGCGGTCGCCGGCACCCGCGCCCGCATTCTGGACACACGCAAGACCGTCCCCGGGCTGCGCATACTGGATAAGTATGCGGTGGTCTGCGGCGGCGGATTCAACCACCGGCTCGACCTCTCGGACGGCGTGCTCATCAAGAACAACCACATCGCCGTAGCCGGCGGGATCGCTCCGGCGCTGGAGCGCGCACACCGCAACCGCCGTGGCGAGCAAGTGATCGAGATCGAAGTGCGCTCGCTTGCCGAACTGGAAGAAGCGCTCACCCACGGCGCCGAGGCGGTGCTGCTCGACAACATGTCGGTCGAGGATGTGAAAAAGGCGGTCGAGCGCTGCGCACGGCACACCCGCCGTGTGCCTTTGGAATGTTCCGGCGGAATCATGCTGGAGAATATCCGCGCCTACGCCGAGACCGGCGTGGATTACATCTCCGTTGGGGCGCTGACCCACTCGGTGGTTGCGGTGGATATGAGCCTGCGCGTTGAACCGGAGTAGCGCCGGCGTCTCGCCGGCTGTGGTGAGGGCATCTTGTCCTCACGCTCGCGGACGGGACAGCCGCCGGGACGGCGGCGCTACTGAGCGTGCGAAAAGCACTTGGGCTGAGAGTGCCGAGTCCCTCATAATCCTCCTATCAAGACAACTGCAAAAGTCCGCCGTCTGCGCAGGCGTCTCGCGGCGCCCGAGCCCGAAGCGCGCACCGATGGCCGCATCGGACGCATCGTGCGCCTGCTCGGCGACCACCCCATGATGGTCATCAGCGGGACCAAGCTGGCCGAGGAGATCGGCACCAGCCGCTCAGCGGTGTGGCGATTCATGCAGCAGTTGCGCGGCATGGGGGTCGAGATCGCGGGGCACCCGGCGACCGGATATCAGCTCAAGTCCGTCCCCGACCTGCTGCTGCCGGAGTTTTTGAAGCCGCTGGTGAAAGGGACGATCTTTGCCGAGCGCCTGCACCACTACTTTCGCATCGGCTCGACCAATGCGGAGGCGATGAACGCCGCCGGCCGCAGTGAGCCGGAAGGCAGCGTCTTTCTCGCCGAGGAGCAGACGGCGGGTCGCGGGCGCGGCGGGCACACCTGGCTGTCGGAAAAATCGGCGGGCGTTTATTGCTCGGTGGTGCTGCGGCCGGAGATTTCACCCGCGGACACGCTGGCCATTTCGCTCGCCGCCGGTCTGGCGGTGCGCGCGGCGGTGCAGGAGGTCACGAGCCTGGTCCCCGATCTGCGCTGGCCGAACGACGTTCTGCTGGCGGGCAGGAAGTTCTGCGGCATTCTTATTGAAATGAACGCCGAGCCTACGCGCGTCCGCTATCTGGTGCTCGGCATCGGCCTCAACGTGAACCAGAGCTCGTTTCCCGCGGCGCTGGAAAAAGAAGCGACTTCGTTGCGGATCGAAAGCGGCAGACCGTGGTCGCGCGTGGAACTCGCCGCCGCTTTGCTAAAATCGCTGCACCGCGAGTGCCGCGCGCTCGCAACCGCGCGCGGCGTACACGGCAAGCCGATTTCTGAGGTCATCCGCCGCTTCGAGGAAGCGTCTTCCACGGCACGGGGACGCCAGGTGCGCGTGGAGGAAGAAGGCGGCTACGAGGGCGTCACGGAAGGGCTAGACGCGAATGGTTTTCTGCGCGTGCGCACGCCTGACGGTCTGCGGACGGTGATTTCGGGAGGAGTGAGAGGAATTGGTAATTGAGTAATTTAGTAATTGGGTAATTGAAAATCGGAGACCAGCCTGCTTTTCCAATTACCCAATTACCAACTTACCCAATTACCCAATGCTTTTAGTTCTCGACGTCGGCAATACCAACACGGTGCTCGGAATCTTCGCCGGCGCCGAGCGCAGCGGCGAACTGGTTGCGCACTGGCGCGTGGCCACCATCCAGACGCAGACCGTGGACGAATACGGCGTGCTCTTCCGCAACCTGTTTGCGATGGCCGACATCAAGGTGACGGCCATCAAGGGCATCATCATCTCCTCGGTCGTGCCGCCCATGGATTCGGTGCTGCGCGAGGTCTGCGAGCGCTACTTCCACACCAAGCCCTTGTTCGTCGAGCCCGGCGTCAAGACCGGCATGCCGGTGCACTACGAGAACCCGGCGGAGGTCGGTGCCGACCGCGTAGTCAACGGCGTGGCTGCGTTCGAGAAATACGGAGGGCCGTGCATCATTGTGGACTTCGGCACGGCGACGACCTTCGACGCGGTCTCGGCCAGGGGCGAATACCTGGGCGGCGTGATTACGCCGGGCATCGGCATCTCGGCCGACGCGCTCTTCGAACGCACGGCGCGGCTTCCCCGCGTGGACATCCGCAAGCCGCCCCGCGTGATCGGCACCAACACCGTGGGGAGCATACAGTCGGGGCTTTACTACGGATACCTGGGACTGGTGGACTCGATCCTGGAGCGCATGCTCGCCGAACTCGGGCCGGAAACGAAAGTCGTCGCCACCGGAGGGCTGGCGTCGCTGATCGGCGAAGGGTCGAAGTACATCCGCGCCGTGGATGACCTGCTCACTCTCGAAGGTCTGCGAATTATCTGGGAGCGGAACGTCAAGAAAAAAACCACAGAGGACGCAGAGAAGCAGAAGAAGCTGAGAGCGAAAAGCTAACGTCAATAGATATGGTAGAGACGCAGCATGCTCCGTCTCTACGGATACAGCCACTCCGTCGCAGTCCCCATGGAAAACTACTTCAACTAATTCACCGAGATCGAGGAGCACTTCCAGCGGCGGCGCGGCACCATACTCTTGCTTTCGACGCTCGACTGGGCGCTGATCGAAACCTGGAAGGATGCGGGCATCCCGCTCGAGGCCGTGCTGCGCGGCATCGACACCACGTTCGAGAGCTACGAGCGGCGTCCGCGAAAGGCACAGCGCAAGGTCAATGGCCTGGCTTTCTGTTCGCAGGAGGTGCTGGCCGCCGCCGAGGACATGAAGGAAGCCGCGGTCGGCGTGGCCGCGCCGCCGGGACGCGATCGCGCAGCTTTGGATCCGAAGGAGATTGCCGCTTACCTCGAGCGCAATGCGGCGAAGGTTGAAGCCGCGAAGCTTCCCGATGCGGCAGCTGCGCTGGCGGCCGAGACCGCGCGCTCGCTGCGCGAGATGGCTGCGGGGCTCTCCTCCGCGCAGAAGCTGGAGGACCTGGAGCGCCGACTGACGGTCATGGAGGAGAAGCTCTTCGCGGTGTTGCTGGCGGGAACGCCGGATGGTGAACTGGTTGCCCTGCGCGCGCAGGCCGACCGCGAAATCGCGCCATATCGCAGCAAGATGCCCGGCACGCAGATCGAACAATTGCACAAACAGTACGTCCACAAGATGCTGCTGGAGAAACACGGGCTCCCGCGGCTGAGCCTGTTTTACATGTAATCAGTTGGCTGTTAGCCATCAGCACTTGGCAAGGACTTGGTCACCGGTAGCGGTCCCAAAGCAGGTGTGGTCCAGGCGATTGTTTTGTGAAAGGGCACGCCTTCAGGCGTGCCGCTAAGGCTATCCCGAGGCCTGGCTTTAGCCGTTGCGGGGAATGCCCTCAGGGCCTAAAGGCCAATTGTTTCTTGGCGCTAAACGGCGCGGCTGAAAGCCGTGCCCTTTCACAAAAAGAAGGCTACAGCAATCTTGGAATTGCTCTAATTGCTAAGGGCTAATTGCCAAAGGCTGCTTTTTGCAACTCACCATCGACAAACTGATCTACGGCGGCAACGGGCTGGCGCGCCTGCCGGCCGATGAGAAAGGTCCGGGCAAGGCAGTGTTCCTCCCATTGGTGCTCGAAGGCGAACGCGTCGAGGCGGAGATCACCGAGCAGAAGCCCGGATTCGCTCGCGCCCGGGCCGATAAGATTGTGGAAGCCTCGCCACACCGGATTGAACCCGGCTGCCCGTACTTCGGCCAGTGCGGGGGCTGCCACTACCAGCACGCCGATTATGAGCACCAGTTGCAGATCAAGTCGGCGATCCTGCGGGAGACCCTGCGCCGGGTCGGCAAGATCGAATTGGCTCAGGAGATCCACATCCACGCTTCGCCTCCGTGGAATTACCGGAACCGCACGCGTCTGCGGATGTGCACGCGTCCGTTCGTGCTGGGCTACAACCGGCTGGGATCGAACGAACTGCTGGCCATCGAGCAGTGCCCGATCAGCTCACCACTCATTAACCGGGCCATTGCAGCCCTGTGGCAGTTGGGACTGGCGGATGCAGTCAGCGCCGAAGTCACTGAAATAGAGTTGTTTGCCAACGGCGACGACACGCAACTCATGGTCGAGCTTACAGTGCATGAGCCCGGCTGGCGGCCGGGCGGAAAATCGAATTTGCCACAGTTTGTCCAAGCACTGCGCGCGGCTGTCCCAGAGGCGGCTGGCGTTGCCGTATTTCACCCCGGCCGCCAGGGTGCGCTGGAGCGCGAAGATATCCCGGGCGAGCTCCAGGAAACCTTCGGAGCGGATCACCTGCTCTACTCGACTTCGACTGCGAATTACCAGGTCAGCGCAGGGTCGTTCTTTCAGACTAACCGCTTCCTCACTGACAAGCTGGTTGAGCTGGTGACCGCGGGCCGATCCGGAGATTACGCGCTGGATTTGTACGCAGGGACGGGGTTGTTCTCGCTCATGCTGTCGCAAAATTTTCGTGAAGTCGGGGCCGTCGAGGTAGCGCCGTTCTCCTTCCATGACCTGAAACAGAACTGCCCCTCGAATGTGACCGGGTATCGACTTCCCGTCGAAAAATTCCTGACCCATCTTCCCGCGGGCACGAAAGCCGATCTGGTGATCGCCGACCCGCCACGTGCAGGACTGGGCGAAAAGGTGGCCAAGGCACTGCTGGCTACGGGTGCGCCCCGCATAACTTACGTTTCTTGCGATCCTGCCACGCTGGCCCGCGATCTGACCGTGCTCATGGAATCCGGATACCGCATCGAAGAAGCCCACCTTGTCGATCTGTTTCCGCAGACCTTTCACATCGAGAGCGTGACCCAGCTAGTCCGCTAGACTCGGGGCCGAACGGCCTCTTGCCGGGCGCGGCGGCGTACATATCATCGGCGGTATGCCATCCCGCCTGCCAGCCACGCGCCAGCCGTGCTTCTGGGCCGCGCTTGCGTTCGCCGCCGGCATCATGCTGGGAGCGAGCGCGTGGCGACCGCCACTCTGGTGGATGGCGGCAGCGGCGGCATTTCTGGGCGCAGCCGCGTACCTCCTCGGGCGACGACACGTTGCCGCCGTGGCGCTCGCCTTGAGCGCCTTTGTATATGCGGGCGCGCTCGCCGTCGGACTCGAGAGCACCGGCGCAGAACCTGACCAGCTTGCGCCGTTCTGCGAGACCGGACCGGTTACGGTCACTGGCCACCTGCTGCGTGACGGTATCCTCCGCGAAGGCGCATATGGGAGCCCGCAGCAGCGCATCGATTTTGAGACCGAATCGGTCGCGGATGAACAAGGCCGGGTGACATTGGCGACGGGCGGGGTCCGGCTGACCGTCTATTACCGGCAGCAGGACGCACCTGCAGCGGCAGGCTCCGCCGCGCATCCAACCGTCCTTCATTATGGCCAGCGCATCCGCTTCCGCGCGCCGCTGCGGCAGCCGCGCAACTATGGCAATCCAGGAGCCATGGACACGCGCGGCTTCCTGCGGCGCCAGGGCATCGATGCGGTGACTTCGCAGAAGGCCGCCGAGGTCCAGCTTCTCGAAGGCCGCGGCGGATCGCGCGCTGGCGCGTGGCTGGCGGCGGTGCGGCGCAGCTTGCTCGCCCGAATCCATGCCCTGTGGGGTTCGCGCGACGGTCCTGTGCTTGCGGCCATGCTGATCGGCGAACACTCGCTCGTCGACCGCGAAACGCGGCAGGACTTCCAGCGCACCGGTACTTATCACATCCTCGTCGTATCGGGGATGAACGTGGGCCTGATGGCGTTCCCCGTATTCTGGCTGTTGCGGCGGCTGCGCTTCAGTGAGGGCATCACGACGCTCGCGACCATGCTCGTCACCGGCGCTTACACTCTGCTCACCGACATGGGCGCGCCGGTGCTGCGAGCCGCGTTCATGCTGTGGATCTATCTGCTGGCGCGGCTATTCTATCGCGATTCGCGGGCGCCGCTGAACGCGCTGGGGATCGCCGCGCTGGCGCTGCTGGTGCTCGATCCGCGGACGCTGTTCGAAGCCAGCTTTCAGATGACCTTTCTCGCCGTGCTGACCATCGGAGGCATCGGGATGCCCCTCCTGGAGCGGACTCTAGAGCGTTACCGGCGCGCGCTTGTGTTTCTGGAATCCACCGACTACGACCTGCAACTGGAGCCGCGGATGGCGCAGTGGCGGCTCGACCTGCGGCTGATCGCGGGACGGCTGGCGCGGTTCATCCCTGGGAGCCGGCGGAACCAGGCGGCCCTGTGGATGGTCCGCGGCGCTGCGGGCGCGCTGGTGGCCGCTCTCGAAGTGCTGCTGATCTCGGCGCTGATGCAGATGGCGATGGTCGCGCCCATGGCCGTGTACATGCACCGTGCCGGGCTGCTGGCCGTTCCGTCGAACGCGCTGGTGGTTCCGCTCACTGCCGTTCTAACGCCGACAGCCATGATCGCCGTGCTGCTCAGCTACGTGTCGCGGCTGCTGGCGTGGCTGCCGGCACGGCTGACCACTCTGCTGCTGCACGGGATCACCGGCAGTGTCCGGTTGTTGGGCGGCATGCGCGCTTCCGAAGCGCGGGTAGCGACTCCTACCGCTGTCTCTTTGCTGGCGTTTGCGGCTGCGTTTGCGCTGGCGATGGTAATGGTGCGCCGCAGGCGAGCGCTGGCGCTTGCCGGAATGGCGGCCCTGTTCGCCGCCTCCGCGTGGATCGCGCTGGTGCCGCGCACGCCGCAACTGCGCCCCGGCATACTCGAGGTGACGGCGCTGGACGTGGGCCAGGGAGACTCGCTGCTGGTGGTCGCGCCGCAAGGGCGGACCTTGCTGGTAGACGCCGGCGGGCTCACCGGCCAGCCGCGATCGAACTTCGACCTGGGCGAGGACGTGGTTTCGCCCTACCTGTGGGCGCGGGGTCTGGCGCGCCTCGACGCCGTGGCCATCAGCCACGCACACTCCGACCACATCGGAGGAATGCGCGCGGTGATCGCCAACTTTCATCCTCGCGAACTGTGGCTCAGCGTGCGGCCGGAAAGCCCGGAACTGGAGGCCGTGCTCGCGGAAGCGCGCAAACAGCGCGTCAAGGTGAAGGAATTCCGCGAGGGAGCCCGCTTCGACTTCGGCGGAGCCGGCGTGGAGGTGCTGGCGCCGCCGCGCGACTGGACCGCAGGCCGGCGTCCGCAGAACAACGACACGCTGGTGCTGAAGCTGAGCTACGGGGCAGCGTCGGCGCTGCTGGAGGGCGATGCGGAACGGCGGATCGAGCGCCTGATGTCAGCCAGCGGCGAAGCGCGCGCTGACCTGCTCAAGGTCGGGCATCACGGCAGCGCGACATCCTCGACCGCCGAGTTTCTCGCTGCGGTGCGTCCGCAGTATGCGGTGATCTCCGTGGGCGCCCACAATCCCTTCGGCTATCCGCGGCCGGAGGTGCTGGCGCGCCTGGAGGGCCTGAGCGTCGCCACCTTCCGCACCGACGCACACGGGGCGGTGAGCTTCTATCTGGATGGGCGCAGCGTCGAGGCTAGGCTGCCGGGCCGCTGACGTCGTCGGCTTCCTCATCGTCCGGCGCCTGTTCGGCCGCCGTGCGATACTCCTCGATCAGTCGCCGCGCCTCTTCTGCATTCTCCGGCGCTACGCGGATCACCACGCCGCCCACACCCGGCAGAACTTCCTGGGGCGCGTCCAGGGAAACGATGACGGAATCGATGCCCGCGGAGTCGAGCAGCCCCTTCACCACCAGCGCTTCGGAGTCTTCCTTGGTGCCGAAGACGTCCACGAGTGCTTCATCAGTGGGCTGCGGGGTCGGAGCGGGCGCGGGCTGCGACTGGGATTTAGGATCCATGCGGGACCTCCGGACCGGTGGGGGAACCCAGGTGCGTTACCATTGTAATCGCGAAAACACGCCACCGTGCGAGCAGAGGCGCGCTTCCGTTGTATGATGCGCGCAGCATCGGGCGGGGGATGGATCCAGGATGGGCAGGCGCAACATCGGGCCCGGGAGCGGCATCCAATCAGCAGTCTATGCGTGCGCGGATTTTCGTAACTTTAGTTTGAGGGCCAAATGAACACTCCGGAGCCGGGACAAGAGGGACCGCAAACTCAGGCCGAAGTCGAGGACGAAAACCGAAGAATCCGCCGCCTGCAGATCATGATGAGCATGGTGATGTCGGTCATCAGCCAGGACCCCAGCCTGACCATCGAACAGGCGTCCGAACT
>Ga0187766_10000375_pt1 | contig 24724 bp, 23 predicted proteins | sample 0216_QUI02_MP05__4_FD_132971 | JGI IMG/M metagenome (GOLD analysis project Ga0187766, IMG submission 132971) | Tropical peat soil microbial communities from peatlands in Department of Meta, Colombia - 0216_QUI02_MP05_20_MG | ecosystem: Environmental > Terrestrial > Soil > Wetlands > Peat ... | reverse complement strand
GAACGAAGGCGAGCAAACCTGCTTGAATTCATGCTGGCGGCACTTCTGTGGTGCCGCGGCCCAGGTTACGGAAGCCCGCACAGGCTTCCTTTATGCCCAGCACGAACGGCAACGCGCTCAACTCGTACTTCAGGTTCGCCCCCAGCCGACCGGAGGTGCTGCGCTCTGGCACAGTCGGTCGCACCTCCCACGTGGCGAGGTCGATGTAGTGTGTGGACGTTTGTCCGATGCCCTCGAAGTCGTGAGTCAGCGGCTTGCAAAGCTGGCGCACCGACTCGTCGAGGCACTGTGCCACGGGGTCGGTCATCAGCACGTATTCCAACACTGGTACCTGGTTTTTCAGCATGCGGTGCACGAGGATGACGTCGACGCCGGCGAGTTCGACGTGGCGCTTCACCTTTTGCTCCGCCACCTCGCCCGCGTGGGCGACGAACTTGAGCGACAGGTTGTCCAGCTGTGTGCAGCTCGCGCAGTTGCAGGCAATGTCCCTTTTCATCGTCTCCCGCCGCCCCAGGAACGACTCTCGCATCCGCGATAGCCCGTCGCACACCAGCACTTTGGCGTTGCCGTCTGGTGCCCAGAAGAACGCGGCGTCGCCCTCCAGCTTCGCCAGCTTCAGGCCTTTGCCGGCGTCGATGACCGACTCCAGCAGCGCCGCCACCGTCAGCTGCGTATGGGCCAGGTGCGTCCGGTTCCAATGCATGTAGCGCGTGTATCCGCCGATGTCGGCAATGAGGAGAACGGCGCGCCGGATGGCCATGAGTTGGGCAGTGTAGTGGCCTGACCCGGTGTTGCTGCAGGGGCCGCTCCTTTTCCGCCACCGCCAGCTGTCGCGGAACCTACCAGAGTAAGAGCACGCTGCGTGGTGAGGTCGAGTCGCAACGTCCACTACAACTCGAGACCGGAGCCAAGCGTTAACCTTTTCATTGCCTGCCTGGACGTCCGCGGCACGTCTCTGTGAGCTGCCGTCAAAACGCTAACGCTCCTGAGGACCTCTCGCGTTGGGCGTCATCGGTCATCCCAGTACGGTGGGCATATGAAGTATCTGGACGTCGACGGAATCGGAAAAGTCAGCCGGATCGGGCTGGGCACCTGGCAGTTCGGCTCGCTCGAGTGGGGCTACGGGGACAGTTACGCCTCCGGTGGCGCCCGTGACATCGTTCGGCGCGCCCTCGCCCTGGGGGTCACGCTGTTCGATACCGCCGAGATATATGGACTGGGTAAAAGCGAGCGCATCCTCGGCGAGGCACTCGGCGACCAGCGCGGTGAGGTTGCGGTGGCCAGCAAGATCTTCCCGGTTGCGCCATTTCCTGCCGTGATCAAGCAGCGCGAGCGCGCTAGCGCGCGGCGGTTGCAGCTGGACCGCATCCCGCTCTACCAAATCCACCAGCCCAACCCGGTAGTCCCCGATTCCGTGATCATGCCGGGAATGCGCAGCCTGCTCGACAGCGGCGACATCGGCGCAGCCGGCGTCTCCAACTATTCGCTGTCGCGCTGGCAGAGGGCCGATGCTGCGCTCGGGCGTCCGGTCATCAGCAACCAGGTGCATTTCTCGCTCGCCCATCCTGGTGCGCTCGACGACCTTGTTCCGTTCGCCGAGCGCGAGAACCGCATCGTCATCGCCTACAGCCCACTGGCACAGGGACTACTGGGTGGCAAGTACGGTCTGGACAACCGGCCCGGTGGCATTCGCGCGGTGAACCCGCTTTTCGGCACCGAGAACCTCCGCCGGATCGAGCCGCTATTACAGACGTTGCGCGCCGTCGCCACGGAAGTCGACGCCAAGCCGGCACAGGTTGCGCTGGCCTGGCTGATCGGCCTGCCGGGCGTGGTCGCCATTCCCGGGGCGTCCAGTGTTGAGCAGCTCGAGTTCAACGTCGCCGCCGCCGACATCGAGCTGAGCGCGGATTCCCGCGACGCGCTCACCGACGCGGCCCGCGCATTCCGGCCAGCGTCGACGGGGCGCTTCCTCACCGGTATGGTCCGCGAGAAGCTTCAACGTCACTGATCTGGCAAAAGCAACGTCGTCGGCAGTAGATGCGCACGGCGGTCGAGAAGAGGGCGGATTCACGCCTCGACGTGGAAGCGTCTCAAGACCTGCGCAACGGGCCGCCCGATCGTCGACGAGCGGATTACCATCTGGCTTCACCTAGCCACGCCCGTCAGGCGCCGCGCCGAGATGTTCACCTGGCACCGAGCGGCAGCCGGCGTGCTGACAACGTTGAGCGCCGCGGCCGTGGCCGGGCTGTGGCCGACCAGCGCAGCGATTCCCAAGACACCACCTAGCGCTTCAAGAAGGGCACCGCGCTGCACAATGGCGTGCTGCGGGCTATGCATTCCACCATGAGCGCGGAGTTTTTTTATCCGCTGTTCAAGGAAACGAACAAGGGAGAACCGCAATGGCGGCCAAGTTCGAGATCACCAAAGACAAGGCTGGTAAGTTCCGATTTCACCTCAAGGCCCCTAACGGCGAGATCATCGCCGCCAGCCAAGGGTATGAGACGAAGGTGAATGCCGAAAAGGGCATTGAGTCGGTCAAGACGCACGCGTCTAACGCCAAGGTCGAAGACCTGACCGAAGCCAAAGTCGGCTAGTCCACCTTGCCTTGTTGCGCCTCTGCCAACAGCGGGGTGCCGATCTCGGCGGCCGACTCGGAGGGATGACGAAAACTGTTCCCGAACACCGGATTTATCTTTAGGCCCAGGATCGGCACCGCCCGCTTCTTTTGTCGACCAGAATCTCGTAACTCGAGACTTCGACGGGGTGTGGTGATCAAACTTCCTCGACTAATTGTGGAATGCCGGATATTTAGCACGCCTATTAGCTCGCGCGCTCTGCCGGCGTGATTATCAGATACAAGCACCCCTGATTCAGCCGGTAGCTACCGTTCGGACGCCTAGTGATACGAATATCGGTGCCATTGGTGTGTATCGTCCGCGGCACCCATCTGATGCGGACACCGCCGCGGCCGATGCGAGCGATCCCTGAGCCCCTCCAAGCCCTCGGCCTCATAGCGCGCCAACCACGTGTGCAGCGTCTGCCGGGACACCCTGACTTTTTTTCCGCGACCTGCGACGCCGACAAGCCGTCCGTCCGCAATCACCGCCAACACCGCCTGATAGCTCCGTTCAGTCACGCTCAACTCCCTCATTGATTGAGCGTCAAGGATCAGCCGAAACCAATGTCAACAACCAGCCGAAACCCTCTCAGCCATCAGCCGGAGCCGAAATGTCAGGCATCAGCCGAGGTCATACAGCTCTCACGTGGGGCAGGCGGGACTCAAACCCGCGACCAACGGATTATGAGAGCATCCCACCTGCGGAAATGGGATTTGACGGCGTTTTATGATGTGTGGCGTCAAACGATGGTAATCCGAACGGGCACAACGGAATACACCGCCGAAAAGTGCCGAGGATTGAAGGGGGTCGGTGAGACTCCTGCGGACTGCGTGCGGACTGGCGAACCGACTGCCTACCACACCGCGGCGGGCGGACCTCATCGCCTCAGTGTTCGGATCCCATGGCATGCGCGCGCAAATGGTGCACGGCACCGACACCGGCACTGGCTAGACTAACCTGCCGCTTTTCAGGCTGAGGCGAAACGTCAGAAGCGAGACGTTGCGCTGGTCGAACGGGACGAACTGGACCCATCTTGAGGGTCAAGAGCACGCAACCCAAACGGTACGGCGGATACGGAGCGGATGAAACCGCACCCATGACCCCACACTGCCAGGAGCGGGCAGGAGCCGTGACCAGGCAAGATAGCAGCGATTTCGGGCTGTAGATGTCGACGCTGAGGGAGTAACTGTCGTCACGGTTGTCGTCAAAATTGTCGTCAACGACCGACTGACCCGAAAGCCACGCAAAACTCCCGGCCGCCAGGAGCGGGTATCCGTTTGTATTACAATGACCAGGTGGCGGACGACCGGTTCGATCTCGATCTGCTCGACGACGAGGACCCGTTCGAGATCGACGCCCAAGCCGCCCACCTGTTCAAACACCCACGCCTGGGCATCGAGGACATCCGCGATGTCTGGGCATCCGACCCGATGTTTTACCCGCCAAACCTCCCGCGCATTGGTTGATGGTCGCCGAAGTCGAGGGCACCGTCCTTATGGTGCCCCTCGCCCCCGCCCGCGACGGCAACCCAAAACGCTGCTGCCCCATCGGCTGCTACCGGGCCTCCAAACACCTCGCTGACCGATACCGGAATGACAGATGAACCAGCCTATGACCCCCGACGAGGAATACGAGTTCTACACCCGCCCCGAAAACCAGGAACCCCAAGGGCCAGGGCGACGCCGGCTCACCGCCACCGTGCCCGTGCGCTTTCCGCCTGAGCTGCTGGAGCAAGTACGCGCTGCGGCTGCCGCAGACGACCGCTCCGTCTCGTCCTGGATTCGCCGCGCAGTCGAGCACGAGCTTCGCCATCCCGCCTGAACGTTGTCACGGGCATCAGAACAAGGGGGACGGCTGGAACTTGCGACCAACGATTACCAAACCAACGGCCCAACAGCCACCGTTCTTGCCCGTATTTGCTTGTCCTGCAATGCTTTTGTTCGGTTCTAAGCTTGGGTCGGAACCCAGCCGACTCTGTTGCCCAATCATTATCGACGAATAAACGATGAGCACTAGTTACCGTCCTGCGGACTGACTGCGGACCAGATAAATTGAGCAAACTACCACGGTTGACTAGATAGAGCACTTGACCTCGGATTTATGTGTGGGGCGGGCGGGACTCGAACCCGCGACCAACGGATTATGAGTCCGCGGCTCTAACCAACTGAGCTACCGGCCCTTAATCGAACTAATGCTAGTTTGCTACTTTCAGCAACTCAGCAACTCACCTTCTGCTTCACCGCGTTCGTCATACGGCAGTGATACCGCAGGGCTCTTGATAACCTTGCCCAGCGGGTCAGCAACTCCGGTCAAGTCGTCATCGAGAAGATGGCCGTAGAGGTCCAGAGTCATCGCCGCCGTTGCGTCGCCGAGCATGCGTTGCACGTACCTGACATTAGCGCGCGCCGAGATGGCAAGTGATGCCGTGGTGTGTCGCAGGCCGTGCGGCACCAGTCCCTCTATGCCGACCTCTTTGCACGTCTTGGCGAACGCGCGCCCATACTCGTCGATGGGCAGAAGTCCACCGGGGACACCGGCCCGCCGTTCGCGCGGCGGCTGTGCGGCGTACCGCGGCCAGAAGCCGAAGCTCGGCGTCGATGGTTTCGTAGCCGGTGAGTGATATCGATCGTCGCTGACAGCAGATTTCTACTTGTGGCGTTGTCGAGGGCATAAGCTGAAGCCAGCCAAGATCGGGGACGGGTCCCTCTGGGAGGCCTGCGATGAGGAGGTTTGTTCGTCGTCTGCCCGCCATTGTCGCGGTCGCGTTAGTGTCGCTAGCGGCTGTGACGGTCGCGACGCCGGGAGTCAGCTTGGCGCAATGCGAGACCAACTGGTCACGGAATGTGTGGACCAACGAGTGCAAACTCCCACCGCCACCGCCACCGTGGTACAAACCCCCGCCGCCATATGCGCCGCCATTCGCGCCGGAGGGGGTGCCGCCGCCCCCTCCACCGCCGCCGTGGGCGCCGTCGGTCAACCCGGTATGGGACCCCGGTCATCAGGCGTGGGGCATTTGGGCAGGCCCAGCCTGGGTGCCGCTCTAAACGCGGGACATCTCCGCAGTTGGCTGGTGGCAGGAGTGGTACCCCGGCTCATATCGCTCAAATACCGCGCTGATAGCCCAGGTCAGCTAAACACCGTCTGACCGTCGGCGTCGATCAGATACCGCTCGGTGCCGTGCTCAACCCGCGGGGCGTCGGCGCCCAGCGACACGGCGACCTTATTGCTGGCATTGCGCATCACGTCGAAGGTCAGCTCGACGGCCTCGGTGTCGGAGAAGCGCGCGCGCACCCCGGCGGCGACGCCGCGGTCGATATGCCTGGGCGACCAGATCAGCGCGTCCACATACCGCAGCGCCGATTTCTGCCGGTCGGTCAGCAGCCGCGAGTTCTCGTAGTGGTCGATGTCGGCGTAGAGCGTTTCCGACCCGCCGGCATCCAGTGCCGTGCCCTCGCGCAGCGACTTGCACAACCGGCAGTTATGTTCCGCAGCCCCTCGCAGCCGAACCACCTCCGACGTCAGCGGATCGAGTGAGCGCAGCCGGGCGACAGCAGGCAGAAAGCCGTTGAACACCGCATCGGACGGGTCAGTGGAGTGGTCCCAGGCGATCGGACCGTCCACCCATCCCAGGTACTCCTGACCGACGCCCAGGGCTTCGAAGCCGGCTCGTACTCGCGGAACGAAGTCGGCGATATACATCAGCACGACAATGCGAAAAGTGGTAACCCCCAAGCTAGACCACAACCGTGAGCGCTGCTCGTCGCCGATCATCGACACGTCGGTGCTGAACTGCTCGGCGAACGAAGCGACGGCGGCCTCAGCGTCCGAACCCGGCCCAGTCACCGCTCCTTCGGCCGGCAGCGGCGGCAATGACAAGGCCTCCGCGCAGACTCGGCGCACCAGCGCGGTAGCACGACCGTCCTCGGGCGACAGCGCCACCAACCGCGTCAGCTCGGAAGCCAGCCGATCATCGCGAACCGGAGCCGCCATCCATCAAACGTAGAACCTGTCCCAGCCGACGGCAATCACCTACTGCGCCTGGCTCACCGACGACATGTGAAAGTCCGGTATCCGCAGTGACGGCATCGCCGCCCGGGTCGCCCAGTCGCCCCATTCTCGCGGCAGGGTGACCTCGCTGGCACCGGCCTGGGTGGCCCGCCGCAACAGATCGAGCGGGCTCTCGTTGAACCGAAAGTTGTTGACCGCCGCGCTCACCCGGCCATCCTCGACCAGATACACCCCGTCACGGGTCAGCCCGGTCAGCAGCAGCGTCGTGGGGTCGACCTCCCGGATGTACCACAGGGTGGTGAGCAGCAGGCCGCGCATGGTACCGGCGATCATGTCGTCTAACCCGCCGTTGCCGCTGGTCATGACCAGGTTGTCGGCGGCGACCGCGACCGGGGCGTCGAATTCGGCGGCCGTCGCCCGCGGATAGGCCAGCGCGTTGATCACCCCGTCGCGGATCCAGTCCACCCGGCCGATATCAATCCCGTTGTCGAACACCGACACCGTCTCCGACGAACGACTGGCCGCGACGAACGGCGAACACCCCAGCCCCTCCGCGGACGGATCGGAGTACAGCGTCAGCGGCAGATCGGTCAGCCGCTCCCCCACTCGGGTCCCGCCGCCGGGCGCCGAGAATGCGGTCCGGCCCTCCTGGGCACCACGGCCACTCATCGTCCACCCGAGGTAGATCATCATGTCGGCCACCGTCGACGGCGGCATGATCGTCTCGTATCGACCCGCGGGCAACTCCACTCGGCGCTGCGCCCAACCGAGCCGAGTCGACAGCTGCTCCAGCAGTAGATCCGTTGGCACAGAGGCGAAATCCGGCGTGCCGACACCCGCCCAGGCGCTGGCCGCACCCCGTTTGGCATTGATCTCCACCGAACCGCTGGGCTGGGTGTAGCGCCGCCGCAGGCCGGTTGACGACGCCAAAAACGTCGTCTCCACCACGTGGTGCGCATAGCCGTACAACTGATCACCGCCACGGAACCCTCGGCTCAACGGGCCCGCGACATCGGCGAACACCTCGACGCCGGTGCCGGGAACCGGCTCATCCCAATCGTCTGGTACCCCGGTACCGGTGAGCAGCGGTGCGGCATCGCGCGCCTCGGGTGCCGAGCGGGCCGCCTCCACCGAGGCCGCCACCAGTACCGCGATCAGCGAAGGGTCCACCTCAGCCGACCGCAGCGACCCGACGTGGGCCCTATCACCCTGGCGCACAATCGAAATCACGGTTATGCTGCGGCTGATCGACACCCCGTTGGTGGTCATCGAGTTGTTCGCCCAGCGTAGCGACGCCTCGGCACGGTCGGTGACCAGCACCATGGTCTCGTCGGCCCGCCCTGACCGAGCCGCCTCATCCAAAACAAGCTCGACGACTTGCTGTGCGGGGATCATCGCCTGCCCTCGGTGCGGGTGTTGAGCACGTTGACGCCCCGGAACAACGCCGACGGGCAGCCGTGGCTGACGGGGGCCACCTGGCCGGGCTGAGCCTTGCCGCAGTTGAACGCGCCGCCCAACCGCCACGTCGACGGGCCGCCCACGGCTTCCATGGAATTCCAGAAATCGGTGGTGGTGGCCTGATAGGCGACGTCACGCAGCTGCCCGTCCAGGTGGCCGTCGCGGATGCGGAAGAACCGCTGCCCGGTGAACTGAAAGTTGTAGCGCTGCATGTCGATCGACCACGATTTGTCGCCGACGATGTAGATGCCGTCCTCGACCCGGCCGATCAGGTCGGCGTTGCTGACGTCATCGGGGCTTGGCTGCAGTGACACGTTGGCCATCCGCTGGATCGGAACGTGATGCGCCGAGTCGGCGTACGAGCAGCCGTTGGAGCGTGGCTGCCCCAGCCGCGGCGCGAATACCCGGTCGAGCTGATAGCCGACAAACACCCCCTCGCGCACCAGGTCCCAGCGCTGCGCCGCCACCCCCTCGTCGTCGTAACCAATAGTGGCCAAACCGAATTCGATGGTGCGGTCGGCAGTCACGTTCATCACCGGCGAGCCGTAGCGCAGCGTGCCGAGCTTGTCCGGTGTGGCAAACGAGGTGCCGGCGTAGGCAGCCTCGTAGCCGATAGCGCGGTCGTATTCGGTTGCATGGCCGATGGATTCGTGGATGGTCAGCCACAGGTTGGACGGGTCGATCACCAGATCGGTTGGGCCGGGCGTCACGCTGGGTGCTTTGACCTTTTCGGCCAGCAGCGACGGTATTTGCGCGAGCTCGTCGGTCCAGTTCCACACCTCGTCGCCGGCCAGCACCTCCCAGCCGCGTGCCGTCGGCGGCGCCAGCGTGCGCATGGTGTCGAACCCGCCGGCCGCGGCGTCGACGGTCACCGCCTCCATGCTCGGCATCAGCCGCACCCGCTGCTGGGTGATCGACGATCCGAAGGTGTCGGCGTAGAAGGTCTGCTCCTTGACCGCGCTCAGGCCGGCCGAGACGTGGTCCACCCCGTCGGCGGCCAGCAACCTGGCGGAGTAGCCCTGCAGCACGGCGATCTTGTCGGCGGTGGGCACGGTGAACGGATCGATCTGGTAGCTCGACACCCAGGTGGCGTCGGCGTACACCGGCTCGGGCGCCAGCTCAACGCGCTCGGTGTTCAGCGCCGCCAGTGTGGTGGCCACGTGCACCGCCCGCCGCGCGGTGTCGGCCGCGACGGGCGCCGCCAGCTCGGCGTGCGAGGCGAATCCCCAGGTGCCGTCAACGATCACCCGCACCGCCAGACCGAGCTCGCGGTTGATTACCGCCGTCTCCAGCTCCCCGTCGCGCAGCTGGATGATCTCGGTAGCGATGCGGTGCACCCGCAGGTCGGCGTGGCCGGCCCCGGCGGCGGTGGCCGCCGACAGCGTGGCGTCGGCCAGCTGGTGGCGAGGCAGGTCCAAGAAGTCGGCATCGATCCCCCGGTTCGGTGTCACCACTCCACCGTAACGACAGCTTTAATAACACCCATGGCCGACGCGCCGCGCCGATCTGCCGCGCTGGGGTATGCGCTGCTCGCCCCCAGCCTGTTCGGGGTGCTCACTTTCTTGCTGTTGCCCATCTTCGTCGTTATCTGGCTGAGCCTGTACCGGTGGGACTTGCTGGGCCCCATCGAGTATGTCGGGCTGGACAATTGGCGCTCGGTGCTGACCGACTCGGCGTTCGGCAACTCGCTGGTGGTTACCGCTGTCTTCGTGGCGGTCGTGGTCCCGGCGCAGACGGTGCTCGGCCTGCTGGCCGCGTCGATGCTAGCTCGCCGGCTGCCGGGCAGCGGTGTATTCCGCACGCTGTACGTGTTGCCGTGGATCTGCGCGCCGCTGGCGATCGCGGTGTTGTGGCGCTGGATCCTGGCGCCCACCGACGGTGCGATCAGCACCGTGTTGGGACATCGCATCGAATGGCTCACCGATCCGGGTCTGGCGCTGCCGGTCGTTTCGACGGTCGTCGTCTGGACCAATGTCGGCTATGTCGCGTTGTTCTTCTTGGCGGGCATTCTGACCATCCCGGACGATATCCACGCCGCCGCCTGCACCGACGGCGCCAGCGCCTGGCAGCGGTTCTGGCGCATCACCCTGCCGATGCTGCGACCCACCATGTTTTTCGTCCTCGTCACCGGAATCGTCAGCGCGGCCCAGGTTTTCGACACAGTGTACGCGCTGACCGGCGGCGGGCCACAGGGCCACACCGATCTGGTGGCCCACCGCATCTATGTCGAGGCGTTCGGTTCTGCGGCCATCGGGCGGGCCGCGGTGATGGCGGTGGTGCTGTTCGTCATCCTGGTCGGCGTCACGGTCGTCCAGCATTTGTACTTCCGACGACGGATCAGCTATGAGCTCAGGTAAGGGGCTTTCGGGTGCCGCGATCTACGCCGGCCTGATAGTCGGCGCGGTGGTCACGTTGGCGCCGTTCACGCTTGGGTTGCTGACGTCGTTCACCTCAGCACATCAGTTCGCGACGGGTACGGCGCTGGCGTTGCCGCGGCCGCCCACACTGGCCAACTACGCCGATCTTGCCGGCGCGGGGTTCGGCCGGGCGCTGATGGTCACCGCGTTGATGACGGCGGTGATTGTGCTTGGTCAGCTGAGCTTTTCGGTGCTGGCTGCCTATGCGTTCGCGCGGTTGCGGTTTCCGGGCCGCGACGCGCTGTTTTGGGTCTACATCGCGACGTTGATGGTGCCGGCGACAGTCACTGTGGTGCCGCTGTATTTGATGATGGCGCAGCTGGGCCTGCGCGACACGTTCTGGGCGCTGGTGCTGCCGTTCGTGTTCGGCTCGCCGTACGCGATTTTCTTGCTGCGCGAGTACTTTCGCGCGATCCCCGACGATCTGGTCAATGCCGCGCGGCTCGACGGCGCCAACACCCTGGACGTGATCGTGCATGTGGCGATGCCGTCGAGCCGGCCCATCCTGGTCACCCTGACGCTGATCACTGTGGTGTCGCAGTGGAACAACTTCATGTGGCCGCTGGTGATCACCAGCGGCGCCAAGTGGCGGGTGCTGACGGTGGCGACGGCCGGGTTGCAGTCGCGGTATAACGCGCAGTGGACGCTGGTGATGGCCGCGACCACGGTCGCGATTGTGCCGCTGATCGCGCTGTTCGTGGTGTTCCAGCGGCGCATTGTCTCCTCGATCGTGGTCACGGGGTTGAAGTGAGCTGGCGACCAAGGTTTTCCACGCTGGTCGCTGGTGCGCTGGTTCTGGTCGCTGTGCTGTTGGGTGCGACGGCGGTGATGATGGACCGGTCGGCCGAACCGCGTGGCGGAAAGACTGTGGTGACGGTACGACTGTGGGACGAACAGGTTGCCTCGGCATACCGGCAATCGTTCGACGCGTTCACCCGCGCGCATCCCGATATAGAGGTGCGCACCAATGTGGTGGCCTACTCGACCTACTTCGACACCCTGCGCACCGACGTGGCCGGCGGCAGCGCGGACGATATCTTCTGGCTATCCAACGCCTATCTCGCCGGATTTGCCGACAGCGGCCGGCTGATGAACATCGACAAGACTCTGGGCCCCGGTAACGCGTCGGCCTGGGAGCCCGCAGTGGTCGAGCAGTTCACCCGCCGCGGCGTGCTGTGGGGTGTGCCGCAACTGACCGACGCCGGCATCGCGGTGTACTACAACGCGGATCTGCTGGCGGCGGCCGGGGTCGATCCAGCCCAGCTGGATACCGTGCGGTGGAGCCGCAATGGTGGGGACACGCTGCGTCCGTTGCTGGCCCGGCTCACCGTCGACGCCGATGGACATAGCGCGGGCACACCGGGTTTCGACGCCAGACGGGTCCGGCAGTGGGGCTACAACGCCGCCAACGACCCGCAGGGCATCTACCTGAACTACATCGGGTCGGCGGGCGGGGTGTTCCAGCGCGGCGACGAGTTCGCCTTCGACAATCCTTCCGCGGTTGAGGCCTTCCGCTATCTGGTCGGCCTGATCAACGACGACCACGTCGCGCCGCCGGCCTCGGACACCAACGGCAATGGGGATTTCTCCCGAAACCAGTTCCTCGCCGGCAAGATGGCGCTCTTCCAGTCCGGCACCTACAACCTGGCGGCGGTGGCCGAGGGGGCCGGATTTCGCTGGGGGGTTGCGATGCTGCCCACCGGGCCAGAAGGCCGGGCCAGTGTCACCAATGGTATTGCCGCGGCGGGTAATTCAGCGTCCAAGCACCCCGACGCCGTGCGTCAAGTACTGGCATGGATGGGCAGCGAGCAGGGCAATGGATACCTGGGTCGTCGTGGTACCGCCATTCCCACGGTGCTGTCGGCTCAGCGGGTCTACTTCGGCTACTGGGCCGCCAAGGGTGTCGACGTCACACCGTTCTTCACGGTGCTGGACGGCCCGCGCATCCCGGCGCCCGGTGGCGCCGGCTTCGCCGCCGGGTATCAGGCCCTCAAACGGTATTTCGACGAGATGTTTCTTGGCCGCGGCGATGTCGCGGCAACTCTGAAGCAGGCTCAGTCGGCGGCCAACGCCGCCGCTCGCCGCTAAGATTTCGCACCGCCGGGTGCGAGCGCCATGGCGCAGCTTCGTGGTGGTGAGTTCGGCGAGGTATGGCCCACTCCACACTACGGCGCTCTCGCACCGAGGTGGGCACCGAAATGTCGCCTGCCGAATCGTTTGTGGATGAATCGTCGTCACCACCACCCTGCGCGGGCTGGAGGCCGGTGCCGGGCGCGCGCTCACCGGCGGCGGGTCACTGCTACCCATGAGCGAGGTGATCCGCCTCGCCTCCCACGCGCACCACTATCTCGCGATTTTCGATAAGGGGCGGGCGATCGGGCTGCATCACACCAAGCGGCTGGCCTCAGCCGGGCAGCGAATAGTGTTGTACGCCAAAGACCGCGGGTGTAGCCATCCCGGGTGTGATGTGCCCGGCAACCTCACTGAGGTGCACCATGTGCGCCAGTGGGCCACATGCCACCAGACCCACATCGACGATTTGAACCTGGGCTGCGGCAGCCGTCACCGGCTGGTCACACCCGGTGGCTGGACGACGCGAAAACGCAAAAACGACACCACCGAGTGGATTCCACCCCCGCACCTGGATTACGGCCAACCGAGAACAAATACGTTTCATCATCCCGAGAAACTCCTACGCGACGACGACGATGACGACCCATGAGAACCGTCGGGCGTAGCCGCTAGCCGCTGAGCAACAACAGCTCGATCACCAACGCCGCGCCGCCCACCGCGGTGGCGATCGAGAGTGCCACCCAGTCGGCGAGTTTCGGTCGCGACGGGGCCGCCGAGATCTGGCCGGTGCCACCGCGGGCGGTGATGGCATCACCCATCTCGTCGGCGCGCCGCAGCGTCACGGTAATGGCGGTGGCGATCAGGTCGATCAGCTCCAACGCCCACCGCTTGCGACGGGCCCTCCGGCTCCGCGGCATCTCTTTGGGCCGCAACCGACGAGCGGCGTAGAGCACGCGGAATTCATCGATCAACATCGGGAATGCCCGCAGCGCCAGCGCCAAAGCTACCGCCCACTCGTCGACCGGGATCCGCAATGCCCGCAGTGGGCGACCCAAAGTCGCTACAGCAGGCGAGATTTCGGCGATATTCGTGGTCCACGACACCATCGCTCCCAGTCCGAGTAACACGATGGAGAGCGTGGTGATACGCAGGAAGTTCAACAGTCCACCGAGTCCGAGTGAGACGGTGCCCAACTCGATCACCGGGGTGCCGCCGCCCAACGCCGCTGTGATTCCGCCGATGGCCACCACGATCCACAGCCAGCGCGGCACCGATGGCAGCGCGCCGCGCGGAATATGCGCGATCCAGGCCGCCGCCAGCACCAGCGCCGCCACCAACCCGATCGGCACCCACCCCGGATAGAACGTCAGCAGCACCGAAACTCCGAACACCACAATCAGTTTGGTCCCAGCCCACAGCTCGTGGACGGCCGAGCTCCCGGGCACCGGCCGCAGCAACACAACCGGGCGAGGCGGACGGCGAGTCGACCGGTCCACCGGCGCGGTCACGACACACCCCCCGCCGCCGTCGACGCCGGCTCCAGCACACCGTCACGCAGATGCAAGATGCGCGGGCAGAGCTCCTCTAACCCGACGAAGTCGTGCGAAATGACCACCACGGTCAGACCCCGGTCGCGACGCAGATCCTCCAGCAGCCGCACCAGGCCACGCTGAGTGGCAGCGTCGAGCCCTGCCAGCGGCTCGTCGAGGATCAGCGCCCGTGGTGAGCGCGCCAGCAGTCCGGCCAGCACCACACGGCGCATCTGGCCACCGCTGAGCTGGTCGATGCGCCGCTTCGCGAGCGCGGCATCCAGACCCACGACGGCCAGCGCCGACTCCACGCGGGCTTGATCGCCGGGTGGAAAGCCCGCGGCCGAGGCGACTTCCAGGTCAACGCGACTGCGCATCAGCTGCAGCCGGGCCGCTTGGAACGACAACGCGACCGCGCCGACCTGTTCGTAAGTCGGGCGGCCGTCAAGCAGACAGGTGCCGGTGGTGGGAATCGTCAGCCCGGCCATGATCCACGCCAGGGTCGACTTACCCGAGCCATTTCCGCCGTGAATCAGCACCCCGTCTCCCTGATGCACGACGAAGCTGATGTCGCGCAGCGCGGTTTTCGCCCACGGCGTGCCGCTGCCGTATTCGTGGCCGACGCCGGCGAGTTCGAGTACCGGCGCATGCCACCGGTGGTTTACCGGGGCATTCACCACCGGCGCAGCCACCGTCTCGACCATCTCCGTGTTATCGCGCGAGTCGCTGAGGTCGATCGTCCGGTCGGCAGACTCGGCCTCGGTGTTGTAGTGCGTGATGTGAACCAGCGCCGTCCGGTGCCGCTTTTTCAGACCGGACAGAATGCTGAGCAGGGCATCTCGGCCCTGATGATCGACCATGCTGGTGACCTCGTCGGCGATAAGGAGCGCAGGCTCCCGCGCCAGTGCCGCAGCCACCGCCAACCGCTGCAGTTCACCGCCGGACAAGCTTCCGGTGTCGCGTTCGGCGCGACCGTCGAGCCCGACCTCGGCGAGCAACTGGTCGACGTCGATGGTCTTGCCCGGCGGCAGCCCCCAAACAACGTCGTCGGCGACCCGCGTGCCCAGCACCTGGCTTTCCGGGTGCTGCATCACGACCGCGGTGCCGCCCAGCTGACCCAAGCCGACCGCGCCGGGGCGGTCGACGCTGCCCGACGTGGGTTCGCGGCCAGCCAAGATCAGCATCAGCGTGGTTTTTCCCGAGCCGTTGGGGCCGGTGACCGCTAGGTGTTCGCCGGCCTGCACGTCCAGGCTGACCGTCCGCAGCGCATCGTGGTCGGTGCGGGGGTAACGGAAGCGCACCCCGTCCAATCGCACCGGGACCGGCGCGGTCGGCCCGCTCTCGGCCGGCGTGTCCAGTTTGTGGACATCGGGGATACCGCGCATACGCTCCAGCACCCGCGATAGCGCCCACCAACCGATCAACGACACGACCATGATCGACACGACGAAATGGCCGAAGAGCAGCCACGGCCAGTTATGCAGCGCACCGGTGAAGAACCGCTTGAGGTCTTCTGCGGCCACTTCGAGCCGCATCCGTGCGAGAACGGCGGCGATTCCGTCCACGTTTGCGGTGACGGCGTCGAAGATCAAGTGTCGCAGCCGTGCCAAGACGGCCAGCGCAGTGACCACCGCGGCGCCGAAAATCGCGCCGGCGGCAAAGGATGTGACGATCACGGTTGGCGTGCCGCGGCGCCTGCGTTTGACGATCCCGGTCAGCCCGCCGATATAGGCGGTGTGGACGACCGTCATTAAGCCACCCACGCCGGCGATCAGGAACGCGATCACCCCGGCGGCTACCGTTGCGGCGATCAGCACGCGGAGGCGGTAGCGGTATGCCAGCAGCCCCATCGGTACGGTGCCCAGCAGTGCCAGTCCCGCCGCGAAGGGGACTACCACCGCGATGATCGCGGTCGCGGCGCACAGTGCCGCCATGACCGAAGCTTGTGCCAATTCACCAGGCCGCAGCGACCGACCCCGTTGGGGCGGAGGAGCTGCGCCGGTAGCAATCATTTCACCGATTCTGCCAGTCGCCGGCGCTGGTCTCGCTCCCACACACGCACAAGCACCCCGGCGTGCATGATTGATCTACATAGGAAAGCTATGCAATCATGGTGTTATGACGCCCTCTGCCACGGCAAGCCGTGCCGCGGTCGACCACACCGCAAGCGTCACGCCCGGTCCAGGCCTGGGAGTGGAGTTGCTTGCTGTGGTCGCGCGGCTTAACCGGTTGGCCACCCAGCGTATCCAGCTGCCGTTGCCGGTGGCACAGGCCCGTCTGCTGTCGACCATCGAGGCCCACGGAGAAGCGCGCATCTGCGACCTGGCCGCTATCGACCATTGTTCGCAGCCGACGATGACCACACAAGTGCGTCGGCTGGAGGACGCCGGGCTGGTCACCCGGACCGTCGACCCCGGCGATGCCCGGGCGGTCCGGATCCGCATCACCCCGGAGGGGATGCGCACGCTCAACCGGGTCCGGGCCGATCGCGCCGCCGCGATCGACCCGCAACTGGCCCGTCTCAAACCGGCGGAGCGCCAAATTCTGGCGGAGGCCGTCAACGTGTTACGCCGTCTCGTCGAGGATGCCGCGCCCGCGCCACGGCACAGCGCCTCTCGATGAGAGTGCGATCGCCAGCGCATACTCGGGGGTGGATCACCTACCCGGTGGGTAGACAACCATCAATCGGCCCAATGTGACGGGGTGACGAAAGGTGGCGGCAATGGGGACCGAGGCGTTTGCCTCGACGTTGACCGTGTGGGTTGGACCTGCAAGGTACGTCTTTCCCCCTGGTCGCGACGTCACTGTCGGTCGCGACATCCGGTGTGATATCCGCCTCGCTGAGCTGGGCAACAGTGAATGGACATCGCGCATCCACCTCGTGCTGCGGTTCACCGGCAGCCACTGGGTGGCCATTGACAGGAGCCGAAACGGCATCTACCTCGACGGCATACGGATGTCGATGGTCAACATCCGCGATGGTCATGCCATCACGCTCGGTGATCCGCAGGACGGGCCGCGGCTGCTTTTCCGGCTCGGTTCCTCGGGCGAGGCGCCGGTAAGACCCACCACCCCACCGCAGAGCTTAGGAAGGCCCGCGTCAATTCCACCTACCGGCGTGCGCCCCAGCCAACCGGTCCAGCCGAAGCCGCGCACCGACGAACCAACCATCAAGCCGGTCCGATTCAGCCTGCCGGTCCGATTCACTCAGCCAAGAGGCCCTGCGGCTGCGCCGCCCTCACCGACGGCCCAGCGCCCAGCTCAGCCGCCCTCGCCGCCGACCCAACGCCCAGCTCAGCCGCCCTCGCCGCCGGCCCGGCGCCCAGCTCAGCCGCCCTCGCCGCCAGCCCGGCCAAAGCCGCTCGGTGAGCCAACCACCAAGCCGATGCGGTCGCGGCAAGAACAACCGCCCCCGGCTCAACCGCCCCCGCTTCAACCACCCCCGGCTCAACCGTCTCGGATTCAGCGACCCCCGGTCCAACCACCCCGGGCCCAACCACCCCCGGCTCAACCGTCTCGGATTCAGCGACCCCCGGTCCAACCACCCCCGATTCAGCGGCCGCCGGTCCAACCACCCCCGGTTGAGCGGCGCCCTTTTACGTCGCCGCCGAAACCGCCGCCGGTCCAGCGGCCATCAGTCCGCCCTGCGTATCGGCCCGCACCGCCGCCCTCGCCCCCGCCCCGACCACGGGTTGCTCGGCGAAAGGGCCGGGGTCTCGGCGCGAGGATGACGAGCGCCATACGAAAGCTGCTCTCCCGTCGACCAGCTCCTCAACCAGACGAGGCGCCGACGACAGATCCGTTGCCGCGCATCAATGTTGCCGCCGACGACGGGCTGGTCTCCCAGCCAGACGCGCCACCCGCCGAACTCGCCGCCGACAACGCGGCAGTGGCCCAGCCAGACTCGCCACCCACCGAAGTCGCCGCCGATGAGGCGCCGGCGCCGGAGCCGACCGCGCCAAGCGCGGCCGGAGTGCGGGCATATGGGCTTGGGCTCACCGTCGACGGGCATCAGATGCTCGCGGAGGTTTCGTTCAGTGCCCGCCCAGGCACGCTGACCGCGGTCATCGGGCCGTCGGCCGCACGCAATTCCGCGCTGGTGAACCTGCTCGCCGGCGCCAAGGAACCCACCTCCGGCCAGATCACCCTCGACGACCACGACGTGCGGCGCATGCGCGCACGTATCGGGATGGTGCCCCGCGACGATCTGGTGCACCGTCAACTCACCGTCGAACAAGCATTGAACTATTCCGCCGAACTGCGGCTGCCGGCCGACACGTCCGCCGACGACCGCCGCCGTGTGGTGAACCAGGTTCTCGACGAACTGGAGTTGAGCCCGCACCGCGCGACTCGAGTGGGCAGGCTGTCCACCGATCGACGGCAACGCGCATCGGTGGCGGTCGAACTGCTCACCCGGCCGTCGCTGCTCGTCGTCGACGAGCCAATCGCCGGGCTGGACCCGGCGCTGGGACGCCAGGTGATGGCGATGCTGCGGCGACTCGCCGACGCCGGCTGCGTTGTCGTGTTGACCACCGCATCGCTCGCCTACCTGAATTTGTGCGATCAGGTGTTGCTGCTCACCTCTGCCGGCACTACCGCGTTCGTTGGGCCGCCCGCGCAGATCGACGACGCGATGGGCACCACCGATTGGTCGGACATCTTGGCGCGGGTACGCACCGACCCCGACGGTGCCCATGACGCATTCCTGGCCCGCCAGAAAGCCCCGGCTCCGGAGGCGCCACCGGCCGCTGCCCCCCTCGAGTCGCCACCCGCCCAGGTCAGCCCGGGGCGGCAAATCTCCCTAGTGGCGGGTCGCCAGGCCCGTCTCCTCGTCGCCGAGCGCGGCTATTTGCTCTTCTTGGCGATCCTGCCGTTCGTCCTGGGGGCGCTTGTGCTGGCAGTGCCCGGCAATACCGGTCTGGGCCGCGCGGACCCGTACGGCGGTAACCCCCATGAAGCCGTTGAGATCCTGATCCTGCTCAACATCGCGGCAGTGATCATCGGTACGGCATTGACCATCCGCGACCTGGTCGGGGAACGCTGGATCTTCCGGCGCGAAGAAGCCGTAGGGCTGTCGGCCTCCACCTATCTGGCCGGCAAAATTCTCGTGTTCAGCGTGGCAGCGGCTATCGAGACCGCCATCGTGACCGCGATCGTCGTTCTCCGCAAAGGCGCGCCGGTGCACGGCGCCGTCTTGCTCGGCAACCCCGTCGTCGAGCTGTACCTGGCCGTGGCTGCCACGGCAATCGTCTCGGCGATCGTCGGGCTGGCTCTGTCGTCGCTGGCGACCTCCAAGCAGCAGGTCCTGCCGATGGGCGTGCTGGTGATCCTGACATCGCTGGTGTTCGCCGGTGGGCTGGTTCCGCTGGTGGGCAAGTTAGGGTTCGACCAGATCTCGTGGCTTGTGCCGGCCCAGTGGGGCTTCGCGGCTTCGGCGGCCACTGTTGATCTGCGCAGGGCTGATCTGCTGGCCCCCCACGACGAGCTATGGACCCACTACTCGGGCTGGTGGCTGTTCGACATGGTCGTGTTGCTCTTTTTGGGCGCGGTGTGCATCGGCTTCGTGCTGTGGCGGCTGCAGCCGCCCGATCAGCGGCAAAGCCTCGGTGCCGTTGTTAGCCCGGCGAGCACCGACCGCTCGCTACATCGCGAAGAGCAGGAACTGAGTGACCTGAGCGGGTGAAAAATTGTTGTCGCTGACGAAGACCACCGACTGGCGGCCGTCGGGCGGATTCGGGGGCACCGCCAGCAAGCGGCCCAGCAGCGCCGTCACATGACTGCGGCGATGAGCAAACCGACCAGGTAAGTGGCGGCGACGGCGACCGCGCCGAACAGCAACTGCCGAGATGCGGCCCACCACACCGGTTTGCGGGTGAACTGGGCGGCCAGCCCACCGGCGATCAGCAGGCCGGTGCCGCCGCACGCCAGACCCGCCGCCAACGACGCATACCCGAGAAGGTAAGGGATCAGCGGGATCACCGCACCGATGGCGAACATCGCGAAGGACGAGAGGGCGGCCAACCGGCCTGACGGCTTCTCGGCGGGATTGACCCCGATCTCCCGCACGAGATGGACGTTGACCGCGTGGTTCTCGTCCCGGTGGATCTCGTCGGTGGCAAGCTGCGCGGTCTGCTCCGTCAGGCCCAGTCCGACGAGCAGGTCGACGAGTTCGGCCCGCTCGGCTTGCGGGCGCGTGCGCAAGGCATGCCGTTCGACGTAGGCCTCGGAGTCGATCTGCTCGTTGGCCGTGGTCACCGAGGTGTATTCACCCAGCGCCATGGAGAACGCCCCGGCCAGCAGGCCGGCGATGCCGCTGACCATCACGGTGTGGGCGCTACCACCGGCGGCGACACCGGCGATCAGGGCGGTGTTGCTGACCAAGCCGTCCATGGCGCCGAAGCTGGCTGCGCGCAACCAGCCACCACTGACGTCGGAATGGGTGTGACCGACGTCGTAGGGCGGCCGCTGTGACGAGTGACCGGTGGCTGGCTGGGACATGACGCCATCTAAACCCACCCGGTCACCCACGCGCAGCGCGGGCAGCGCGTTACCGTCGGATATGACCACCACCGCCGAACATGTGCGCAACACGCTGGACGGACGTTGGCGCGACACGAAAAACCAGATGCGCGTCCGGTTGGCCGACGAGATATTTCGCCCGCACTACACACCGAACACGGTTATCGCCCGCACCAAGGTGGCCGAGCAGATGAAAATCATGGCCGCCGCGGGCGCCGCCGACGACGGTTTCCGGAAGGAGCACGGCGGCACCGGCGACCTCGGGGCGGCGGTCACACAGATCGAGATGCTCGCGATGTCGGATCTCTCGTTGATGGTCAAGGCCGGAGTGCAGTGGGGCCTGTTCGGCGGTGCCGTCGAAAACCTGGGCACCGAGCGCCACCATCAGGCGTACGTGAAAAAGATCATCAACCTCGAGCTTCGCGGTTGTTTCGCGATGACCGAGACCGGACACGGCAGCGACGTGCAGGCGCTGGAGACGACCGCGACGTACGACCCGGCAACGCAAGAGTTCGTCATCGACTCCCCCACCCCGTCCGCCCGCAAGGACTACATCGGCGGGGCTGCCGAAACCGCCACCATCGCAGCGGTTTTCGCACAGCTGATCACCACCGACGACGGCGCGCCGGTCAACCACGGGGTCCACTGCCTCCTGGTGCCGATCCGCGACGCCGACGGCAACGACCTACCCGGGGTGACGACATCGGACAACCTCTACAAGGGCGGGCTTCCCGGTGTCGACAACGGCCGCATCATATTCGACCACGTGCGCATTCCCCGGGAAAACCTGCTGAACAGGTACGGCGACGTCGCACCCGACGGCACCTATAGCTCACCGATCGAAAGCCCCAATCGCCGATTTTTCACCATGCTGGGCACGCTGGTCCGCGGCCGGGTCACGGTGGGCGGCAGCGCGGGCGCCGCCGCTCGCGTCGCCCTGGACATCGCCACCCGATATGCATTGCAGCGCAGGCAATTCAGCGCACCCGACGACGAGCGTGAGGTGCTGATCATGGACTACCTGGTGCATCAGCGTCGGCTGCTCCCCCTGATCGCCAAGTCATATGCGTTGCAGTTCGCGCAGAACGAGCTGGTGGCCAAACTCCACGATCTGCAGACCTCGGACACCCCCGATCTCGAGGAGCAGCGCGAACTGGACGCCCGCGCGGCCGGGCTGAAAGCGGCCAACACCTGGCATGCCACCAGGGCCATCCAGGAGGCGCGGGAGACCTGCGGCGGCGCGGGCTACATGGCGGAGAACCGGCTGATCGCGCTGCGGGCCGATGCCGACGTGTTCACCACCTTCGAGGGCGACAACCATGTGCTGACTCAACTGGTGGCCAAGGAGCTGCTGACCGCGTATGCGGATGATATCCGCAGCATGAGCCCCGTCGAATGGGTGCGCTTCGCCGCTAACACGGTTAGTCAGCGCGTGATGAAACGCACTGCGGCCGAGACGATTATCCAGACCATTGTGGATGCCCGGCAAGACAGCGAAGAGGAAGGCAGCCTGTTCAACCGCGGCACCCAGATCAAACTCTTCGAGGAGCGTGAGGAGTACCTGCTGTCGACGGTCGCACGCCGGCTACAGGCCCGAGCCAACGAGATGTCCGTTTTTGACGCGTTCAACGCGGTGCAGGATCACGTGCTGCACGCCGCCAGCGCGCACATCGACCGGATTGTGCTGGAGGCGTTCGTCGCCGGGATCGACTCGTGCGAGGACGACGACGCCCGCAAGCTGCTCGATTTAGTCTGCGACCTGTACGCGTTATCGGTGATCGAGGACGACAAGGCCTGGTACATCGAGCACAGGTATCTCTCCACGGAGCGGGCCAAAGCGGTCACGCGGGGTATCAACGATCGGTGCCGCGCGCTGCGACCGTATGCCGAGACGCTGGTCGACGGCTTCGGGATCCCCAAGCAGCTGCGCTACGCCGAGATGCTGCACCCGGAGCACCTGCCGGGCTGAGGTTCGACGCCGGAGGCAACCTACTGATTGAGGATCGGACCAAGCGCCTTCAGCTTGCCGTCGGACCCGATCTGGTAGCGCACCGTGCCGATCCCGTTGGGACAGCGGGGCGGTTGGTTGCCGACCTGCCATTGGTACTGGACCGTCACCGTGTCCTGATCGGATGCGAGCACCGTGGTATACGGCTTGGGATTCGGGGTGGGTGAGCCAGCGGAGTGTTGCGGTCGAAGAACAGCAGCTGCTGAGGACTCGACGATGTCCCGTTGCTGGGAGTGATCTGCACCCAGTACAACCGGCAGTTCCTGGCATGCCCGTGTCCTGTTTCGGTCCAGGCGGAGCCCGGCGCTATCGCCGGAACCGCAGCGATGGCTTGCCCCGCCGTTTCCGGTCTCGGCCCGTCGGCGTTCGTGCAGGTGTCGGGCGGCTGTGGTCGCATTCCCGGCGGCTCCCAGCCGCAGCCCGCGGCGAGCAAGCCCAGAATCGTCAAGGTTACGATGCCGCAGCCATATACCGTAACGCTGAGGGACCACACTTGGGAAGTTTTCCCAGGCCCGCCACCGACGCAACGGTAAGGGTCAGCCCCCACAGAAGTACGTAGCGTCCGTAGCCAGTGCCGAACGCCGCCCAGGTAAACAGGAGGGTGGCCGCCAGGCCAAGCACGCCGGCGATGGCATCGGGTGCGCGCCAGCACCGCAACCGCGGAAGCGCAAACCCGTTGCGGGACTGCGAAAGATAAATAGGGACTTTGCTGAGGTCAGTGTAAAGCTTCCCGCGGCGAAGCTCCCCGTCGCCAGACATTGGTCGCCGCCCTCACCGCCCCCACTCGTTATGGACATACCGGCGATCTACAAGCCCTTGATCCACCGACCAGTCCGTTAACGCCGCCGCGATACCGACTGATAAAACAATCAGCACCCCGACGACGATCACACCGAGCTGGAAAGTGATCGCCTCACCAACACCCTCTTTGATCTTGAACACCGTCCACACGCCGCCGACGACGATAGCGAACACACCAAGCACGCCAGGAATCAGCAGGGCCATCGCTTTGGAATTCGTGAGGATATCCGGACCCAACGCCGATATGGTCTGCATGGCAACCCCGTTGACCGCCAATGCCGTACCTGGCAATGCTGTCTCAACCACCCAGTTCACTGCCCGCTCCGTATATCGCCTCGAGGTTGTCACTACCGATAACAACCAACCTAAAGCCGGTGACGCCCACCCCTCACACCCCAAAGTTGCTCTTAGGTGGTCGGTCAGCAGCCCGCTACCTCCAGATCACCGAGCAGCGGACCGATCGGATTCACAATCTGCTCCAGAGTCCTACGGGCTCGTGATCCGCAATCTCGATGCACTCGGCGTAGCCGACCTCGCTGGGAATCTGTTCCAAACGCTCACCGGATAAGCTTTGCGCAAGCCGCCGATGCGCCTCGGCGACTACGGCACCGGCTTTCATCGGTACTTTGTGAATGCTGGTAGAGACCACCGTGTACAGGTCGCGTTCGCCGACGTTGACGATCGCCATCACGTAGTTCGCGATCACCAGATCACGGTGTTTGTCCCGGTTTACCAATTCGCGCAGGACCCGCAGAGGATGACCGGCAAATTCGGCGCCCTTCCGGTACGGTTGAGACCGTCCGACGACCTTGGCGACAGGACTGTTGAACCACTTCTTTTTGTTCTCCCACTGCGCTTTGTAGTCCTCGATCGGGTATTGGATCAATTTCCCTTCCAGCTGTGGCTTCTTGGCGCGGATGTGCGGGAACACAGCATGGTCCAGGGCCGCGCGGGCGTTGACCAACTCCCGGATCGACACAGGTCGAGAGTACGGCTGGTCATCGCGCTGTCGGGGCTATGAGATCCGGGCGGCCAACTTCACCTTGTCCGGACCGGCGTCGGGCTGGCAGGCACCAATGTGACTTTAGGCCATCCGGACTGTGACCTGCGGCTCTGCCAATGGGATGACCGGCACGCGCATGATCACACCGGCGTGACCGAAAGGAGCCGGGCGATGAAAGCTGAGGCAGGCGACTGGTTGGTGATCAAGGGCACCCATGTTGATCAGGCGGATCAGCGTGGGCTGATCACCGAAGTGCATGGCGCGGACGGCGCTCCGCCCTACGTGGTGCG
>Ga0187766_10000374_pt1 | contig 24798 bp, 25 predicted proteins | sample 0216_QUI02_MP05__4_FD_132971 | JGI IMG/M metagenome (GOLD analysis project Ga0187766, IMG submission 132971) | Tropical peat soil microbial communities from peatlands in Department of Meta, Colombia - 0216_QUI02_MP05_20_MG | ecosystem: Environmental > Terrestrial > Soil > Wetlands > Peat ... | reverse complement strand
TGCCCGACACGGAAGCCTTGATCGAACGACTCACCAACGAAAACCACGATTTCCGCAAGCTCCGCGAGGAGCATCAGCGATACGAGCACGAACTGGTCGATCTCAACGGCCGAGGTTTCCTCTCTCCCGATCAGCAGTGGCGGGTGAGCGAGCTGAAGAAGCTCAAGCTCATCGCCAAGGATCGGATGGAGACCCTTCTCAGACACGCGCGCGCCGCGACGCACGCCTGAGTCGAGTCCCGCGCTCGGACGATGGCCCCGCCGCGGGAGGTGGACGGTTTCCGCGGCCTGTCCCACCTGACTCCCGGCGGTGAGGCGCGCATGGTGGACGTCTCCGCCAAGACGGAGACGGTTCGCGAAGCGGCGGCCCACGTCGTCCTCAAGATGAAGGCGGCCACGCTGGCCGCGGTGCGCGCCGGTCAGCTCGCCAAGGGTGACGTCCTCGGAGTGGCCCGCACCGCCGGCATCATGGCGGCCAAGAAGACGCCCGAGCTGATCCCGCTCTGTCATCCGCTGCGCATCACCGGCGTGGACGTCGACTTCGTGCTCGACTCGCGGCGCTCCACGATCACGGTGCGCGCGCGCGTGCGGACGGTGGACAAGACCGGCGTCGAGATGGAGGCGCTGACCGCGGCGGCGGTCGCCGGGCTCACCGTGTACGACATGGTGAAGGCGGTGGACCGAGGCGTCGTGCTCGGCGACCTCTGCCTGCTCGAGAAGTCGGGAGGCAAGTCCGGCAGCTGGAAGCGGTCACGATCATGACCACCGCGATCATCTATTCCGATGAGTGGCGGCACTTCGACTACGGGCCGGAGCACCCGCTCCGCATGGAGCGCCTCGGACTCACGTGGCGACTCATGGAGGCGTACGCCCTCACCGCGCTGCCGCGCGCGAAGGTCCTGGCCCCCGAGCCGGCGCAGCTCGAGCAGATCGCGCGCTTCCACACCCGCGAGTACATCGAGATCCTGCGCGCGGTGAGCGTCGGCGACTGGGTGCCGCACGCCGGCCGCTACGGCCTCGGCCCCGGCGACAACCCGATCTTCCCGGGCCTGTGGGAGGCGGCGCAGCTCGCGGCGGGCGGCTCGCTGCTCGCCGCCCAGCTCGTCGCCGACGGCGAGGCCGACCGTGCGTTCCACTTCGCGGGCGGTCTCCACCACGCGATGCCGGGGCGCGCCTCGGGCTTCTGCTACGTCAACGACGCGGTGCTCGCGATCATGCGCCTGCGCGAGCGGGGATTCCGGGTGGCCTACGTGGACATCGACGCCCACCACGGCGACGGCGTCCAGTTCGCGTTCTACAAGGATCCGAACGTGCTGACGATCTCCACCCACGAGCGCGGGGACCGGCTCTTCCCGGGCACCGGCTTCGTGGTCGAGATAGGCGAGGGCGACGGCCTCGGGTACTCGGTGAACGTGCCGCTCCAGCCTCTGACCGACGACGCGGTCTACCAGGAAGCCTTCGACGCGGTGGTGCCGCCGCTCGTGCGCAAGTTCAAGCCCGACGCGCTCGTCATCCAGCTCGGCATCGATTCACACCGCACCGACCCGCTCACCCACCTGAGCCTCACGGTGCAGGGTTTCACCTGGGCGGTGAAGCGGCTGCTCCCGCTCGCGCCCCGCGTGGTCGCCCTGGGCGGCGGCGGCTACGACCTGGCGAACGTGGCGCGGGCCTGGACCTCCGCGTGGGCGGCGCTGAACGAGATGGCCCTGCCCGACGCGCTGCCGCCCGAGACCCACGCGATCATGCAGCGGCTGGGGCTCGCGCGCCTCTCGCTGACCGATCCCGCCGAGACGCTGCCCGCGGACACCCGGCGATGGGCGGAGGAGTACGCCCGGCGGCAGGTGGGCGAGATCCACGAGCGGATTTTCCCGCTGCACGGGCTATGAGCCGGTGACCGTGGAGGCGACCACCGGCTCACCCGCGGCGCCCGTGGCGCCGGCGGCGAATCCCGCAACGGCCTCGGCGAGCCCGGTCACGATCCGGGTCCCGCTCAAGGTCAAGCTGAGCCTGCTCATCACCGCGCTGGTCGTCCTCACGGTGGCCCTGGTCGGACTCTTCCTCCTGCGGCAGCAGCAGCGGAGCCTGACCGCGGAGATGACCAAGCGGGGCCTTACGATGGCCGAGAACTTCGCGGCGAGCGCCAAGACCCCGCTGCTCACCAACGACGACCTCACGCTGGGCGTGCTGGTCACCGACGCGATGAAGGATCCCGACGTGGCCTACGTGATCGTCGCGGACCACGACGGCAAGGTGCTGGCCCACTCGGATCCGCGCGCGGTCAAGGGCACGGTGGAGCGCCCGAAGGGGCTCGAGCCGCTGCAGGACCAGCTCCTCGTCCAGAACTACAAGACGCCGCAGGGACGCATCATCGACTTCGCGGTCCCCCTCGTCTACAGCGGCGTGCCGGTCGGCGCGCTCTACCTGGGCTTCAGCGAGGAAGCGATCAACGCCGCGCTCGCGAGCGCCCGCAACCAGGCGCTGCTGATCACGCTGCTGATGGTGCTCGCCGGGCTGGGCGGCGCGATCGGCCTCGCCGCGCTGCTCTCGCGCCCGATCTTCCGCCTGGTGCGCGCGACCGGCGCCGTCGCGGAGGGCAACTTCAACATCTCGCTGCCGGTGGCCTCGCGCGACGAGCTGGGCGTGCTCACCGACTCGTTCAACCGCATGGCGCGCAGCCTGCGCGAGAAGGAGATGATCAAGCGCGCCTTCACGCGTTACGTGGCGCGCGAGGTCGTGGAGGAGATCCTCAAGGACCCCGAGCACCTGGTGCTCTCGGGCGAGCGGCGGCAGGTCACCGTGCTCTTCTGCGACGTGCGGGGCTTCACCCCGCTCTCCGAGCGACTGAGCCCGGAGGAGGTCGTGCTGCTGCTGAACGACTTCTACAACCTGATGATCGAGACCACGTTCAAGTACGACGGCACCCTCGACAAGTTCCTGGGCGACGCGGTGATGGCGGTCTTCGGCGCACCCATGGCCCACCCCGACCACTCGGCGCGCGCGATCCGCACCGCGCTCGCGATGCAGGAGGGCATCGGCGGGCTCAACGAGCGGCGGGTGCGCGACGGCAAGGAGGCGATCTCGGTCGGCATCGGGGTGAGCGCGGGCGAGGCGGTGGCGGGCACCGTGGGCACCGAGGACCGCATGGAGTACACGGTCATCGGTGACAGCGTGAACCTGGCCGCGCGGCTCGAGTCCAACGCCAAGCCGGGCCAGATCCTGATCAGCCACCGCACCTACGAGCGCGTGCGCGACCTCGTCGAGGTACGCCCGCTCGGGCGGATCCGCGTGAAGGGCAAGGAGGAAGAGGTGGAGGTCTACGAGGTTCTCGGACTCGCCCCGTAGTTTGACCGCTTCCCCACCCGCTCAAGTAGGATAAGAGGATGCTGATCCGACGGATCGCGCGTCGGCGCGCGCTACTGCTGGCGGGCGCCGTGCTCCTCCTGGGCGCCTGCGCCTCCACCGCTCCCGCCCCCGCGCCCCGCGAAGCCGGCCCGGCGCCCAAGGCCGCGCCGCGGCCCGCCGCGTACGAATCCGACGACTTCGTCATCACGTTCGCCCAGCCGGGCGACACCCCCGAGTCCCTGGCCCAGCGCTACCTCGGTGCAGCCGACAAGGTGTGGATGATCGAGGACTACACCGGGCTCCGCGCCTTCACGCCCGGGCAGGAGGTCGTGATCCCGCGGCGGTCGTGGAACCTGGCCGGGGTGACGCCGGGCGGCTACCAGATCGTGCCGATCCTCACGTATCACAACCTGGCCGAGCAGGCGAAGGGGCGGCTGGTGCTGGCCGCGTCGAGCTTCCGCGAGCAGATGAACTATCTCAAGACGAACGGCTACCGTGTGGTGAGCCTCGCCGACTTCGTCGAGTTCACGCGGCTCAACCGCCAGCTGCCGCAGCGCGCGGTCGTGCTGACGTTCGACGACGGCTATCACTCGTTCAAGGACTTCGCCTATCCGGTGCTCAAGGAGCTCGGCTTCACCGCGACGCTCTTCATCTACACCGACTGGGTCGGCGCGGGCCGCGCGGCGCTCAGCTGGAACGATCTGCGGGAGCTGGCCGCGGCCGGCTTCGACATCCAGGCCCACACCAAGACGCACGCGGACCTGCGTCGCGCCCAGGGCGAGACCGAGGCCCAGTACGCGCGGCGGATGCAGGCCGAGCTGGAGCAGCCGCAGGAGCAGTTCGTGAAGAACCTAGGCCACCGGAGTCAGATCCTGGCCTACCCGTACGGCCGCTGGGAAGAAGGCCTGCTCCCCAAGGTGAAGGAGTACGGCTACATCGCGGCCTTCTCGGTACGGCGGCAGGGCAACGCCTCGTTCGTGCGGCCGCTGGCCGCGCACCGGAGCCAGATCTACTCCGAGATGACGCTCGACGACTTCGTGAAGAACCTCAACGTCTTCGAGGAGGAAAACCTCCGGTGATCTCGCCCGCGAGGGGACTACTCGCCGCGGCAGTAATCGGCCTCGCGGTCGGCGGCTGCGCGTCCCTCCGCGGGACCTCCGGCGGGGCCGGCACGCCGCCGGCACCGATCGCGCGGGATCCTCTGGCCGCGCGGCATCGCCAGCAGGCCGAGGCCCTCGATCGGGACGGCCAGCTCCGCCGCGCGGCGGAGGAGTGGAAGATCGTCCTGGCGATCACCCCGAACGACGCCAAGGCGCGCGAGGCCCTCGGCGCGCTGCAGGCGCGCATCGATCAGGCGGTGACCGGACGGCTCGACGAAGGTCGCAAGGCGCTCGCGCGCGGCGTGCAGGTCGAGGCGCGGCGCAAGTTCCTGTCCGCCCTCGCGCTCGACCCGTCGAACCGGGCCGCGTTCGACGCCCTGCAGAACAGCACCCGCGAGGTCGAGTTCATCGCCTACACCGTGAGGGCGGGGGACACGCTCTCGAGCCTGGCCCAGCGCTACTACGGCGATCGCTCCCGGTCCGAGGTGATCTGGGAGACCAACCAGCTCCCGCCCAATCCGAAGCTGCAGCCGGGGACCACGCTGAAGATCCCCGAGATCCCCGGTGTGCCCTTCGTGCATCCGGATGCGCCACGCCGTTCCGCGCCCGTGGTGGCCGCGGTCCCGACCCCCGACATGCCCCGTCCCGCTCCGGGCGTCCCGGCGCCCGGGGCGTCGGCCCCGGCCACACCGCCCGGCGCGGCGGCGCCGAAGGAGGAGTACACTCCCGAGGTCAACCCGCTGCTCGCGGAGGCGCGCGAGGCCATCGATCGGAGCGATTTCGGCGACGCCCTCACGTCCGTGGACAAGTACCTGGCGGGCAAGCCCGGCGATCGGGACGGGCTGGCGCTCAAGAAGCAGGCGCTCTATGGTCAGGCCAGGAGCCAGATGGACGCCAAGCAGTACAACGAGTCGATCCAGAGCCTCACCCAGCTGACGAGGCTACAGCCCGACTACGAGGACGCGGGAGCGCTGCTCAAGCAGGCGCGCGCTCGTAACATCGAGATGCACTACACTCAGGGCGTCCGGTTCTATCGCGAGGAGAAGCTCAAGGAAGCCATCGCGGAGTGGCGCCTCGTGCTCGAGATGGACCCGAATCACGCGAACGCCCGCCGCAACATCGACCAGGCCGAGAAGCTCCTCAAGGGCCTCGAGCAGCGGATGAAGAAGGGAACAGGAGGAAACTCGCAATGAGTCCACGCGCCCGATCGCTGACCGCCGTGCTGCCGATCCTTTCGCTCACGCTGCTGCTCGCGGGCTGTCCGAAGCGCCCCGCGATGACTGCGGCCACCGCGCCGCCGCCCGTCCCGCCGGCCGCGGCGGCACCGCCCACGCCCGCGCCAGCCCCGGCGCCGGCGCCGGCCCCGGCTCCGGTGGCGCCGCCGACCGTCGCCCCCGCGCCGCCCAAGGAATACCAGGCCAACGACGCGCTCAAGCCGGTCTACTTCGCGTTCGACAAGGCGGACATCCGCCCCGCGGACGCCAAGATCCTCGACGCGAGCGCGGCGTACCTCAAGGCCAATCCCGGCCAGTTGGTGCTGATCGAGGGGCACTGCGACGAGCGTGGCACCTCGGAGTACAACCTGGCCCTCGGGGAGCGGCGCGCGAAGGCGGCCGCGAACTACCTCATGGCCAACGGGGTGGAGGCCGGGCGCATCACCACGATCTCGTACGGCAAAGAGCGGCCGGTGTGCACCGAGCACAACGAGGCGTGCTGGTCGAAGAACCGTAACGACATGTTCTTGACCAAGGAGCGCTGATCCCCCCAGAGGGAGGAAAGGCAGCTCAGTAATCTTGGGGTCCGATATAGTTCTTGACATCACCGGTCGGGATAGTAGTATTTGCTCGTGCCGTCGGTTCTTCCCGCACCCCCCGAGATAGCCCGCGGGGACCGTTGCCTCACCTGCTCGACCCGGATCGTCGTGCGGAGCGAGGGAGCGGTCCTGGTGAGAAACGCCATCTTGCGAGTGGACCAGCACTCGAGTCGCGTGACCGCGAAGTGTCCACGCTGTAAATCCTGGGTCGAGGTACCACTCCGGTACGTCGGATGAGGCCCTCCTAGACAAGGCGCACGTCGCAGCACAGAGACAGAAAGCCGAGAGGAGGTCGCGAAGCGCGGCCTCCCTCGGCTTTCGCATTTTCGAGCACCCGGAGGAGGCAGACGTGAGCGAGCCGGTGAAGGAGACGAAGGCGCAGCGGGTCGAGCGGCTCAAGCGGGAGATGAATCCGTGGGCCGCCTACGGAGAGATCGTGCGGTTCGCGCGCGACGGCGTGGAGTCCATCCCCCCGGAGTGGCTCGGCACGTACTTCCGCTGGTGGGGCATCTACACGCAGGGCGACGGCGTGGGCGCGGTCGGCGGCAAAGGGGGCGAGGGCCGCGCGGTGCCGTACTTCATGCTGCGCATCCGCATCCCGAACGGCTTCCTGACCAGCCGTCAGCTCATCACCATCGCCGACCTGGCCGATCGCTACGCGCGAGGCGTCGCCGACATCACGGTGCGCCAGAACATCCAGCTCCACTGGGTTCGCGTGGAGGATCTTCCACCGATTTTCTCCGCCCTCGCCGGCTGTGGCCTCGGCAGCCTGGGGACCTGCGGCGACGTGACCCGCAACATCACCGGCTGCCCGCTCGCGGGCCTCGACGGCGACGAGGTCCTGGACGCGGCGCCTCTCGTGCAGGCCGCCACCGCCATGCTCAACGGCAGCCCGGAGTTCTACAACCTGCCGCGCAAGTACAAGGTCTCGATCACCGGCTGCCGGACGTGGTGCACGTACCCCGAGATCAACGACGTCGGGCTCACCGCGGTGCGCGATCTCTACTCCGCCCGGGTCGGCTTCTCCCTCCGGGTAGGCGGCGGGCTCTCCACCCAGCCCCACCTGGCGCGTCGGCTCGACGCCTTCGTGCGGCCCGACCAGGCGCTGGCGGTGGTCAAGGGCGTCTCCGAGATCTTCCGGGACAGCGACGTGCTCCGGCAGAACCGCGAGAAGGCGCGGCTCAAGTTCCTGTTCCTCGACCAAGGATGGACGCCGGAGCGATTCCTCGACGAGCTCCATCAGCGGCTGGGCTACCGCCTCGAGCGCGCGGTGCCCGAGGTCTTCCCCGAGGAGGCCTACCGCGACCACGTGGGCGTTCACCCGCAGCGGCAGGACGGCCTCGTCTACGCGGGCCTGCCCATCCTGCGCGGCCGGCTCGCGCCGGAGCCGATGCGCCGGATCGCCGACCTCGCCGATCGCTTCGGCAGCGGAAACCTTCGCACCACCAGCATGCAGAACCTGATCATCGTCGACGTCCCGCGGCGCCGCGCCGGCCTACTGGAGCGGGAGCTGGGCGATGCCGGGCTACGGGTCGACGGCTCGCCCTTCCGCCGCGGCACGGTCGCGTGCACCGGCAGCGAGTTCTGCAAGCTCGCGCTCACCGAGACCAAGGGCTTCGCGGCATGGCTCGTGGACGAGCTGGAGGGACGGCTGCCCGGCTTCCAGGAGCATCTGCGGATCAACGTCACCGGCTGCCCGAACAGCTGCGGCCAGCACTGGATCGCCGACCTCGGCATCGAGGGCAAGAAGGTGAAGGTGGACGGTCGGCTGGTCGACGCCTACTACTTCTGCGTCGGCGGCGCGGTCGGCAAGCACCAGGCGGTGGCGCGGCCGATCGGCTACCGCGTGCCCGCGACCGAGGTGCCGGAGGCCATCGAGCGGCTGCTGCGCGCCTACCTCGCCGAGCGGCGCCCGGGGCAGCGCTTCCGCGAGTTCTGCGCGGCCCACACGGACTCGGAGCTACGGGTCCTCCTGGCCGGCGCTCCGGTCGAGGCGGTGGACCGCGACGTCGCGGCCGGCCCGGTGCCCCACGGGCTCGAGGGCTGAGCTCGAGATCCATCAATCCATCACCGAGGAGGAGACACGCTCATGACGCTACGACTTGGCGACGCCGCTCCCGATTTCCACGCCGAGACGACCACGGGCCCCATCGCCTTCCACGACTGGCTCGAAGACCACTGGGGCGTGCTGTTCTCTCACCCGCGCGACTTCACCCCGGTGTGCACCACCGAGCTCGGCTACGTGGCCCGGCTCAAGCCCGAGTTCGACCGGCGCGGGGTGAAGGCGATCGGTCTCTCGATCGATCCGCTCGACTCGCACAAGGGATGGGCGGCCGACATCCTGGAGACGCAGGGCCACGCGGTGAACTTCCCGATCATCGCCGACCCCGATCGGAAGGTGGCCAACCTCTACGGGATGATCCATCCGGCCCACGACGAGGTCTACACGGTGCGCACCGTGTTCGTGATCGATCCCAAGAAGAAGATCCGCCTCTTCATCACGTATCCCCAGACGACCGGGCGCAACTTCGACGAGATCCTCCGGGTGATCGACTCGCTGCAGCTCACCGACGGCCACCGCGTGGCCACGCCGGTGAACTGGAAGCCCGGCGAGGACGTGATCATCGTGCCCGCGGTCGGCGACGAGGAGGCGCGGAGCAAGTTCCCGAACGGCTGGCGGGCGCTCAAGCCGTACCTGCGCCTCACCCCGCAGCCCCGCTGACCCCGGTGAGCGGATATTTCCCGGTGCTCCTCGACCTGGCCGGCCGCGCCTGCCTGGTGGTGGGCGGCGGCGCGGTGGCCGAGGGCAAGGTGGCTTCGCTGCTGGCCGTCCAGGCGCGTGTCACGGTGGTGAGCCCCACCCTGACCGCGCGCCTTCACGCGCTGGCGGCCGCGGGCCGGATCCAGAGCCTCCGGCGCGCGTATCGCCACGGGGACCTGGCCGGCCATCAGATCGCGTTCGTCGCCACCGACGACCCGGACGTGAGCGCGTCGGTATCGGCCGAGGGCCGGGCGCGTGGTGTGTGGATCAACGCGGCCGATGAGCCCGCCCGCTGCGACTTCATCCTGCCGTCGGTGATCCGGCGGGGCCGCCTCGTGGTCGCGGTCTCGACGGGCGGGGCCAGCCCGACGGCGGCGCGGGCCATTCGCCTGGAGCTCGAGGCCTACCTCTCCACGGAGCACGCGATGCTCGTGGAGCTGGCGGCCGAGGTCCGAGGGGATCTGCGGCAGCGCGGGATCCGGGTGGATGGCGCGCGCTGGCGGCGCGTCCTCGACGGCGGCCTGCGGAGGCTCATCGCCCGGGGAGACCACGCGAAGGCGCGCGCCCGGCTGGCGCGGGGGCTCGGCGCCGCGTGATCGCGCCGGGTCGCGTCTACCTCGTCGGGGCGGGCCCCGGCGATCCCGGGCTCATGACGGTGCGCGGCCTCGAGCTGCTCCGTCGCGCCGATGTCGTCGTCTGCGACCGCCTGGTCGACCCGCGACTGCTCGACGAAGCCCCCGCGAGCGCGGAGCGCGTCTTCGCGGGCAAGCACGCCGGAACCCACTGTCTGCCGCAGGAGCGCATCAACCAGCTGCTGATCGACTACGCGCGGCGGGGACGTTCGGTGGTCCGGCTGAAGGGCGGCGACCCCTTCGTGTTCGGGCGCGGCGGGGAAGAGGCCCTGGCCCTCGCGAAGGCCGGCATTGCCTTCGAGGTGGTGCCCGGAGTCAGCGCGGCGGTGGCGGTCCCCGCCTACGCCGGCATTCCGGTCACCCACCGCGGCGTCGCCTCGTCGTTCGCGGTGGTGACCGGCCACGAGGATCCCGGAAAGGCCCGGACGGCGGTAGACTGGGCGCGGCTGGCCACCGCCGTCGACACGATCGTCGTGCTGATGGGGCTGCGGAGCCTGCCGCGGATCGTCGCGGAGCTGATGGCCGGAGGCCGGTCGGCGGCCACGCCGGTGGCGCTGATCCGCTGGGGAGCGACGGAGGCGCAGACCACGGTGGTCGGCGCGCTGGGCGACATCGTCGCCCGCGCGGCGACGGCTCGCCTCGCCCCGCCGGTCGTCGCCATCATCGGTGACGTGGTGCGGCTCGGGGGGCGACTGCAGTGGTTCGAGGCGCGGGGGGAAACGTTGGAGGCGGCCCTGGCGCTCTGCGCCGCGGAGGATCCATGAATCGACGACAGTTCCTGACGCTGGGCGCGGTGGCGAGCGGGACGTTCGCGGTGGGTGGGCTCACCCGGATCGGCGGTCGGCCGGTCGCGGCCCAGGGCAGCGCGCCGCCGGTGGTGGACCGCGTCGTGCTCACCAACGTGGTGGACAACGTCTACGACATCTTCGCCAAGGCCGGGCGCCTCGACACGATCGCGGTGGAGCGCGCGCCGTTCAGCGCGACCTCCACGCTGCTCGCCGAGCACGGTCTGGCGTACCACATCGAATCCGTCCGCGGCGCCGAGCGGCGGCAGATCCTGCTCGACTTCGCGCTGACCGACGTGAGCCTCTTCAACAACTACCGCACGCTCAAGGTCGATCCCTACGCGGCGGACGCGCTGATCCTGAGCCACGGCCATCTCGATCACTACGGCGCCCTGCCGACGCTGGCGACCGCCGGCCGCGGCAAGTTCAAGCCCGGGCTCACCGTGTACGCGGGTGGTGAGGACACCTTCTGCCATCGCATGGTGGTGACGCCAGCCGGGACCATCGACCAGGGCGAGCTGGATCGCCCGACACTCGAGGCCCGCGGGCTCCGGGTCGTGCTCGCCAGGCAGCCCGCGGTCGTCTCCGGGCAGGCCTTCACTTCGGGACAGATCGCGCGGGTCACCGACTTCGAGCGACCGCCCGCGGCCTCGCGGCTCCGGGCCGGCCCGGCGGACGGCGCCTGCTCCGCGAGCCACTTCGGGCTCGTGAAGGTCGAGGCCAGGCCCGGGGACCTGGTCCCCGACAACTTCCAGGGCGAGCACGCGACCGCCTTCAACCTGAAGGACCGGGGTCTCGTGATCATCACGTCGTGCGGCCACGCGGGCGTCGTCAACTCGGTCCGGCACGTCCAGAGGGCGACCGGGATCGAGAAGGTGCATGCGATCGTGGGCGGCTTCCACCTGGCCCCGGCCCCCGAGGAGATCGTGGCCAAGACCGTGGCTGCCTTCAAGGCGATCGACCCGGACTACATCATCCCGGCCCACTGCACCGGCCTGAACACGATCATGGCGGTGTACCGGGAGATGCCGGCCAAGCTGGTGATGCCGTCCACCGGGACCCGGGTGGTCTTCGGCGCCTGATTTCTGGCCTGCCGCATCGGGATTGTTTGACAGCCGATGCGGTCGGTGCCTACCGTGAGGGCGGAGGGAAGCCATGAAGACGCCACTGCTGACCGCCCTGCTCGTCCTCGCCGGCGCCGGGATCGTCTCGGCTCAGGCCAAGTCCCCGCCGCTGAATCTGGAGTACAAGGATCGGCCGCCCGCGGTCGTGACGGTACCGCCCAAGCAGATCGACGAGGACACCGCCCAGGCGATGAGCGAGCTCGACAAGCAGCGGACCGAGAAGATGCTCCGCGAGAGCCAGCCGGCGCCGGCGTCGCGACCCGATCTGAACCACGACGTCACGCAGGGTGTGCAGTCGCAGAATCTCGGTGGCGCGCTTCGCCGCTAGCGGCGACGTCGCGCGGGGCGCAGGCGCACGCCGATGCGCATCTCCTCCGGCAGGGGCACGCCGTCGCGATAGGTCACGTGGTGGCCGAGGACGGCGGGGACCCGCGGCCCGGGTGTGATCACGCCGACCAAGTTCAGCGGATCGCAGGCGGACACCCGCACGACCTGGCCCTCGGGCGCCTCCCGACGGATCGCGCGCAGCGCCTCGAGGGCCTCGGGCGCTGCGAACTGCTCGCCGACGAATCCTCCCACGATGCGCCCGCCGCGCAGGTCGCCGCGCATCTCGAGCCGCCGGTAGACGCGTAGCAGATCGCGCCAGGCCGGCACGTCCGACTCGCGCTGGAGCAGGTCCCGGAAGACCACCCCGTAGCGCTTGACGTACTGCCGCGCCTTGGCCTCCACCACGTCGTCCGGCGCCGGCACGGCCGGCGGCTGCAGACGCGCCCAGCGGCCGGTGCCGGCGGACGGGCGCGGCACGACCGGTCGCCCTGGGCGTGTCCGGCGCCGCTTCTCGGCGTGGAGCAGGCTGCGGAGCCCCGCGAAGCCGTCCCCGGTCACCAAGCCCGCGGTGACCAGCTCGCACAGGGCCTCCTCCACTTCGACCCGCAGCCGGCGCACCGACGTCGCGATGTCGTCGACGAACGAGGCGCCGCGTTGATCGAGGTGCGCCAGCACGTCGCGCGCCGGTCCCGAGGGCCTTCCCGGGAGCGCGTGCTCGCCGCCAGGCTCCGGCCGCGAGTCGAGCAGCCACGCGAGATCGCGCCGGAGCAGGAGGGCCAGCGGCACCGTTGCCGCGAGGCGCCGACCGGCGTGGCGCGCGCTCTCGTGCAGCGCGAGCCGCCCCCACGTGACCTCGCCGGAGAGCGACAGCTCGTCCAGCCAGGCGGGCTGATACCCGGCGACGCGCATCGCCAGCAGCTCGCGCTCCCACGCGCCCGCGGCCGCCTCGAAGCCCTGGAGCCGCTCGATCACCCGCGAGAGACCATCGCGCCCGTGTTGCTGGCTGCCCGGCGCCACGTGCTGCCAGGCGAGCAGGAAGCGAATCAGGGCCGCCGGCGAGACCGGCTCGATCAGTCGGCGCAGCCCGTCGAGGGTTCGCCGGTGGATGCGGGCGAGCAGGCGGCGGTCGCACCACTCGACGCGCTCCGCCGCGATCGCCTCCGGCGTGAACCGGCCGCGCAGCGCGCCGCCCTCGGCCTCGACGCGCGCGAGCGCTCCGTCCATCTCTCCGATGGAGACGTCGAGCGCGGCGGCCATCGCGTCCGCGGTCGTCGGTCCGACGAGGCCGAGCCGGGCCCGCACGATCTCGACCAGCGCGCCGTCGCGATCGGTCCAGGCCGGCGCCCGCCGCCCGGGCGGCTCCACGACGTCGGGCTCGAACCGCCCGCGGGGCCAGACGGCGGCGGCCAGCGAGCGGCGCTCGGCCGCGATCCAGAGCGCGCGCCCGGAAAGGTGCAGGCGGGCCGCGCGTCCGGCCTCGATCAGCTCGTCCAGGTAGCCCGTCCAGGCCCGCGCGCCCGCCTCGGGCAGCGCGCCCAGGTCCAGCAGCAGGTCGTGCAGCTCGTCGGCGCTGCGCAGATCGGGCCGGGCCTCCTCGACCACCGCGGTGATCGCGCCGGGATCGAGGCGGCCCATGTCGTCCGCCACCGCGGCGGGCAGCCCGCGACGCAGGGTGACCGCGCGGGCCCGCCGCTCCTCGAGCGGGGCGTCGTCGAGGAACGCGTAGGGGTTGGCGTTCAGGATCTCGTGGGCGAAGACGGACGGCTCGGGCGTCTCGCGGACGACCCGCCGGATCTGGCCGGCGTGGAGCGCGGTGAGGCAGGCGCGCAGGCCGTCGATGTCCATGGCCTCGGTGAGGCAGTCGCGCAGGGTCTCTCGCACCAGCGGGTGGTCGGGCACCTCGATCGGGCCGGCGCCCATGTTGTCCTGGCAGGCGACCTGGGCCGGGAAGACCGCGACGAGGAGATCCTCCGCGCGCATCCGCTGCAGGTACGGCGGGACGCGGCGACCGCCTTGCCAGCGCAGCAACGCGAGCGCGCGGTTGGCGTTCCAGCGCCAGCGCGTGGTGAACATCGGGGCCTGCAGCGCGGCCTGGGTCAGGAGCTCCTCGAGCCCGCTCGGGTGGAGCATCTCGAACACGGCCTCGAGCGGGAAGCTGTGCTGCGGCCCCAGCGAGAGCAGCACGCCGTCGTCGGTGGCCGCGGCCTGCAGCTCGAAGTTGAACGAGTGGCAGAGGCGCTTGCGCAGGGCCATGCCCCAGGCGCGGTTGACGCGGCCGCCGAAGGGCGCGTGAACCACCAGCTGCATCCCGCCCGCCTCGTCGAAGAAGCGCTCGACCACCACCGTGTCGCGCGTCGGCACCGCGCCCAGCGCGGCCCGGGCCGCCGCGATGTAGTCGCGCGCGAGCAGCGCGCCGCGCTCGTCGAGGCCGGTCTCGGCCATGAGCCACCGGGTCGCCGCGTCCGGGTCGTGCAGGCGGTCGGCCACGCCCTGGCGGACCGCGGACAGCTCCGCCGAGAGCTCGAGGGTGCGCGCGGGACCCTCGCCGAGCCAGAACGGGATCGTCGACGGCGCGCCCTGCGCGTCCTCGACCCGCACCCGCCCGCTCTCGATCCGGCGGATGCGCCAGGAGCTGTTGCCCAGCAGGATGACGTCACCGGCCATCGACTCGATCGCGAAGTCCTCGTCGAGCGATCCGATGGTCGTCTCGTCGGGCTCGAGCACGACCTCGTAGCTCGCGTTGTCCGGGATGGCGCCGCCGCAAGTGAGCGCGGCCAGCCGCGAGCCGCGCCGCGCCTTGAGCCGCCGCCCGACCGCGTCGCGATGAAGCCGCGCCCCGTGGCGTCCGCGCGTGGTGGCGATGCCCTCGGCGAGCATGTCGAGCACCTGGTCGAAGTCGTCGCGCGCGAGGGCCGCGTAGGAGGCGGTCCGCCGGCACAGCGCGAAGAGGCGATCCTCGTCCTGCTCCTCGGCCGCGCAGATCGCCACGATCTGCTGGGCGAGGACGTCGAGCGGCGCCTGGCGGAGCGCGAGCCGGTCGATCTCCCCCCGGCGCGCGGCCCGCACCAGCGCGGCGCACTCGACGAGCTGATCGCGGGTCAGGGGGAAGAGGCGTCCCTTGGGGGTGGCGAGCAGGGCGTGGCCCGAGCGGCCCACCCGCTGGAGCGCGGTGGCGATCGAGCGGGGCGAGCCGAGCAGGCAGGTGAGGTCCACCGTGCCCACGTCGATGCCCAGCTCGAGCGAGGCGGTCGCGACCACCAGGGACAGCTCGCCGGACTTCAAGCGCTGCTCGGCGTCGAAGCGCCGCTGCCGGCTCAGGCTGCTGTGGTGCGCGGCCACGCGCTGGACGCCCAGGCGCTCGGCGAGGTGCCGCGTGACCCGCTCGACGAGCCGCCGCGTGTTGACGAAGATCAGCGTGGAGCGATGCGCACGGGCCAGCTCGGCGACCCGGTCGTAGATCTGCTCCCACTGCTCGTTGGTGCACACCGCGCCCAGCTCGTCGCCCAGCACCTCGATGGCCAGGTCCATGTCGCGGCGCTGGCCCACGTTCACGATCTCGGGCATCGGTCGCGCCCCGCCCACCAGGAGCCGGGCCGCGGTCTCGATCGGGCGCACGGTGGCGGAGAGCCCGATGCGCTGCAACCGGGCGCCGCCTCCAGTCCGCACCAGCTCCTCGAGCCGCTCGAGCGAGAGCGCCAGGTGCGCGCCGCGCTTGTCGCCCGCGACCGCGTGGATCTCGTCGACGATCACGGTGCGGACCTGCGCGAGCCATCGGCGGCTCGATTCGGCGGTGAGCAAGATGAACAGGGACTCGGGCGTGGTCACGAGCACGTGCGGCGGTCGCCGCCCCGCGGCCCGCCGCTCGTGGGCGGGCGTGTCGCCCGTGCGCACCGCGGTGCGGATGCCCGGCGCGGCCAGGCCGGCCGCGACGGCGGCCGCGGTCAGCTCGCCCAGCGGCTCCTCGAGATTGCGCCGCACGTCGTTGGACAGCGCCTTGAGCGGCGAGACGTAGAGGATCGCGGTCCGGTCCTCCAGCCGTCCCTCCACCGCTTCCCGGAAGAGGCGATCGAGGCAGGCCAGGAAGGCCGCGAGCGTCTTGCCGGAGCCGGTCGGGGCGGTCAGCAGCACGTCGCGACCGGCCGCGATCAATGGCCAGGCCTGGACCTGCACGGCGGTGGGCTCGCGGTAGCGGCCGTGGAACCAGCGATCGACGACGGGATGGAACATCGACTCCAGTATAGGCAATCGGACAAGCGGGGGGCTCATTGACTCCGCTCACCGGCCTCCGTAGCCTTGTCGGGACATGAGCGAGCGGCACGAGACCGTGATCGTGGGCGGCGGGCACGCGGGCCTCGCCATGAGCTACCACCTGGGCCGGCTCGGGCGTCCGCACGTGGTGCTCGAGCGCGGGCGGCTGGCCGAGCGCTGGCGCAGCGAGCGATGGGACTCGCTGACCTTCCAGTTCCCGAACTGGACGCTTCGCCTCCCGGGCCAGGAGTACGCGGGGCCCGAGCCCGACGGCTTCGCCTCGCTCGCCGAGGTGATCGCGTTCATCGAGCGCTACCGGGAGACGATCGGGGCTCCGGTCCGGACCGGCGTGCGCGTGGACTCGGTGAGCCGCGCCGTGTCGTCGGGCACGCTGCATCTCGAGACCACCGACGGCCCGATCGACGCGGACAACGTCGTGGTGGCCACCGGACCCTATCAGGAGCCGGCGCTGCCGCCGGTCGCCGGCGCGCTCCCCGCGTCCGTGCGGCAGGTGCATTCGAGCGCCTACCGCAATCCGCGCCAGCTTCCCGCCGGGGCGGTTCTCGTCGTGGGCTCGGGCGCCTCCGGCTGCCAGATCGTGGAGGACCTGCTCGGCGGCGGGCGCACCGTGTACCTCTCGGTGGGCCGCCACCGCCGGCTCCCGCGGCGCTATCGCGGGCGCGACATGTTCTGGTGGATGGAGCGGATGGGCGCGCTGGGCGAGCCGCTCGAGGAGCGGCCGGAGGCGCGTGAGCGGCCGAACCCGCTGGTCACGGGCGTGGCGGGCGGCCACGACATCGACATCCGCGCCTACGTGGACGCGGGCGTCACGCTGCTCGGCCACGTCCGCGGCGTCGACGGAGCTAGGCTCCTCCTGGCCGACGACCTGGAAGCGCAGCTGGCCGCCGGCGACGAGGGCGCGGTCGCGTTCAGGCGCGCCGTCGACACCTACGTCGAGCGCGCGGGGCTCGACGCCTCCGAGGAGCCCGTTCCCTCGCGGCCGTCGGGCGCGCCGGCGCCACGGGTCCGCGAGCTGGACCTGGCCGCGGCCGGCGTCGGCGCGGTGATCTGGGCCACCGGCTTCCGGCGCGACTTCGGCTGGATCGACGCGCCGGTCTTCGACGAGCGGGGCGAGCCGATCCACACGCGCGGCGTCACGGCCTCGGCCGGGCTCTACTTCCTCGGCCTGCCGTGGCTCCACACACTCGGGTCCTCGGTGCTCTGCGGGGTGGGAGCCGACGCCGCGCATCTCGCGGCGTGCATCGCCTCGCGCGGCGCGGCCCGGCCGGTCCGGGTCTGAAGGAGGAGCGCATGGCGATCGAGTTCATCGGGATGATCGGCGTGAGGCCCGAAGGGGCCGACGGCGCGGCGGTGCACGTCATCGGCGGCGAGATCGATCTTGCGTGGGTGCGCGACTTCTCGCGCGCCCACGAGCAGGCCGGCTTCGACAAGGTCCTGGTCGGCTACATGTCGACCTCCGCGGACGGCTTCCTGGTCTCGAGCTACGCGGCCGCGCACACCGAGCGGCTCGGCTACCTGCTCGCCCACCGACCCGGCTTCGTGGCGCCCACCCTGGCCGCGCGGAAGGCGGCCACGCTGGACCAGCTCTCCGGTGGCCGGCTCGCGCTGCACATCATCACCGGGGGCAGCGACGCCGACCAGGCCCGCGATGGAGACTTCGCCGAGCACGACGTGCGCTACCGGCGGACCGACGAGTACCTGACGGTCATGCGCCGCGTGTGGACCGAGGAGCGGCCGTTCGACCACGCGGGCGAGTTCTACACGGTCACCGGAGCCTACTCCGACGTCAAGCCGGTCCAGAAGCCGTACGTGCCGCTCTACTTCGGCGGCGCCTCCGAGGCGGCCCATCGCATCGGCGCGCGGCACTGCGACGTCTACATGCTGTGGGGCGAGCCGCTGGCCGCGATCCGCGAGCGCATCGCGGAGGTGCGCGCCGCGGCCGCCGGGGCCGGCCGCGCGCCCTCCGAGCCACGCATCAGCGTCTCGCTCCGGCCGATCATCGCGCCCACCGAGGCCGCGGCGTGGGAGAAGGCGCGGGCCATCCTGGAGCGGGTGCAGGCCAAGCAGGGGCGGCGTGCGGCCCCGAACCCGGAAGCGGTCGGAGCCAAGCGGCTCGTCGACTTCGCGCAGCAGGCCGAGGTCCACGACAAGCGGTTGTGGACGCCGATCGCGGCCGCAATGGGCGGCGCCGGCAACACCACCGCGCTGGTGGGCACGCCCGAGCAGGTGGCCGAGGCGCTCCTCGACTACTACGACCTCGGCGTCTCCACGCTGCTGATCCGCGGATTCGATCCGCTGAACGACGCGGTGGAGTACGGGCGCGAGCTGATTCCGCTGGTGCGCGCCGCGGTGGCCCGGCGCGACCGGGATCGGGCCGCGGCCTGAGGCTTACCGCCGCCGGCTCAGCGGCCGCGCGTGGTCACGAGCGAGCGGACGAGGTCGTGGGCGGCCGGGCCGCTCCAGTCCTTGGCGCCGACCAGCCGCCCGAGCAGGCGCCCCTCGCGATCGACCAGGTACGCGGTCGGCGGGCCCCAGACGCCGTAGAGGCGGCCGGTGACGTCACCGCTGCCGTCGAGCAGCACCGGCGCGACGTAGCCCCGCTCGGCGACCGTCCGCTTCACCAGCTCCGGGCTCTCCCGGAAGCTGATCAGCAGCACCTCGAGCCCTTGCCCCTTGAACTCCTGATACAGCCGGTTGACGGAAGGTAACTCCTCCCGACAGTCCGGTCACCAGGTGGCCCAGAAGAAGAGCAGCAGCGCCTTGCCCCGGTAGTCCTCGAGTCGGACGGTGTGGCCGTCGAGCGTGGGCAGAGCGAAGGCCGGGGCGGCCTTCGGCGGCTCGTAGGCCGCCACCCCCATCTTCTCCCAGGCCGGCGGCGCGGCGGCGGGCTGCGCCGCCGCGACCGCGGCCCAGAGCGCCGCCGCGAGCACGCTCCCCGCGGCGAGCTTCGTGGTCATCGTCACGCGCCGGATTCCTTCACGGCTCGGAGCACATCGGCCGGATCCAGCAGGTCGAGCGGGTTGTCCTGGACCTTCACGTACTTCACGACCCCGTTCTTGTCGATCACGAAATAGGCGCGCTTGGCGTACCGGTAGATGGGGCTCTTGTCGTCGGTGACCAGCGCGTCGTAGGCGGGGAGCATCGTGCGGCGGAAATCGGACACCAAGAGATAGCTGATCTTGTTCTGCTTCTCGAACGCTTCCAGCGTTGCCACGTGATCGGCACTCACGCCCACGACCTGGGCGTGCGCGGCCTCGAACTGGGGCAGGGCCCCCTCGAAGCCGAGCAGTTCCTTCGTTCAGGCGCCGGTGAAGGCCTGGATGAACGTGAAGATGACGACGGGGCCCTTGGCGGTCAGGTCGGAGAGCTTGACCTGCTTGCCGCCGGGGGCCGGCAGGGTGAAGTCGGGCGCCTTCTGCCCCACTTCCAGCGCGGCGGCCGGAGAGGCGAGAGAGAGGCCGGTCAGCAGCAGGGCCGCGACCAGCAAGGGGATGACGACTCGGCGCATGGCACGCTCCTTTCGCGGTTCAGGGTCCGATCAGGGTCCGGGGACGCGGATCACCGAGTACAGAACGTACCACTACCCGCCGAGGTTTCCGAAGCGCGGGCATAATGCGGTATGCCGCACCCGGTCCGGGTCGAGCCGGTCGCCGTCGGGGGCCCGTCCGCCCAGGTCGTGTCGCGGCGGGTCCACCAGGAGCGCGTGCTGCTGGCGGGCTGGGGTCGGGCGATCCTGCTGCAGCTCGCCCATCCCCTGGTGGCTTGCGGCGTGGCCGAGCACAGCCGCTTCTCGCGCCGGCCGCGCGAATGGCTCCGGCGCCTCGACCGGACGCTGCACGCCATGCTCGCGCTGACCTTCGGCTCGGCGGACGATGTCGCGGCCACCGCGGCGCGCATCAACGGCATCCACGATCGCGTCCACGGTCCGCTCGGGAAGGCTGCGGGCGGGCTCACCGCGGGCGCTCGCTACAGCGCGCACGACCCCGCGCTGCTGGCCTGGGTCCACGCCACCCTCATCGACTCTTTCCTCCTCACCTACCGGCGCTTCGTGGGACCGCTCGACGGGCTCGAGGCCGATCGGTACTGCTCTGAGTCGAGCGGTGTCGAGGCGATGCTGGAGATCCCGGCAGGGCGCCTGCCCCGGACCGAGGCCGAGCTTCGGCGCTACCTGGCCGACACGATGGCCTCCGGGGCGATCGAGGTCACGGACACCGCGCGGGCGTTGGCGCGCCAGGTGCTCGCCCCGCCGGTGCCGTGGCTGCTCGGGCCCGTGCTCCAGCCGCTGCTCCGGGTCGCCGCGCTTCCCGCCGTCGGGCTCCTCCCCCCGGCGATCCGCGAGGCCTATGGGCTGCCGTGGAGCACCGGCCGCGAGCGCGCGCTCCGCCTCATGACCGCGAGCAGCCGCGCGGTGCTGCCGCTAGTGCCGGGGACGCTGCGCTACTGGCCGGCGGCGCGGCGAGGAGCGCAGCAATGAGCGGCGCGATCACGCTCGCGATCGAGTCGCCGCGGCAGGCGGAGGTGGCGCGGCTGCTCGAGGCGCTCGACGCCTACCAGAGCTCGCTCTACCCGCCCGAGAGCAACCACTTCCTGGACGTGGACGCGCTCGCCGCGCCGACCGTCCGCTTCTTCGTCGCGCGCGCCGACGGGGAAGTGCTGGGATGTGGCGCGCTGCGGATCGATCCGGCCGGCTACGGGGAGCTCAAGCGCATGTTCGTGCTGCCGAAGGCGCGGGGCATGGGGCTCGGCCGACTCATCCTGGATCGGATCGAGCAGGAGGCGAGGCGAGAGAGGCTCGGCTGCGTGCGCCTGGAGACCGGGATCCACCAGCCCGAGGCGCTCGGGCTCTACCGGGCCGCGGGCTACGTGGTGCGGGGCGCCTTCGGGGAGTACGCGCCCGACCCGTTGAGCGTCTTCATGGAAAAGACCTTCTGACCGCTCCAGACCATGCCGAGGAGCGCCGCGGCGCTTCCGAGACCGACCGCGCTCCAGACCATGCCGCGGCGGATCAGATCGCGGCCGCGCGTCACGTGAACGAGCACGTGCGGGGGAATCTCGTCGAGCGCGGCGCGCACGCGCCACTTGGCGAAGGCCAGCGGGTCCGCCGGATGCCAGAAGGTGCCGTCATCGTCGGCGATGCACAGGTTGAGCTCGCAGCTCTGCGGCATGAGGCAGCGCTCGGCCTTCCAGCCGAGGCCACGGCCGCGCATCGCCCGGCTCTGCAGGCTCACGCGATCAGGAGCCATAGCGTTCCCATCCCGAGGAGCACGGCCGTCCGGATCAACCCTGGCAGTCCCATATTCGCCTCCACCGCGTCTGACGGTTCAACCAGCCGCTTCGTTTCACGTCGACGCGTCATCGAGCTTGGACCCGAGACGAAGCGCGGGCGCGACTCCTCGCGCAGAACCGGTGTGTGGCGAGGCCCCGCTCCAGCGACCCGCGCTCCGTCTCCGGCAACCTCTGAGAGAGCAAGAGCCGGGCCACCCCTGAACGAGTGGGAAATCGCACTTCTCGAAGGGCTCGCTGCTCTGCGTTAGGAAAGGTCGGGACGGTCCTGAGGAAGGAATTACCCTCAGGTGCCCCCGGAAGGCCCGGATCGCTCCCAGAAGCTGGTGCGGACCGGGGCCGGAGCCGTGTGGGCGCCCTCCCGAATTTGGAGCCCCGCTACCAGAAAACGACGGTCCGCCGGCGAGTCTCGACCAGGGCAGGCTGGCCTCTGATCGGTGTTACAGTAACGCGCATGCGTGGGGTGCTGGTCACGGTGGAAGGCGTCGAAGGATCGGGGAAATCCACGCAATGCGGACGGTTGGCCGCCTACCTGGCTGGCCGGGGGCTCGAGGTGGTCCAGACCAGTGAGCCCGACGGCACCCCCCTGGGCCTGCGGATCAGGGGCCTGTTCGAGGCGGGCCCGACCCCAACACCCCTGGCCCAGGCCTTTCTCTTCATGGCGGCCCGCCAGGAGCACGCGAGCCGGGTGATCGCGCCCGCGCTGGCGCGCGGGGCCGTGGTCATCTCGGACCGCTACGCCGACGCCACCGTGGCGTATCAGGGCTACGGCCAGGGGATGGACGTGCAGACGATCCGCGAGCTGAACCTCCTGGCCACCGGCGGGATCCTGCCCGACCTCACCCTGGTGCTGGACATCGATCCGGCCGGGGGCATGGCCCGCATCCACGGGCGCGCCCTCGACGCGTTCGAGAGAATGGACCTGGCGTTCCATCGGCGCGTGCGCGAGGGGTATCTGGAGATCGCGCGGAGCGACAAGAGCCGGGTGCAGGTGCTGTCAGCCGATCGAGACCCGGACCAGCTCCACCGAGATGTGATCCGCGCGGTGGACGACCTGCTGGCGCGGCGCGGAGGGCTCGGTGACGCTTGACGCCATCCGCGAGCAGCCCGAGGCGGTGACGCTCCTGCGCCGCGCGCTCGCCACCGGACGCGTGGCCCACGCCTACGCCTTCGTGGGGCCGGACGGCTCGGGGCGCAAGGCGACCGCGCTCGCGTTCGCGGCGGCGCTGGTCGCGCCCGAGGGCGGCCCGGCGGCCGCGCGCGTGGAGCGCGGCCGCCACCCCGACGTGCACGTGCTCGGGCCGACTCCGCCCGCCGGCAACCCGAAGGGGCCGCAGGCGATCCGGATCGAGAACGTCCGCGAGCTGGAGCGGCTCGCCGCGCTGAAGCCGCTCGAGGGGCGATGGAAGGTGTTCGTCGTCGATCAGGCCGAGAAGATGACCACCGCCACCCCGCAGGCGTTCCTCAAGACGCTGGAGGAACCGCCGGCGCGGACGGTCATCATCCTCGTGCTCGCCCAGCTCCGCACGCTGCCCCCCACCGTGCTCTCGCGCTGCCAGGTGGTGCGGTTCCGGCCACGCGCGACCGAGGGCGTGCGCGCGCTGCTGCCCGACGTGCGGAGCGAGGCGCACACGCGGAGCATCGCGCGGCTGGCCGAGGCGCGCGCGCAGGGTGTGGAAGCCATCCTGAGGCTGGGCGACCAGGTCGGCCGGGATCGGCAGGCCGCGGAGACCTTCGTCGAGGCGTGCTGGCTCTGGCATCGCGATCTGCTCTGCGCCCTGGCCGGCGCTCCGGTGCGGCTCGCCGCCTTCGGCGGGATGGGCCAGGAGCCGGGTCGCGCGCGGACGCTCGAGCAGGTGGTGGGCGCCCTGCGTGACTGCCGCGAGGCCTGGCTCGCCATCCAGGGCAGCGTCTCTCCGCGGCTCAGCGTGGAGGTGCTGCTGAGCCGTCTCACCGAGGCGGCGGCGTAGCGATGAGCGAGCCCATGGAGCCCACGAATCCCGCCCCGAATCCCCCGGTTGATCGAGAAGCCCCGGTCCCGCCGGTCGCGGAGGCGGCACCGACGCCCGTCGTCGACGAGGGACCGCAGTACCTGATCGGCGCGCGCCTGCGCCAGCCGCTCCTGGCCGAGGACCATCTCACCACCGATCCGGGCCTCCAGGTCGGCGACTTCGTGGTGGTCGAGGTGGCGGGCGGGGGCAGCGCGGTGGCCGAGGTGCGGCGCCCGAAGCGGCCGCTGCCCGAATGGAGGCGCGGGCGCGCGTACCGCCGCGTGCTCCGCCGCGCGACCACCGGGGAGGTTGCGGAGTGGCGCGAGCGGCGGGCCCGCGAGCTGCGGGGAATCGAGACCTGCCAGCGGATGGCGCGCGGCCGCTCGCTGCCGATGAAGGTCGTGGACGTGGACATCGAGGCGTCCCGCCGCCGGGTCACCGTGTTCTTCAACTCGGAGGAGCGCGTGGACTTCCGCGAGCTGGTCCGCGATCTGGCGCGGGAGTTCCACGCGCGCGTCGAGATGCGCCAGATCGGCGCCCGCGACACCACCAAGCTCCTCGACGGCATCGGTCCGTGCGGCCGACAGCTCTGCTGCTCGTCGCACCTGCGCAAGTTCGATCCAATCTCGGTGAAGATGGCGAAGGCGCAGGACATGCCGCTCACCGACAGCCGGCTCCTCGGCAACTGCGGACGGCTCAAGTGCTGCCTGCTCTACGAGTTCTCGACGTACGAGGAGCTGCGCTCGCGCCTGCCCCGCGTCAACACGCCCTGCTCGGCCTCCTGCGGCGGCAGCGGCTGCATGACCGGCAAGGTGCGGTCGCTGCGGGTGCTGAAGCAGTCGGTGGTGGTCGGCTTCCCGGACGGCACCGAGGCGGAGGTCCCGCTCGACCAGCTGACCTGGGAGGGACGCGACCACATCAAGCCGGCCTGAGGGCCGCGGCCATGGACACGTTCTACCTCACGACTCCGATCTACTACATCAACGCCCCGCCGCATCTCGGCCACGCCAACAGCACGATCATGGCCGACGCGATGTGCCGCTACCGGCGTCTACGGGGCGACCGCGTCTACTTCCTCACCGGGACCGACGAGCACGGGGAGCGGATCGCGCAGGTGGCGGCCAAGGAGGGCATCAGCCCGCAGGCCCTCGCCGACCGGAACTCGGGCGCGTTCCGGGAGGCGTGGCGGCGTCTCCGCATCACCAACGACGACTTCATCCGGACCACCGAGCCGCGGCACCAGAAGGTGGTGCGGGAGGTCCTGCAGCGTCTCCACGACGCGGGCGAGATCTACTTCGGCGAGTACGGCGGCTGGTACTGCTACGGCTGCGAGCGGTTCTACACCGAGAAGGAGATCGTGGACGGCAAGTGT
>Ga0187766_10000373_pt1 | contig 24805 bp, 21 predicted proteins | sample 0216_QUI02_MP05__4_FD_132971 | JGI IMG/M metagenome (GOLD analysis project Ga0187766, IMG submission 132971) | Tropical peat soil microbial communities from peatlands in Department of Meta, Colombia - 0216_QUI02_MP05_20_MG | ecosystem: Environmental > Terrestrial > Soil > Wetlands > Peat ... | reverse complement strand
TTCGCCTCGACTTCACCGCGCGGCGTCGCAACGGTAAAGCCGCGGCTTTCCCGGCGGAGGCCGATCATCGGCGTTTCGCCGAGAACCGTGGCGCCCGCCGCCATCACACGCTGGAGCAGCCCCTTGTGATAAAGGGCCGGATGAAGGCCTCCGTGGTGGTGCGTGACCCGCCCGCCCACATACTGGTCCGTGCCGATTTCGTCGCGTACGCCGCTCTTGCCGACCATGTCGAATTCAAATCCTGTGACCTTGCGCAGGGTCTCGGAGGTGCGCGCCATTTCCTCGTATTGGCCCGGCTTGAGAGCGCCTGTGAAGCGCCCCATGACCGAGAAGTGACAGTCGATTTTTTCCCGCGCGATAAACTGGCCGATAAATCCGAGCGCTTCGCGCGCTTCGCGCAGGAGCGCCTTGGCACGGGCCTCACCGTACCGGCGTGTCAGTTCTTCGAGCGACGGTTTGAGCATGTCACCGCACATCCCGCCATTGCGCGAGCTTGCACCTTGCCCCGGTGTTCCGGCCTCGAGTACGAGGACGGAGCGGCCAGCGCGCGCCAAGGTCAGCGCGGCTGAGAGGCCCGAATAGCCGGAGCCGATCACGGCCACATCGACGTGTCCCGGAAGCGGGGTACTCGCCACAGGCGTCAACGGCGCCTGATCCCACCAAAAGGGATCGGTTTTGAAACCGGGCGCCAGAATGTCTTCCGTCATCGCGCATCTCCCCTCTGCCGATGCCGGGTTCGCGGGCACACCCGGCGCTGCGGACCCGAGCAATGCTGCATCGTCACCGCCGTTGGACGGGCCATGGTCACGCCGAAGCACTCGGTCTCGCCGAGACGGCATTGTGCCAACGCGTCACGTTCTTGCATGCGGCCGGTACGGCAAGCTTGATCCAGCGGGCGAACTCGATCGCGACGAATGCGTCGATGTCGGCGGCGGTAAACCGCGGACCCGCGATAAATTCGCTCTCGCCGAGCCGCTTGTCGATATCGTCGAAGAAGTCGAGCGTGCGCGCCTTGCCGCGTTCGGCGAGTGCGGGAATTTGCTCGTAATCGTGCGGCCCGGCGAGTGCGCGACCCTTGAACCCAGGTGTGGAATTGCGAAAGGCCTCGCCCACCGCCTGGAAGCCGTCGAGTTCCATCCGATGTTGCCACATGGCGACGATGGCCTTGTCCTCGGGGTCGACGCCCAGAAGTTGAGGTGTCGGATGAGTCTCCTCGAGATAACGCCAAATTGCGACCACTTCTCCGATGCCGGCTCCGTCATCGAGCACTAGATACGGCACCACGCATTGGGGATTGATGGCGCGATAGGCGGGCTTAAGATGTTCGCCTGCCCGCAGATCGACTTGGATCGTCGGAATTTCGATGCCTTTTTCGGCCATGAACATTCGTGCACGGCGCGGATTGGGTGCTGGCTTGCAGTCGTAAAGTTTCATCGCATGGCTCCTTCCCGACCGGTCCCGCGGGAAATGAGCGCGGCCGGCATCTTCGGTCGGCCCGGAAAAATAAAGCATGGCGGCGCAAAGCGGAACGGGCAAGGCGGCTCGTCGCCGCGAGCGATAACGTTGGCCAGAGGGCGCCATACCTTGGAGCCGTGCAAGCGTACGACTCGCCTCGCCTTTATGGCGGACGGCCTTTGAGACGGCAAATTAACGTTCGAGAAGGGGACTAGACAGCGCCCCAGCGCTGATGCGCCCAGCGAACCGGTTGTTTGTTATGCTTGGGGGCCCGCTCGTCCTGGAAAGTTTGGTCCGAGGCGGGTACCGCATCGTTCGCGTTGTAAATGGCACTTTCGTGGCCGGAGAAGGCAGGTGGCTTTAAGATCGAATACGCCGTGATGCCCAGCAGCCAAGCGGCGGCGATGACAATTGAAGCCCTTAAATCCTGTCTTTTCATGGCCTCTGACCCTCTTTTCGGCGGGCGAGTGTGCCAACCGCGACGGCTCCAGGAACCATATGCTAAAATCATACCACGATACCCACCAAAGTCTAAACATTCTCTTAGCTTTAATGGTACCCAAATGCCGATTGTGCGCTTGCACGGGATCGATCACGTCGCGGCGCGCAGAAAGTCGAAATCGCATCCCTCGTCGGCTTGCAGCACGGCTTCATGGAAAAGCCTTGCATATCCGCGTTTTGGGCGCGGCGGCTGCTCGACGCCCTGGCGGCGCGCCGCTAACGTCTCCTCATCGACCAGAAGATCGAGCTGCCGTTCCTTAACGCTCAAGCGAATCCGATCGCCGTTGCGGACGAGCGCCAAAGGTCCGCCCGAAGCCGAATCGGGTGTGACATGGAGCACAATTGTTCCAAATGCGGTGCCGCTCATGCGCGCGTCGGATATGCGCACCATGTCCTTGACCCCGGCACGGGCGAGTTTGGCGGGGATCGGCAGGTAGCCGGCCTCTGGCATTGCGGCAGCGCTTTTCGGGCCGGCATTTTGGAGAACAAGAAAGTCCTCGGGGGTCACGTCGAGGGCAGGATCGTCAACCCTCGCCGCCAGATCCTCGAGCGAGGAGAAGACCACGGCGCGGCCCACGGTCTCGAAAAGGCGCTCCGAGGCTGCGGCACGCTTCAGGATTGCACCGCTTGGCGCCAGGGATCCGAAAAGTGCAACAAGACCGCCCTGCGCCTGAAGTGGCTGACCGAGACTGTGGATGATCCGCCGGTCCACCCAGCCCGGCGCCTCGGCGAGCCGGTCGCCGAGCGTTTCGCCCGTGATCGTGAGGCAATCGAGGTGAAGGAGGGGTTTGAGCTCGTGGAGGACAGCACTCATCGAACCTGCTGCGAAAAAATCCTCCATATAGTGCTCGCCCGCCGGCTTGAGATCGACGAGAACCGGGGTTTCGTCGCTGAGCGCGTTGAGACGGGTCAGCGACACCTTAATCCCGAGCCTACCCGCGATCGCAGTCAAATGGATGATCCCGTTGGTCGATCCCCCGAGTGCGAGCAAAACGCGTAACGCGTTCTCGACTGAGTGTTCGGTGATGAGCTTGTCGGGGCTGAGTCCGGAGCCGGCGAGGCTCACCGCGCGTGCACCCGTCGCCTCAGCGGCACGAAGCCGGTCGGCATGCACGGCCGGAATCGCGGCACTGCCCGGGAGGATCATGCCAAGCGTCTCCGCAATGCAGGCCATGGTGCTGGCGGTTCCCATTACGGCGCAAGTGCCGGCCGTTGTGGCGAGGCGTCCTTCGATCAGTTCGATTTCTTCGGCATCGATCTGCCCCGAACGGTACTGCGCCCAAAAGCGCCGGCAATCGGTACAGGCTCCAAGCCGGTGTTCCCGGTAGCGCCCGGTCATCATCGGTCCCGCGAGAAGCTGGATGGCAGGGGTGCCGGCCGAGGCCGCCCCCATGAGCTGAGCGGGGACGGTCTTATCGCAACCGCCGACCAGGACGACCGCGTCGAGCGGTTGGGCGCGCACCATTTCCTCGACGTCCATGGCCATGAGGTTCCGGAACATCATGCTGGTCGGCGTGAGGTATGGCTCACCCAGAGAAATGGTTGGAAACTCGAGCGGCAAACCGCCAGCCGCAAGAATTCCGCGCTTCGTCGCCTCGATCAGTTCGGGAAAGTGGCGATGACAATTATTGAGCCCACTCGCGGCGTTGGCGATCCCGACCACGGGGCGCCTGAGCATGTCGCTTGAGTATCCCATCGAGCGTGCGAATGAGCGCCGCAGATACGCCGCGAAGCCGGGGTCGCCGTATTGGGTCAAGCCCCGGGTAAAACCCCGGCTGGCACCGGAATTATCGCCGCCATTCTGGCTCTTGCGGGGGTCATTTCGGGCCATCGTGCGCTTCTCCTCTGGCCGTACCGCCGACGGCGACGCCAGCGGGATCATGGTTATGACAGGCATATCGAAGAATGCCGGTCAACTCCCATGGTTTTGTCCACCCTCCTCCAATCGCGGGGCGGTGGCGGATGTGATTTCGGTCACGCTTCGGTTGTGACGGGCGTCATATATCGACCGATGAGAGAGGTCTAATCTCCCCCGAACTTGGCCGAGCCTCCGACCGAGAGCCGAGGCTCCAAAGGCGGAAACAGGCCGTTTGAGGGTGCAATGAGTAGAGTTCATAAAAAGGACCAGGTCATGACACATCGTGACGTTTATTCGTCGTGGTTCATCGTTGTGGCGATGTTGGCGGTAATAGCTCTTTGATCGCCGACCCGAGATCGCCAACGGTCCCATTCGATATTCGGTCGCACAAAGCGCTGCCGGCGCGCCGAGGTTAGGCGCGGTCCAGCGCAGTCCAAACCAGGAGCGACCGGATCGACACCCCCCCTTGAAGTGCCCTAAATCGACCGATAGGGTAAGGCTGATTCTCAAAACGGCTCGATAAGCAAAAACTGAAAAACGTTGGAGGAGCAATGATTTCGAGGGCAAATCGGCCGGCTCGCGGTCGTAGCATTGGATGGGCATACTTTCTTGCATGCATAACATTTGTCGCTGGCCTGACTTTCGGTGCCGGCGCTTCGAATGCCGCGGATAAGCCCCATGTGAGGATTGCGGTCGGCGGCGCCACCTGCCTTTGTTATCTGCCGACGGTGCTTGCCGGTCAGCTTGGATTCTATGAAAAGAACGGTATCGACGCGGAACTGATCAATCTCAAAGGCGGTTCTCAAGCGCTGACCGCGGTGCTCGGCGGCAGTGCCGACGTGGTGTCGGGGTATTACGACCACACGGTCAATCTCGCACCCAAAGGCAAATTTCTCGCAGCGTTCGTCGTCTACGATCGTTTTCCGGGTTTGGTCCTTGTCGTTTCGCCAAAGAGCACGGCGCAGATCAAGAGCGTCGCCGATCTGGTGGGCCAGAAGGTCGGCGTGTCGGCGCCTGGATCGTCGACCGATTTCTTCCTGAAGTACGCGCTGAGCAAAGCGAACATCGATCCCGGCAAGGTTTCCGTTCTGGGCGTCGGGCTCGATGCGACGGCCGTGGCGGCGATGGAGCAAGGGCAGGTTCAGGCGGCCGTGATGCTCGATCCTGCGGTCACGCAGCTCGAGGGCCGAAACAAGGACGTCCGCATTCTCCTCGACACGCGCAGCGAGGCGGACACGCGCAAGACATTCGGGGGCGACTATCCCGGTGGCGCAATCTACGGCCTCGCGGATTGGGTAAAGGATCACGGCGCCGAAGCGCAGATGCTGACCGACGCTATCGTCGAGACGCTTCAGTGGATTCACGCCCATACGGCGGAGGAAATCGCCGCGAAGATGCCGGCGGAATATGTGGGCGAGGATCGCGCGCTCTATATCGCGGCACTCAAGAACACCCTCCCCATGTACTCGGTCAATGGCCTCATGGATGCAAAAGGGGCGGAGGCTGTCCTCGCCGTTTTCAGTCAGTCGAACCCCGAGGTTGCTGCTGCACATGTCGACGTGACGAAGACTTACACCAACGCCTTTGCCGAAAAAGCCGCCGCTAGATTTGGGGCCCCGACAAACTGAAGGTTGGCCCCGTGGGCACCGATGCGATGGAAGCGAATTCGGCGGCGATTGCCTTCGATCGCGTGACAATCCGATTCGCGACACCCGCTGGCCTTGTCCAAACGGTCATGAGCAATATCGACCTGCGGGTCGAGGATGGCACGTTCGTCGCACTCGTCGGACCGTCAGGCTGCGGTAAATCGACCCTGCTCAACGCCGCGGCTGGATTGCTGGCACCACCCGAGGGCGTCGTTAGCGTATTCGGCGAAGCTCTCAAGGGCATCAATCGGCATGCGGCCTATCTTTTTCAAGAAGATGCACTCCTGCCTTGGCGCACCGTGCTCGACAACGTGACTCTCGGTCTCGTGTTTCGCGGTGTGCCGCGCGTCCAAGCGAGCGAAGCCGCACGCGGCTGGCTCGCTCGCGTGAGGCTCACCGGCTTCGAGGATCGGTTTCCCCATCAGCTTTCGGGCGGTATGCGCAAACGAGTTGCGATCGCCCAGGCGTGGATCGTCGATCCCCGCATTTTACTGATGGATGAACCGTTCGGTGCGCTCGACGTGCAGACGCGCCAGATCATGGAAAACGAGCTCCTCGAACTTTGGCAGGGGTCGAATAAGACAGTCCTCTTCATAACTCACGACCTCGAAGAGGCCATTGCGCTCGGCGACCGTGTCATCGTTATGTCGAGCGGGCCTGCGCGGATCAAGGGTGACTATCCGATCGCCCTCCCGCGCCCGCGCGATGTGGCGGAGATCAGGCTTCTGCCTGCGTTCAACGCAATCTATAAAAGAATCTGGGCGGATCTGCGCGAGGAGGTGATGAAAAACGCCGGGGGTGCCGACGGAATACCCGCGCATGGCGCGTGAAGGACCGATCGCCGTCGTGACGGCACGGGGCCGCGCGAGCCGTCTGCTCGTCCTGGTTCTCCAGGTCGCGTTTTTCGTCGTCACGATCGGTGCATGGGAAATCGCCGCTCGCATAGGCTGGCTCGACTCCTTCTTTTTCAGCAGGCCCTCCGCCATTGGCGCGCGCATCGTCGAATGGGTCGAGACGGGGTATATCTGGCCCCATTTGTTCACGACACTTGTCGAGGCCATGGCCGCCTTCGCAATCGGCATCGCGAGCGGCGTTGCCGCGGGGCTCGTTTTAGCACGGGTCGAACTCCTGGCTGCGGTGTTCGATCCGTATATCCGTGTCTTCAATGCGCTACCGCGCGTGATCCTGGCTCCTATTCTTATCATCTGGTTCGGGCTCGGGATGACGTCGAAAATTGCGCTCGGCGTCACGCTCGTTTTCTTCGTTGTCTTCTTCAATACGTTTCAGGGCGTTCGCGAGGTCAACCCGGCGATCGTAAACAACGCACGCATGCTGCAAGCCTCGAACCGTCAACTCATGCGTTATGTCTACCTGCCCTCGGCGATGGCATGGATCTTTTCGAGCCTTCACACCTCGATTGGCTTCGCCCTCGTCGGTGCTGTGGTCGGCGAATATATCGGCTCCGCCAAAGGCATCGGCTACGTCGTCTCCCAGGCGCAGGGTGTGTTCGACACGACGGGCGTCTTCGCCGGCTTGATCCTGACTTCGATTGTCGTGCTCGGTATCGATCTCACGATCGAGCGGCTGGAGCGCTATCTGCTGCGCTGGCGACCGCAGGCGTGACCGAAGTGCGGATGCGGCGCTCGACCCGGGGTCGACCCCATAGAGGATCCGCCGCCGGAACGCCCTGAAAGAAGGGCTCCGATTTCGGGCCACGTAGCGGACGCCGGGTTTTCGCTATATTTACGTATTCTTATGAACAAGATGCTGGACTGAAAGCGCCTGCGCAAATGAAGAGCGTTCCTCGGGTCGCATTCGCGCAGCGCCCTGCTCGACGGGCATTAAGGATCGCGAATGGCTTTAGACAAAGCTTTCATCGCAACGACGCGTTACGGTCTTGGTCCGCGCCCCGGCGATCTTAAGCTTGTGGCCAGCGACCCCAAGGGATGGTTAACAGCTCAGCTCGACCACCCGGTAAATCCTCGGGCACTCGACGCCCTTCCGAGCCCCGAGGATCAGATGCGCCAGTTCTTCGCGCTCCGGCGCGAGAGGAATGAACAGCGCCGCCAAGTTGCCGCAGCGCCGCAGCGGCCAATTTTTATGCGTAGCACCGTCAACGAACCGGCACCGGCCACCGTGGCCGAGGCGCCGAACGCGGGTGCGAATGCCTTCAGCCGGCTCGATCAACCGATCCGGGAAATTTATCTTTCGGAGACCGAGGCGCGCACCTTTGCCGCGATCGACAGTGAAACGCCACTCGTCGAGCGAATGGTAACGTTCTGGTCCAATCACTTCACCGTTTCGATTCAGCGCGGGGAGATCGCGGGCCTTTGTGGACCATTTGAGCGCGAGGCGATCCGCCCCTATGTGCTCGGTCGATATCATGACATGCTGAACGCCGTCGTGCGTCATCCCGCAATGTTGATCTATCTCGATAACGCGCGATCGATTGGCCCAAACTCGATCGCCGGGAAGCGTGGCCGGAACGTCGGCATCAATGAAAATCTCGGGCGCGAGCTGCTTGAGCTGCACACGCTCGGCGTGAAGGGCGGTTACGGCCAGCATGACGTCGAGGCGATGGCGCGCATGCTGACGGGTTGGACCGTCGTGCCGATCGCCAAGCCGGACGGCGGGCGTTTTTATTTCGAACCCCGCATTCACGAGCCCGGTCCGAAGTCGCTCCTCGGCGTGACCTATCCCGAGAGCGGGCAGGGCGAAACGCTGACAGCTCTCGCAGCACTCTCGCGCCATCCCTCGACCGCGAAGCACGTCGCGGAGAAATTGGCGCGCCACTTTATTGCGGACGATCCGCCGCCGGCGGCCGTGGAGCGGATTGCCGCAGTCTTTCAGCGCACCGGCGGCGATCTCAAGGAAGTCACGCGCGCCGCAATCGACTCGCCCGAAGCGTGGACCGATCCGCTCGCGAAAGTAAAGGCGCCCCAGGATTACGTTGTTTCGCTCGTCCGCGCGACGGGTGCTAGGCCCAGCGACGGTAAGCTTCTCATCCAATCCCTCCGCATGCTCGATCAAGGCCCGTTCTCCGCACCATCGCCCGCGGGATGGCCGGACAGGGGGGAGGACTGGCTTGGCCCCGAGGCGCTCATGCATCGGATCGAATGGGCGAACGCGGCCGCCAAGAAAATCGGCGGGGCGGTTCCCGCCGAAGCGATCCTGGCGGAAACGATCGCGCCCGTTGCAGCGCCGCAAACGCGCGAGGCCATCGCGTCGAGCGGCGACCCTGTGGAGAAATTGACCCTGCTCTTCGCAAGCCGTGAGTTCCAGCGGAGGTGAACCGATGCTGTCACGTCGAGATGTGCTTCTTGGTCTGGCGGCGGGTGCGGGCTTCGCCGCCCTCGGCTCACCGCGCGTGGCATTCGCGCGCATCCCGGGCGAACGCCGGTTCGTGCTGGTCATCTTGAGGGGCGGCATGGACGGCTTGGCAGCCGTGCCGCCTTATGGCGATCGCGGTTATCAATCCGTGCGCGGCACGCTTACCCTTCCGGCACCCGGGCAATCGGACGGCATCATTCCGATCGATAATTTCTATGGCCTCAACGCGGCCTTGGCGCCCATAGCGCCGTATTTCAAGAAGGGGGAAGCGCTCGCCTTTCACGCGGTCGCAACGCCTTATCGGGACCGTTCCCATTTCGACGGGCAGGATGTGCTCGAGAATGGCACCACCACGCCTCATTCGACGCAGGACGGCTGGCTCAATCGTGCGCTCGCACTTTATGGCGCTGATGCGCGAAGGACAGGCTTGGCGGTTGGCCAGGGTGTGCCGCTGGCGCTTCGGGGCGAGATTCCGGTGCAATCCTGGGCGCCGTCGCCATTGCGAGGGCTTCCGCCCGAGACGATTCAAAAGCTCGTGGTGCTCTATCGCAGCGACAAACCCTTCGCCATGGCGCTTGACGAGGGTGCTCAGGCGGAAACGCTCGCCGAGACAGCGCTTGGCGACCAGCGCATGATGGGTCCTCAAGGCCCTCAAGCGAACGCATTCGCCAAATTGGCGCCCGAGGCGGGAAAATTGCTGGCTGCCAAGGATGGCCCGCGCGTCGCCGTCATGGAATGCCTAGGCTGGGACACCCATCAAGGTCAAGGCACCGTTCAAGGCCGCATGGCGGACACCCTCAAAGCATTCGCCCAGGGGATCGACGGGCTTGCCGTCTCGCTCGGACCTGCGTGGAAGGACACCGTCGTGATCGCCGCGACCGAGTTCGGCCGCACTGCACGCCCGAATGGGACGGGGGGTACCGACCATGGGACCGCGACGGCGGCGTTCCTGATCGGAGGTGCGGTGCGCGGTGGACGGGTGATGGCCCGTTGGCCCGGGCTCGACGGCTCCAGGCTTTATCAGAATCGGGATTTGGCGCCGACAATGGATTTGCGCGAACCGATCAAGGGCGTCCTGCACGATCACCTAGAGCTTCCGGCCGATGCGATCGAACGATCCGTCTTTCCCAACAGCCTCGCGGCGAAGCCACTACCAGATCTTGTGCAAGCCTAGCGCGGTGGATTTGAAGTTCCTATCTTTCGACGCCACCCGCGAACGGCGACTCCCTGAATTGCCGTACTTCGATTAAGCTTCCCTCCAGGGGATGTCGGCAAGGGTGTGTCATGGAAACGGCTAGCCGCGAAGCGATGGTGCTGGCGGTTAACGAATCGTTCTACCGCGCTTTCGCCGACCGCGATCTCGCCGCCATGGACAAGGTTTGGGCGCGGGTGGTCGAGGTGGCTTGCGTCCATCCGGGCTGGGCGCCCCTCTATGGGCGCGATGCGGTCATGGAAAGTTGGGCCGGCATCCTGAGCAATCCGAGTTCCCCGGATATCCGTTGCCTTCACGCCCAAGCGACGATCTACGGCGAAGTCGCGATGGTTGTCTGCTACGAAGTCGTGGAGCGCGGCTATCTCGTTGCCACGAACCTGTTCATGCGCGAGAGCGGCGCCTGGAAGCTTTTCCACCATCAAGCGGGGCCGACCTCCGCACGGCCTGCGGACCCTGCCACACCTGGACAGGGTTCGAAACGGCTCCATTGAGGGTCCTGGCCGATCCGGCAATAGTCCATTAACCGGGAGCGGGATAGGGTTAACGGGGTGCTGTCAAAAAGCCGCACCCGATCGCGCATTGGAGCAGCACGGCCGCGATGAAGGGAACAGGCGCAATCGCCAGTGACGCAACCGACCTCGGCCCCGAGCAGGAAGCCGACGCGGTGCAGTCATCGTCAAGCCCGCTCGAGCGGCTCCGGTCCTTGCCGCGCAAACGGCTCGCCCTGGTCGTCTTCTTTGCCGTCGTTCTTCTTGCCCTCGTCGGCGCCGGCATCTGGTTTGCCCTCGACCCGCTTTTGTCCGAATTGAATCTCGGCGGTCAGGCCAACCCGGAAGAGTCGCGCGTGAACCCGGCTGTGTTTTTCGATTTGCCCGATATGGTCGTCAACATCGACGCGCCAAACGGCCAAATCCTCCTATTGCGCGCGAGCATCGTTCTCGAACTGCCGAGCGCTGCCGATTTACCGTTAGCCAAGGCGCTCTTGCCCCGAATCCAGGATTCCTTTCAGGTTCCCCTTCGCTCCCTCACGCCCGACGATCTCAAAGGAACCGCACAAACATACCGGCTCCGCCAAGAATTGCTCAAACGGGTCGCCTTGGCGCTTGGGCAGGACCATGTCAGACAGGTTTGGTTCCGCGAGCTCCTGGCGCGCTAACCCGCGCTAGCGGCTGGTAAATTTTTCTTACGAGTCTCATAATTGTCACACTCACGGCTGAAAATTTGCCACGGAATCAAACCATGTTGCAGTGGCTTGCAAAGACGCTATGTTTTATAGTGACGGTTCACCGTTGAGGGGAAAGCACAGATAGTACCTACGCGGACAGGTTGTCCAAGGGCGCTTGGCTCAACTGGGGACACGTTTCGCTGCGTTGCGGCGAAAAGTGAGTTTTGCTAGGCTTAAGGCGGCGGAGATGGGGAAGAACTCCAAAAGGGGTGGACAATGAAGATTCTGAAATCCGTTGGCGCGCTCGTCGGGCTTCTATTGCTCGGAGCGTGCACCACTCACTATATCGACGACCAGCTTGGTCCAATCGAGCAGGATCCGGGGCAGGGCTCGGCTTTCGCGAAGGCGCTTCATAAGGAATATATCGGGCTTGCGCGTACCTTCCAGCAGAACAACTTCCTGAGCGAAGCTCTGTTCTGGGGGAACAAATCGGCGAGAGCCGGCACGGGCGAGGAGGTCGCTTGGGAAAACGTCGACAAACAGGGCCTACCGCCTGACCAGCTCGCCGAAGCGAAAAAGAACGAGGCGCGGCTGAACGCGGTCATCGCGGCAGGAGCGAAGACCAGCGATCCCGCCGATTTGGCGATCGCGCAGGTTTCCTTCGATTGCATGATCCGCGATTGGTGCATGCCGATCTTCAAGAACATTCTGCCGGGCTGCCGCCAGCGTTTCGAGGACGCTATGGCGAAGCTCGAGAAGAAGCCTATGGCGGAGCCTGCGGCGCATGACTTCATAATCTTCTTCGACTTCGACAAGTACAACATCCGTGCCGATGCCGCGCGCATCCTTGACACGGTCGTAACCGCCGTCAAGGGCATGGGCTCGCCGAAGATGATGCTAATCGGCAACACCGACACGGTCGGCACGAAGGCGTACAACCAGACGCTCTCGGAGCAGCGGGCCGCGTCTGCTAAGGCTTACCTCGTGCAGCACGGCATACCTGCGGCGAACATCTCGACGATCGGTAAGAGCTTTACGAATCTCCGAGTCCCGACGCCGATGAATGTGCGCGAGCAGGAGAACCGGAACGTCCAAATCCAGATCAAATAGGCTGGATCGACAGTTGACGTGAAGGCGGCGCCGGCCTCTGGCCGGCGCCGTTTTTTATGCGTTGCGCTCTTTGTTTCAGGGCGATCTTACCGGGACCCGTTCACGCTCGGGCAGTCGGCGACATAGCGTTTGAGCGGCGGGCCGATCCGCGCGTTTTTTCCCGTGCAAACGCTTTCTTAACCATCTTGGAACAAGAATGAGAAACGCTGGGGAAGACCAAATATACTAAACTACTAATATATAATATATTTTCCCCACGCCGATTTGATTTGCGTCCGACACTGAGAGTCCGTCATGCTCGACGGCAGTTGTTGTCGCGTATAAGGCAAATAGGGGATCTCAATGATAAGGGATCTAAGGGTGAGGCTGGCTCGCTTGGCGGCTTCGGCCATACTGTTGAGTACCGTAGCCCTGGTGGGAAGTGTTCACGCCGGCAACTACGATACGGGCTCGCTCGCTACGGAGTTTCTGCAAAGCAGGACTTTGATGACGGTTTTGAGCCACGACGATGAAGCGGCGCCGAACTGCAAAGACAAGAAAATGGTAAAGGCGACGCCGACGGTGTTGCCGACCGAACACTCAACGGGGGCGGTGACGGAGCGCAAATGGCAGGAGCAGTGGACGCTTAACCGCTGCGGTCTCCAGGTCACCTATTACATCTTCTTCACCGAGGTTGGAAAGGGCGGTGCCTACTACTCCATCATCGACCCGCCAAAGACGGATGTCGCCGGAGCCGGCGTCACCAAGGCAGAAGTGAAGGAGTAGAAAAGCGCCGCATTTGCGCAAGTCGGTTCCTGCGTCGCGCGGCATAGCGCGACGCGTCTCAGGTGTTCGCAGCGGATCAACCAGGATTTGGGCGAACACCGGAGGGTACTGCGTCAGACGACATTGATCTCCCTGAGCGGTCGCCCGTCGACGAGGCGCTGATAGCCGAAGTCCGAAAGGTCCAGGCTTATGTAGCGTCCTTGGGTGACAAGTTCCGATATTGCGCGGCCGGCGGCGGGGGCTTGCTGGATGCCGTGACCGCTAAAGCCGTTGACGAATATCAAGTTATCGATCTCGGGATGACGGCCGAGAATCGCATTCTGGTCAACCGTGTTGTAGTCATAGTGACCCGCCCATGCGTTGGTGAGCTTGACCGCCTCAAGAGCTGGAACACGCTCGGCAAGGGTTGGCCATACGACTTCATCCCATAATCGGTAGTCGAGCTCGAGATCGTCGCAGTCGGGATCGTCGGACTCCTCGGGGGAGACGCCGCAAATGAACTGCGGTCCCTCGGGCCGAACCCATACGCCCGTGGGATCAATCAAAAGTGGGCAACGTTCGATTGGTGTGCGGCAGTCGATCACATAGACGAAGCGCTTGCGAGGCTTGACCGGCAGCGCCACCCCGGCAAGTGCCGCAACTGCGCCTGCAAACGGACCCGCTGCGTTGATCATGATCGCGCAGCTAATTTTCGTGCCGGACTTCAGGGTCAACCCCGTGATTCGGTTGATGTCGCGGGAAATCGAGACCGCCTCGTCGGTGATATAGGCCGCACCCTGGGCGCGTGCCTTGCGCTTGAAACCCTGCAGCAGCGCATGGGGATCGAAATTACCCTCGTTGGAAAGGCCGAGCGAGCCGAGCGCGATCCCGTTCGTGTTGAGCCAGGGAAAACGCGCACTCAGCTCGGACGGGCCGAGGAGTGCGTTATCTGCAGCGTGAGCCTTCTGAATTTCGTGATTGCGCTCCAGGACCGATCGACCCTCCGCGCTCGCGAGGAAGAGATAACCGATCTCGCGGAAGCTGACCTGCGGCACCTCTCCGTCGACGGTGAGATAGTCTCCGATATGCTTCAGGAAATAGGCGCCGAATTTCGACATCTCGATATTGCCGGGTGTCGAAAATTGCTGACGCACCGAGCCTGCCGAACGTGTCGTCGAGCACCGGGAATAGGTCGGATCGCGCTCGATCACCGCAACCTTTCCGCGGAAATCCGGGTTGGCGGTCAGGAAATAGGCGACAGCGCTGCCGATGCCGCCGCCGCCGACAATCGCCACGTCGAAGTTTTCAGCCACGGATCCTGACCTTTCCTTATTAGTGCTGCTGAATTCGGTGTCCCAGTCTTATCGGATCGAACGCCTTCGTGCCAAGTCCGTCCGCCAACAAGGCAGCCTTCGATATCCAGACCGCGCAACGATCGTTCCTCGTGTGGTGGATTTGAAGTTCCTGTCATTTTGGTGGCATCCGCGTTTAGGAACTTCAAATCGGAATACCACACGAGGGTGGCGTCCGGCCGAACGCGGGCAGGGCGCTACGCCGCGCGCTCCAGGCCGAATTCCGTCCAGATCGTCGAGAGGGCGCCAACCAGATGAGCGACGTCGGCGTCGGTGTGGAGTGGGGATGGCGTGATGCGCAGCCTTTCGGCTCCGTAAGGCACCGTCGGATAGTTGATGGGCTGGATATAGATCTTAAACCGATCGAGAAGTCGGTCGCTGATCTCTTTGCACCGAACCGAATCGCGCACCATCACTGGCACAATGTGGCTTGGGTTGATGAGGTGGGGGATCCCGGCCGCGTCGAGTCGTTGGCGCACAAAGGTAACACGTTCCCCTAATTGGCGACGCTCGACGCTACTAATTTTGAGATGCTGAATGCTCGTAAGTGCGGCCGCACTCACGGGCGGCGGCAGTGCTGTTGTGAAGATGAAACCGGACGCAAAGCTCCGAACGAAATCGCAGACGGCCTCGGACCCCGCTATGTATCCGCCGATAGCGCCGAACGCTTTGGCCAGGGTTCCTTGGATCACGGTCAGGCGGCCGCCGAGCCCATCCCGCTCGGCAATTCCACCCCCGCGCGGTCCATAGAGCCCGACGGCATGGACCTCGTCGAGATACGTCATTGCCCCATGTGCGTCGGCGACGTCGCACAACTCTGCGATCGGTGCGATGTCGCCGTCCATGGAGTAGATCGATTCGAATGCGACCAGCTTCGGTAGGGCGGAGTCAAGGGAGGCGAGCTTGCGATCGAGGTCCTCGGGATCGTTGTGGACGAATCTCAACTTGCGCGCCCTGCTATGTCGGATGCCCTCGATCATGGAAGCGTGGTTCATTTCGTCGGAAAGTACGACGCATCCAGGGAGCCGCGATGCAAGCGTACTCAACGTCGCCCAGTTCGCCATGTAGCCGGAGTTGAAGAGTAGTGCGGCCTCGGTTCCATGCAGGTCGGCAAGCTCGTCTTCCAGCATCACATGACAGTGATTCGTGCCGGCGATATTCCGAGTTCCCCCAGCCCCAGCGCCACAACGATCGATTGCCTCGTGCATGGCCTTGAGCACTTTCGGGTGCTGGCCCATTCCAAGGTAATCGTTCGAGCACCAGACGATTACGTCGTCCGGACCATGCTTGCGGTAATGCGTCGCACGCGGAAAGCGCCCTACTTGGCGCTCAAGATCGGCGAAGATGCGATAGCGCCCCTCGCGCTGGAGTTCGTTGAGCTGGTGAACGAAGATCGACTCATAGTCCATGTGTGCCTTCTGACCGAAAATAAAGTCGCACGCGCATCCGGCGTTATTCCCCTTGGGAAGCAAACCCCCGGAACGCTCGTGTGGCGAACCCGAAATTCGCAATATAAAAGGACGGGACCGGGAGCGAATTTCGCATTCAAAGCCGCACGACCAATATATAGTATTTAGTGTGGTATTCGGATTTGAAGTTCCTAAACGCGGATGCCACCAAAATGTTAGGAACTTCAAATTCACCACACTAGGCTTCAAATATTAATATTCTGCGCGGCGATTTGCCGTTCGATTTTTTCGAGACCTTTCGAGCGCTTATTTTCCGGCGATTTGGCGGTGACGCCGGCGCCGTGGAACGCCGTGGTGGCGCGCTCACGAAACTAACGACCTTCCTCGATCGCCAGGGCGGCGAGATCCCTGACGAGCGCTGGATGATACCCTTCGCTCGCCGCAAGCAGGCGTTGGGTATAGGCGGAATTAGCGCGACGCCGATGCAGTTCGTCCGAGCTCAATTCCTCGAGGACCAAGCCGGCGTTCATGACGCTCACCCGAGTGCACATGTGAGCGATCACCGGAAGATTGTGGCTCACCAGCAGGAACGTCAATCCATGCTCTCGTTGTAATCGCTTCAGCAGATTCAGGATTTCGGCCTGCACTGAAACGTCGAGGGCAGAGGTCGGTTCGTCGAGGAGCAGCACGAGCGGTTCCATGATAATGGCCCTTGCGATCGCGATTCTCTGACGCTGCCCGCCTGAAAGCTGGTGAGGATAACGGAAGCGGAATGAAGGTCCAAGGCCGACATCGGATAGCGTCGAAAGGATGCGCGCTTCGATCCGGTCGAAGCCGTGAATGATAAGCGGCTCGGATAGAATTCGGTCCACTGTGTGGCGCGGATGTAACGACCCGTAGGGGTCCTGGAAAACCATTTGCACTGCCTTGTGAAACGCCTTCGTGCGGCGGTGCGACAGCGCTTCGCCGGCAAAGTGTATATGTCCGGTCCAATTCTCAATCAGTCCCGTAAGGGCGCGCAAAACGGTGGTCTTTCCCGAGCCCGATTCACCGACAAGGCCATAGCTCTGGCCCTTTTCGATCGTCATTGAAACGCCGCGCAAGGCATGCACCGATCCAAATCGAACGTGAAGATCCAGGATTTCGATCATGGTGCCTCGACCTCGCGGCTCCAGGCATTATCGCGCTCTAGTACGGCCAGGCTCTCCCGACGCTCGCCCAGCCGAGGCAAGCACGCGAGCAAACCACGGGTATAAGGGTGTGTGGCGGTGGGCAATTCCTTGGCAAGACGTTCTTCCACGACGCGTCCGCCATACATGATCAAAACCCGGTCGCAGAAACTCGCAACGAGTTGCAGATCGTGGCTGATGAAAATGAGCCCCATGCCCCGGCTCGTGACCATCTCGTCGATGATGGACAACACCTGGGTCTGAACGCTGATATCGAGCGCCGACGTCGGCTCGTCGGCAATCAAGATTTCGGGCTCCGGCATCAGCATCATGGCGATCATGGCGCGCTGCCCCATCCCGCCGCTCAGCTCATGCTGATAGGCGCGCGCCACGCGCTCCGGGTCGCGTATGTGGACGGCGGCCAGCATGTCGAGTGCCCGCGCCTGCGCCTCGCCGTGGCTCACGTCGTGATGAGCAAGGTATGCCTCGGCGATTTGATCGCCGATGCGCATTACGGGGTTAAGCGAGTAGCGCGGATCCTGCAGGACCATCGAAATACGGCGACCGCGGATGCTCTGCCATTGTCGCGCCGACAACGCCCTGAGATCGACGCCGTCGAGCTCGAGCCGCCGCGCGCGAACTTCCCCGGGCGGGCGAACAAGACCGAGCAAGGCGCGGACCGAGAGCGATTTTCCCGAACCGGACTCACCGACGATGCCGAGTTTTTCTCGACCCATTTGCCAGCTCACACCCCGCACGGCATTCGTCTCGCCTTTTCGCGAGTGAAAGTCCACGTGAAGATCTTCGATATGGAGAAGGGGGCCTGTCACTCCCGCCTACCGCAATTTGGGATCGAGAATATCGCGCAGCCCGTCGCCAAGCAGATTGAAACCGAGGCTCACCATGAAAATCGCGATGCCGGGCATCGTGGCAACCCACCACTGGTCGATCAGATAGTCTCTGCCCGTCGCGACCATCGCACCCCATTCCGGTGCTGGAGGTTGGGCGCCAAGGCCGAGGAAGCCAAGCCCCGCCGCGATCAGGATGATTCCGGCCATGTCGAGCGTGAGCCGGATCACCACAGAGGAAATGCAAAGTGGGGCTATATGCCCAATAAGAATACGAGACTTGGATGCGCCGATCAGGCGGATTGCCGAAATGAAGTCGCTGCCCGTCAGTACGATCGTTTCGGCGCGTGCGATACGGGCATATGGCGGCCAGGTGGTGATGGCGATCGCAATGACGGCATTGTCGATCCCGGGACCGAGTGCCGCGGCGAAGGCAAGTGCTAGAACAAGGCGGGGAAAGGCCATGAAAATATCGGTAACGCGCATCAGAACGGTGTCGACGGCCCCACCCAGGTACCCCGCCACCGTTCCGATGACGAGACCGAGCGGGCCGACGATCACCGCAACGAGAACCACAATGGTGAGTGTAATGCGCGAGCCGTAGATCACCCTGCTAAAGATGTCGCGCCCAAGCTGGTCCGTGCCCATGAGGTGCATGGTCGAGGGCGGTAGCAACCGCTCGGCGAGGCTCTGGGCCAACGGGTCCTGCGTGGCGAGCCACGGCGCGAATACTGCCGCGACCACCATGGAAAGAACCAGGACAAGGCCGATAAGCGTCAGCCGGTTTGAAAGAAGCGTCGTTGCGCTGAGAAAAGCATTGCCAAGGCGAGCTTGCGCTCGGGAGCGCGGCGTGTCGGTCAGCAGCCAGGTGGAGAGACTCATCGCGCGCGCGCCCTCGGGTCGAAAAAGCGATAAAGCTGGTCGGCCGCCACATTGATCAGCACAAAGCACGCGCCGACCAGGATCGTCCCACCAAGGACACCGTTCAGGTCGGCGCTGAACAGCGATTGGGTGATGTATAGCCCCACACCCGGCCAGGCGAAGATCGTTTCCGTCAAAACGGCTCCCTCAAGCAAATTCGCATAGGCAAGCGCGATCACGGTAATGAGCGGAACCATTATGTTGCGGAAGGCGTGGACCCAGATCACTCTGCGCTCAGAAAGACCCTTTACCAAGGCGGTTGTGATGTATTCCTGTTGAAGTTGCTCCAGCATGAAGCCCCGGGTCATCCGCGTGATGTAAGCCATCGAATAGTAACCGAGGATGGCGCAAGGCAAAATTGTGTGCGACACGGCGTTTTCGAATGCGTCCCAATTGCGGGCAAGCAACGTGTCAATCAGCATTATGCCCGTCACATGCTCAATCGAATATTGGTAGGCGATGTCGATCCGACCGGGTCCTGCGACGACGCCGAGGTCGACGTAAAAGATCAGAAGCGCCACCAGCCCGAGCCAGAATACGGGCACCGAATAGCCGACGAGTGCGACGACGCGAACCGCGTGGTCGAACAAGGCGCCTCGGCGGGCTGCCGCGATCACGCCGGCGGGTATTCCGGCGATCAGACCGATGAGGGTGGAAATGGTTGCGAGCTCGAAGGTTGCCGGAAAGAAGTTCGTAAGGTCCTCGACCACCGGACGGCTTGACATGACGGAGTTGCCAAAATTTCCGGAGAGAATTCCAGTGAGGTACCTCCAAAATTGCACGTAGATCGGAAGGTCCAATCCGATCTCATGGCGTACTCGGACATAAACCTCGTGCGACGCCCTGTCGCCGACAATCGCAACGACTGGATCGATCGGTAAAAGCCGCCCGATCACAAATGTGACGAAGATCAGGCCGGTCAGAGTGAGCGCGAGGGTGAAGGCAAATCGGCCGCTGTTCCGGACGACCAACTTGGCAATGTCAGCGCTCGCCATCGTGTTTGTCCGTCACCCTCCCGCTCCGTCGGATATTCAGCCGACTACTTCGTTGTCTGCCAATAGACCACCGTGTCGAAACTCGGACCCAAAATGAAGCCCTTTACGTTGCTGCGCGCCACGGCCTGTTCGTTCTGCTGAAACATGATCATGATCGGGCCGGCCTGCTGGAGCTTGCGTTGGAGCGTCACATAGTCGCCCATCCGCTTGGTCGAGTCTTTCTCAAGGAGGGCGGCATCGGTCTCCTTCGTGAGTTCCGGAATATCCCACGAATTGCGCCATGCGATGGTCTTGGTCTTCGCGTCATCGGAATTGTCGGGGTTCCTCGCGAAATAGTCGGCGGTCGAATGCGGGTCGAGATAATCGGGCGACCAATAGAGCAGGACACCCTGATGCTTGCGCGCACGGTATTTGGTGATGACCTGGCGCTGATCGGCCTGAACAAGATTTACCTTGATGCCGGCTTGACCGAAGGTCGACTGGACCGACTGGGCTACGTCGGGAAATGGTGGTGCGTTGGCGACGTCGATGTCGATGGTGAACCCGTTGGCAACACCGGCCTCCGCAAGCAGAGCCTTGGCCTTTGCGACATCGAGATGGAACGGCGTGTCGTCGAGCGCACCCGCCGAGCCGCTGCCCCAGAATGCCTGATGGACCTTGAATTGACCTTCCAAGAAGGTCTTTTCCATCCCCTGGTAATCGATAAGCCAGCGAAGCGCCTGCTGCACCTTGGGATTCGCCAGGGTCGGATCTTTCACGTTGACCGCAAAGTAGTAAATGTTGGTCTTCGGCTCGGTTTGAACAACGAGCTCTTTGTTGCCGGCGATCGCCTTGATCTGATCGGCGGTCAGATTGCGTGCGATGTCGGCGTCGCCCTTCTCGAGCAGCAGGCGTTGTGCCGTCGCCTCGCCTGCATGGCGAATTACCACGCGCTTGAGCTTGGCGGGTCCAGCATGAAAATTTGGGTTGGCTTCGAGCACGACGGAATCCTTGGCATTCCAGCTGACGACCTTGTATGCGCCCGAGCCCGCCGAGTTGGTCTTGAGCCAGTTGTAACCCAAATCGTCACCCTGGGCGTGCTTCATGGCTTCTTCCTGGTCGACCACGGACCCGACGCCCGAGGTAAGGCAATTAAGAACGAAAGTCGGCGCGAATGGCTTGGTGATTTTGAGCACGAGGGTCGAATCGTCCGGTGCCGTTACCATCTCCTTTACATTATCTTTCGTCCAGCCGAACTGGGTCAGGATGAAAGCCGGCGTCTTGTCGAGGATCACGACCCGCTGAAGCGAAAATGCGGCGTCGCCGGCGGTCGATTCACGGCCCGAGGGGAATTTGATGCCCTTGCGCATTTTGAGCGTGAGCGTCAATCCGTCATCCGACACCGCGTAGCTTTCGGCAGCGCCACCGACCAGCTTCGTGAAATCCTTCGGGTCGAAGGTCATGATCCGGTCGTAGACATTGTTAATGATTTCGCCCCCCGAGAATTCGTAAACCTCCGCAGGGTCGAGCGAGATGATGTCGTCGATAGCTTTTGCCATGACGAGCGTGTCGCCTGGGGTGGCGCCCTGAACACCCGTGACGCCGGCGAGTGCGGCTAGTCCTGCACCGATCAGCAAGGCTCCAATGTCGCGACGTGAAATCTTAAACATGGCTCACCCCCCTTTCGCTAGCGCCCCGCCGCCGGCCATTTTTCTTGCAAGCCGCGGCCGCAGTTACGTTCAGCAGCAACCGGCGTTTAACGACAAGCGCGCTCTGTGCCGGTGAAGGAGAAGCTTGCTTGTCTCGACAGCTTCGATCGAAGCAGCCGGATGCTCCTCCTCCCTCCAGCCATACGATTGGTGACCTGGCTGCGAGGCATGCCCGAAAATGCGCGACTTTCGCCTTCTCCACCCTCGACGCACCGAGGGGAATCTCTACCCCACGCTGATCGCGCGCGTGATCATCCCTGTTAGCCGCCGGCTACTTTCTTCGTTGTGCCGGAATGCTTCCGGCATATTGATTTTGCTGCATTAACCCTAGCTGCCGTTCTCGCCGGGTGTCAAGCAAGCTCAGCCATCGGCACGACGGTCGCTCCATCGTCAAACCACCACGCACCTCCATGAGGCGATAATCGCTCCGGCGCGATATTGGAGCGAAGCGTCAGCTCCGCGGCCTTTGACGCAGCATGATTTCTTGCAGCCGGTCTAGCGGCAAAGCATGGATGGTGCGGCCGTCTCTGCCTGTCATCGTTTCTGCCATGCACAGGGCATTGACGATCGCCTCTTCGGTGGCTTCGGCCGCGGCACGAAAAAGGCCGGACATGGCATCGGGAGCAATCATGCGAAGGTTCGTGATCCGGTCGCTTTGTCCAATGTGATTGGCGGTCGAGAATGCGATAAAGATGTCGCCGCTGCCGTTGGCGCCGGTGCCGCCAACCCAGGCGAGGCCAGTTGTCGCGCGACGCGCGAGACGTTGGCACTGGATTGGGATGAGTGGCGCGTCGGTGGCGAGGACGACGATGATTGAGCTGCCTTCCTCGTTCCGTCGGAATCCCTGCGTTCCGGCGGTTCGTCCGGGTACAACCTCCAGGCCGATCTCGCGGCCGACCGGCACGCCATCGATGCGCAGGAGTTCGCGCATTCCATAATTGGCTTGGACGAGCGCTCCCACCGTGTAGCGCGCACCATCCTCCGTCACGACACGCGAGGCAGTACCGGTGCCGCCCTTGAATTCATGACAGATCATTCCCGTTCCGCCACCGACGTTGCCCTCGGCAATGGGTCCGCCGCCGATGGCGGCGTCGAAAGCGGCGAATGCATGCTTCATCGTAAGCGGGAAGCTCTGAATATCGTTGAGCCAGCCATCGTAAGTCTCCGCGACGACCGGCAGGTGGAAGAGTTGCGATGCGCCGTCGCGCACCGCGAGCGCGCATATTGCATCGCGAACGATGCCCACCTGATATGTGTTGGTGATTCCGATCGGGGCACCGAGCGTGCCTTGCTCCGCAATCCAAGGCAGGCCCGTCATTTCGCCATTGCCGTTGAACGAAAAGGTGCCGGCAAACACGTAATCGGTCCAAATTTCTGCTCCACGAGGCCATATCGCGGTGACGCCCGTGCGCGAAACGCGAGGCGTGTCGCGGATCAACGTGAAGTACCCGACCTTGACGCCTGCAACATCGGTGATGGCGTTGAATTCTCCAGTCGGCAGACCCCCAATCGTAATTCCGAGATCGCGTAGCCGCATACGCGTCATCATGCACCTCCAATATGCTGTCGCTGCGTCAAAAGAAGATTTCCGATCGTGTAAAGCGAGCCCGAAAGGGGTTTGAACGTACCCTCGATTCATAATACCGATAAGATGGTTGGAAATTCTCACATATTCGCTTGGTCCCGCGATACCGCAGCCAGGCCTCGTGGGACGCCAGTGGGGGAGTGGGTGACATGGCAAGAACCGTTGCCGATCAATTCGCGGAAGTTATGGCCGCAGCCGGCGTCAAGCGGGTTTACGGCATCGTAGGCGATAGTCTCAATGGCCTTACGGACTCAATCCGCCGGCAAGGCAAGATCGATTGGATTCACGTCCGGCACGAAGAGGTGGCGGCATTTGCGGCGGGTGCGGAGGCGCATCTGACGGGTGAGCTCGCCGTTTGTGCGGGAAGCTGCGGGCCGGGCAACCTGCACCTCATCAACGGCTTGTTCGACTGCCACCGCTCGCGCGTGCCGGTTCTCGCCATCGCCGCACAGATACCCTCGGCTGAAGTGGGTGCCGGATACTTTCAGGAAACGCACCCGCAGACGCTCTTCAAGGAATGCAGTCACTATTGCGAACTCGTCTCCGGCGCCAACCAGATGCCGCGCGTGCTTGAGGTCGCGATCCGCGAAGCGGTCGGCAAACGGGGCGTTTCGGTGGTAGTGATGCCGGGCGATGTGGCGCTGCGACCCGCTTCCGACGCTCCGGCTCCCAAGCCCGCTGGCCTCTTGCCCGCGGCGCCGATTCTTGTGCCCGCTCGGCAGGACCTCGATCGGCTAGCCACACTCCTCAACGGCGAGGGTCGCGTGACTCTGTTGTGCGGTTCGGGATGCCAAGGCGCGCACAAAGAGCTTTTGGCGCTCGGCGAGCGCCTTAAAGCGCCGATGGTCCATGCGTTGCGTGGCAAGGAGCATGTCGAGTGGGACAACCCCTACGATGTCGGCATGACCGGGCTGATTGGCTTTTCGTCCGGTTACTACGCGATGCTCGATTGCGACATTCTGCTGATGCTTGGGACCGACTTTCCCTATCGTCAGTTCTACCCTCAAGGCGCCGGCATACGGATTGCGCAAGTCGACAACCGCGCGGAGAATATCGGCCGCCGCGCGCCGGTCGATCTCGGCGTCGTGGGCGACATCCGGATGACGCTCGAGACGCTGCTGCCGCTCCTGGAACAGAAGCGCGACGGTGCTCACCTCTCGCAGGCTCGGGAGCATTATGCCAAGGCGCGCAAGGCGCTCGACGACCTTGCAGCCGGCACGCCAGGCAAGCGGCCGATACATCCCCAGCAGATCGCCAAGGTGGTGAGCGACCGTGCCGCCGCGGATGCCGTCTTCACGTGCGACGTTGGCCTGCCAACGGTGTGGGCGGCACGCTATCTCGCAATGAATGGCAAGCGGCGGTTGGTCGGCTCCTTCTGGCACGGCTCCATGGCCAACGCGATGGCGCACGCGATCGGCGCCCAGGCGGCATTTCCAGGTCGGCAGGTCGTCTCGCTCTCGGGCGACGGCGGCTTCGCAATGCTCATGGGCGATTTTCTGAGCCTCGCGCAGCTTCGACTGCCAGTGAAAGTCGTCGTCTTCAACAACGGCGCGCTCGGCTTCATCGAGCTCGAGCAAAAATCCTCGGGCTTTCTCGATTTCGGTACGGAACTCAAAAACCCGAATTTCGCGGCGATGGCAGAGGCAATCGGTGTACGCGGCATAAGGCTCGAGGATCCGTCGGACGTCAAGGACGGAATCGCCACGGCACTCGCCCATGATGGCCCGGTTCTGATCGACGCGGTCGTGAATCGGACGGAGCTCGCCATGCCGCCCGCGATCACCGTGGAGATGGCAAAAGGTTTCTCTCTCTACAT
>Ga0187766_10000372_pt1 | contig 24814 bp, 22 predicted proteins | sample 0216_QUI02_MP05__4_FD_132971 | JGI IMG/M metagenome (GOLD analysis project Ga0187766, IMG submission 132971) | Tropical peat soil microbial communities from peatlands in Department of Meta, Colombia - 0216_QUI02_MP05_20_MG | ecosystem: Environmental > Terrestrial > Soil > Wetlands > Peat ... | reverse complement strand
TAGACGTCGCGCAAGGCCGGCGTGGTGAGCACGGCGGGAAACCAGAGGCAGAGCACCGCGCCCGCGGCGAGCGCTCCCAGCACCGTCGAGAGCACGCCGGTGACGAATCCGAGGACCCCGAGCCGGCTCGCCATCCGTCCCTTCGATCCTAGCGCCCGCCACCGCGCGGCTCCAAATCGGGCTCCGATGCTATGGTATCGGGCCATGACCACCCTCCTGATGCTCCCGCCGCAGACCCCGACCACCCGCGCGTGGGCCGACCGCGTGGCCCGTGCGGTGCCCGCGCTCACCGTCGTCATCGCCGAGGACGAGGCGCACGCCGCGCGCGTGATCCCCGGGGCCGAGGTCGCCTTCGGTACCATCTCGCCCGCGCTGCTGGGCATGGCGGGCCGGCTCCGCTGGCTCCAGGCCCCGCAGGCCGCGCCGCCCGCGGGGTTCTACTACCCCGAGCTGATCGCGCACCCGGTGGTGGTCACGAACTTCCGCGAGATCTACAACGACCACATCGGCGCCCACATCATGGCCTTCGTGCTGGCCTTCGCCCGCGGGCTCCACCACTACCTGCCGCTGCAGCTCCGGCGCGAGTGGAGGCCGCTCCCACTCGACACCGGCGTGGTGCACCTGCCCGAGGCCACCGCGCTGATCGTGGGCGTGGGCGGGATCGGCAGCGAGGCGGCACGGCTGGCCGAGGCCTTCGGCATGCGCGTCATCGGCGTGGACGCCCGCCGCCGGGAGGCGCCGCCCGGCGTCTCGAAGCTCGACGGCCCCGACGCGCTCGACTCGCTGCTGCCCGACGCCGACTTCGTGATCCTCACGATCCCGCACACCCCGGCCACCGAGGGGCTCATGCACCGCGCGCGCTTCCAGCGGATGAAGCGGAGCGCGTTCTTCATCAACATCGGCCGCGGGATGACCACGCACCTCGACGACCTGGTCGCCGCCCTGCGGGCGGGCGAGATCGCCGGCGCGGCGCTCGACGTCTTCGAGCGGGAGCCCCTGCCCGCCGATCACCCGCTCTGGACCACGCCGAACGTGCTGATCACCCCGCACACCGCCGGCTTCGGCCCCTATCTGGACGACCGGCGGTGCGAGATCCTCCTCGAGAACTGCCGGCACTTCCTGGCCGGCGAGCCGCTGCGCAACGTGGTGGAGAAGGCGAAGTGGTTCTGAGTCCCGCGGAGGCGGGCTAGGCGCCGACGCTCGCCGTCGCGGGGCGGGCGCTGCGGCGCACCTGCACCACGGTGCCGATCGTGGCCAGCATCAGCACCGCCACCACCGCGAAGAGCATCCGCGGGTCGCGGTGGTCGAGGATCCAGCCGAAGGCCAGCGGCGTGAGGCAGGAGCCGAGATCGAGGCCCGAGTAGACGAAGCCGAAGACCCGGCCGGAGGCACCGGCGGGCGTCGCGGCGCGCACCAGCATGTCGCGCGAGGGCGACGTCGCGCCCTGGCTGAAGCCGGCGATCGCCAGGATCACCGGCAGCAGCGACGAGCTCAGCGTGCCGGTGGCCAGCAGCATCATGAGCGAGGCGGTCAGGAACAGCCCGCTCGCCGCGATCAGGTCGTGCCGGCTGGTGCGGTCGGCCAGGACTCCCCCGACCAGCGTGCCGCCCGCCCCGCCCAGCAGGAAGGCGGTGAGCGCCGCGGTGGCCAGCGCCAGCGGCGTCTCGTAGACGCGCATGAGGCCGGTCACGCCGAAGGTCTGCACCCCGATCACCGCGGTCGCGATCAGCGCGAAGTACGCGAAGGCGGAGAGGATCGGCGCGCTCAGCAGCACGCGCAGGTTCGCGACGGTGCCCTGGCCACGCGCGCGGGCGCGGGCCGCCGCGAAGGCCGCGCCCTGCGTGGCCAGCAACGCCACGACCACGCAGCCGAGCGCGCCCACCGTCACGAGCGCGGCGCGCCAGCCCACGTGCTCGGTGAGGGTGAAGACCACCGTGGGGGCCACCGCCCAGCCCAGGCTGCCGGAGATCCCGTGCACGCTGTAGCCGCGGCCGATTCGGCGCGGATCGATCGAGGCGTTGAGGATCGAGTAGTCGGCGGGATGGAACACGCTGTTCCCCAGACCGGCCAGCAAGGTCACCGGCAGGAGCATCCAGTAGGTCGGGACGAGCCCGGCGAGCGCGATGGCGCCGGCGAAGAGGGCCATCCCGCCCATCAGCACCCGGTGGGCGCCGAGCCGGTCGACCAGGAAGCCGGAGCACGTCTGGCCGATGCCGGAGGCGCCGAAGAACACGCTCATGGTGAGCCCGAGCGCCACGTAGGGCACGTCGAACACGGTCTTCAGCAGCGGGAAGAGCGGCGGGAGGACCAGCTGGTAGAAGTGGCTGAAGAAGTGGGCGACCGAGATGAGGCCGATGACGCGGACGTCGCCGCGGAGGCCGGGTCGAGCGATCGGATCGGACACGGGAGCTTAGTGTACACCAGGCGGTCCGGTGCGCACGGCCGGCCGGTTCTGCTAGAATCCCCTCGTCAGAAAGGAGACTCCCGATGGATACCCACTACAGCCTCGACCAGTTCCTCGCCGACACCCGCGCCACCATCAAGACCAAGGGCGTTCCCGCCGGGCTCGCCGAGATCCGGGACCACCTGGAGAAGCTCCTGCACAACCCCGAGCTCCTGACGAAGCACCTGGGCGACCCGGTGCCCCACGTCGAGCGGACCACCATCGGCCACGACCCCGAGACCGACGTGCACGTGCTGGTCCACGGGCGGGCCAAGGGCGGCAAGTCCTCGGTGCACGACCACGGGCCGTGCTGGGTCGTCTACGGCAACTACCAGAACGCCACCCGCATGCGCCGGTGGCGGCGGCTGGACGACGGCAAGCGGCCCGGCCACGCCGAGCTCGCGCTGCAGCGCGAATTCCTCAACGAGCCGGGGCACGCCGCCGCGTTCGCGGTCGGCGACATCCACTCCATCGAGTTCGGCGACGACACCTTCTTCATCCGCGTGACCGGCGGCGACGTCGAGACCAAGGAGACGCTCCGCTTCGACGTGGACAAGCAGACGGTGGAGGTCGCCAACCGCTCGATGGGCCAGCGGTAGGCGCTACACCTTCCCCCAGTAGCCGCGGGCCGCCGGGAATACCGGTCGGCAGCGGGTCGGCTCGGTCGGCCCGTCGAGCACGTCGGCCACGGCCCGCCACACCGCGTAGTGCGGCGTGTTGCGGTGCGCCTCGAGGGCGGCCTGGTCCTTGTAGACCTCGTAGAAGAAGTAGACGTTCTCGTCCTTCTCGTCCTGGAGCACGTTGAAGCGAAGGCAGCCCGGCTCGTCCCGCTCCGATCCGAGCGCGTCGACCTCGATCGCCTTGAGGAACTTCTCCCGCATCGCCGGCTTGACCCGCACCTTCACCCAGATCGCGAGCATCGTCGCCTCCTCGTTGGGGTTGTCCGCCGCGCCGACATTACCACGCGAGGCCGGGCCCGGCTTGCCTTCGCCGTCCCGCCCGTCGTAGCATTCCCGCGGAGCGCTGCCATGGACCCGGCCTCGATCAGAGCCCTCACCTTCGACGTGTTCGGCACCGTGGTGGACTGGCGCACCAGCGTGATCCGTGAGGGCGAGGCCTTCGGCAAGGCGCATCGCCTCTCGGTCGACTGGGCGAAGTTCGCGGACGCATGGCGGGGCCTCTACCAGCCGGCGATGGACGAGGTTCGCAGCGGCCGGCGGTCGTGGATCAAGCTCGACGAGCTGCACCGCGAGAGCCTCGTGCGCCTGCTCGGCGACTTCGGCGTCGGCGGCCTCTCCCCGGCGGACGTCGACCACCTCAACTACGCGTGGCACCGCCTCGACCCCTGGCCGGACGCGGTCATGGGCCTCACCCGCCTCCGCCAGCACTTCATCCTCGCGACGCTCTCCAACGGCAACATCGCGTTGATGGTCGACATGGCCAAGCGCGCGGGGCTGCCCTGGGACGCGATCCTGGGCGCGGAGGTGGCGCGGGCCTACAAGCCGATGCCGGAGGCGTACCTGCGCTCCGCGGATGCCCTCGGCCTCCGGCCCGAGCAATGCCTGATGGTGGCCGCGCACCCGAGCGACCTCGCGGCCGCCGCGCGCTCGGGCTTGCGCACCGCCTACGTGCCCCGCCCGCTCGAGTTCGGCCCCGGCCGGGGCCCGTCCGAGCCCGCGCCCGGCCAGCCCTTCGACGTGGTGGCGAGCGACTTCATCGAGCTGGCCGAGAAACTCGGCTGCTGACGTGGCCGATCCTCGCTCGCGGTTCGACCTGAGCGGCAAGGTCGCCCTCGTGACCGGCGGCAGCCGTGGGCTCGGCCGCGCGATGGTGCTGGCCTTCGCGGACGCGGGCGCCGACGTGGTCATCGCGAGCCGCAAGCTCGCCTCCTGCGAGGCCACCGCCGACGAAGTGCGGCGCGCCACCGGCCGCCGTGCGCTGCCGGTGGCCTGTCACGTGGGGCACTGGGGCCAGGTCGAGAAGCTCGCGGAGGCGGCGTACGCGGAGTTCGGCCGCGTGGACGTGCTGGTGAACAACGCGGGCATGTCGCCGGTCTACGACCGGATCGAGAACGTGACCGAGGAGCTGTGGGACAAGGTCGTGGACGTCAACCTCAAGGGCCCGTTCCGGCTCACCGCGATGGTGGGCGCTCGGATGGCCGCGGGCGCGGGCGGCTCGATCATCATGGTGTCGAGCACCGCGGCGGTGCGCCCGTCGGCGGGCGTCATCCCCTACGCGGCGGCGAAGGCCGCGGTGAACGCGATGACCGAGGGCTTCGCGCGCGCCTTCGGGCCGACCGTCCGGGTGAACTGCATCATGCCCGGCCCGTTCCTCACCGACATCTCCAAGGCCTGGGACCTCGAGGCCTTCCGCGCCCGCGCGAAGGCCACGATGCCGCTCGGCCGCGGCGGCGAGCCCGACGAGATCGTGGGGGCCGCGCTCTACTTCGCCTCGAGCGCCTCCAGCTTCACGACCGGCGCGGTGCTGGGCGTGCACGGAGGCGCGGCCTGACCCGCGCCCTTCCCGCCGAGGACACGCCCGCCGAGGTCGCCCCGGTCCGCGAGGGCGAGCGGCTCGACTGGGTCGCGGTGGAGGCGTGGCTGCGCCCGCGTCTCGTCGAGGTGCTCGGCGGCAGCGGGGCGCCGCTCGAGGTGCTGCAGTTCCCGAACGGCTCCGCGAATCTCACCTACCTGCTGCGGATCGGCGAACACGAGCTGGTGCTGCGGCGGCCGCCCTTCGGCGAGCTGGCCCCCGGCGCCCACGACATGAAGCGCGAGTTCAAGGTGCTCTCGCGCCTCTGGCGGCACTTCGACCGCGCCCCGCGCGCCTACGTCTTCTGCGACGACCCGGCGGTGGTCGGCCGCGACTTCTTCGTGATGGAGCGGCGTCGGGGCGAGGTCGTGCGCGACACGATGCCGCCGGGGCTCGCCGCGCATGCGGACGCGGGCCGCCGCGTGGCCTTCGCGCTGGTCGAGGCGATGGCCGACCTGCACGCGCTCGATCCGACGGCGTGCGGGCTCGGCGACCTGGGACGGCCGGAGGGCTTCGTCGACCGCCAGCTCGACGGCTGGGCGAAGCGCTGGGCGCTCGCTCGCCCGCCCGATGCCTCCGCCGAGATGGATCGCGTCCACGAGCGGCTCGCGCGGCGCCGGCCGGCGCCGAGCCGCGCCTCGATCGTGCACAACGACCTCAAGCTGGACAACTGCCAGTTCGACCCGCGCAACCCGGACCGCGTCGCCGCCATCTTCGACTGGGACATGACCACGCTCGGCGATCCGCTCGTCGACCTCGGCACGCTCCTCAACTACTGGCCAGATCCGGCGGACACCGAGGCCACCCAGCGCGGGACCCGTCCCGGCCTGGCCCGCATGGGCCTGCCGACGCGTGCCGAGATCACCAGCCGCTACGCGTCCCGCACCGGCATCGATCCGGCGGCCGCGCGCTGGTGGGAGGCCTTCGCCCTCTGGAAGACCGTGGTCGTGGTGGTGCAGCTGCACCGCCGCTGGGTGCGCGGCGAGTCCACCGACCCGCGCATGGCCCACATCGCCGACCGCGCCCCCTCGCTCGTCCGGGCCGCCCAGGTCGTGCTCGACGACGCGGGGCTCTGACCGGCGTGTACCTCGTCGGCATCGACGTCGGCGGTACCTTCACCGATCTCACCGCGGTCGACGTGGAGACCGGCCGCGTGGTCGTCACCAAGGTCCCCTCGCGTCCCCGCCAGGAGGCGGCCGCGGTGCTGGCCGGGCTCGAGGCCCTGGGCGTGGCCGCCACGGAGGTGCGCCGCCTGGTGCACGGCACCACCGTCGGCACCAACGCGGTGCTCGAGCGGCGCGGCGCGCGGGTGGCGCTCCTGACCACCGCGGGCTTCCGGGACCTGATCGAGATCGGGCGGACCAAGCGCAACATCCCCGCCCTCTTCATCCCCACGTTCGTGCGGCCGAAGCCGGTGGTGGAGCGCAAGCACCGCTTCGAGGTGCAGGAGCGGCTGGGGCCGGACGGCCGGGTGCTGATCCCGCTCGACGCCGCGTCCGTCGATCGCGCCCTCGACCGCGCGGTCGGCAACTCCGCGGAGGCGATCGCGGTCTGCCTGCTCCACGCCTATCTGAACCCGGCGCACGAGCACGCGGTGGCGGACGCGGTCAAGGGCCGCGCGCCCGGGCTGCCGGTCTCCTGCTCGGCGGACGTGGTCGCCGAGTACCGCGAGTTCGAGCGCTTCTCCACCACCGTGCTCAACGCGTATCTCCAGCCGCTCATGGAGAGCTATCTCACCTCGCTCGAGGAGCGCCTGCTCGCCACCGGCTACACCCACGGCGTCCTGACCGTGGCCTCGAGCGGCGGCATGATGACCACCGACACGGCGCGGCGCCGGCCGATCAAGACCATCTTCTCGGGACCCGCGGGCGGCGTCAGCCAGGCCTGCTTCCTGGGCGCCGCTATCGGGATCCGCGACTTCATCACGTACGACATGGGCGGTACCTCCACCGACGTCTGCCTGGTCCGCGACCTGCAACCGCTGATGACGGCCGACGCCATGATCGGCGCGTTCCCGGTGAAGGTCGCCCAGATCGACATGCACACGGTGGGCGCCGGCGGCGGCTCCATCGCCTGGCTCGACGTCGACGGCAGCCTCGTGGTGGGCCCGCGGAGCGCGGGCGCCACGCCCGGGCCGGCCGCCTATGGCCTCGGCGGCATCGAGCCCACCGTCACGGACGCCAACGTGGTGCTCGGCCGCATCGGGGCGCGCCGGCGCCTGGGCGGGAGCATCGCCCTCGACGTCGACCGGGCGCGCGCCGCGGTGGGAGACCTGGCGGCCCGCCTGCCCCGCTCGCTCTCCGTGGAGGCGCTGGCCGAGGGCATCGTCACGCTCGCGGTGGCCCGCATGACCTCGGCGGTCCGCGAGATCTCGATCCAGCGCGGGCACGACCCACGCGACTTCACCCTGATCGCCTTCGGCGGCGCCGGCCCCATGCACGCGCTGCCACTCGCCGAGGAGATCGGCATCCCCCGCGTCCTGGTGCCGCGGCATCCCGGCAACTTCTCGGCGCTCGGCCTGCTGGCCGCCGACGTCAAGCACGACGACGTGCGCACCCGCGTGGGCCCCCTGCGCGAGCGCCTCGACGCGCTCCGCGCCGTCTTCGACGAGATGGAGGCGGGGGCCCGCCGCGAGCTCGAGCGCGAGGGCTTCGCGTCCGATCGCCAGCAGCTCCTCCGCTCGCTCGACCTGCGCTACCGGGGGCAGGCCTTCGAGCTGAACGTCGCGCTCGATGCGGGCCCGGCGGTGCTCGAGACGATCGAGGCCGCGTTCCACGGCCGGCACCGCGACGTGTACGGGCACGGCAACCCCGCGGAGACGATCGAGCTGGTCAACGCGCGCCTGACCGCCTACGGCCTGGTCCCCAAGCCGGCCCCCGAGCGCCACGTGGCCCCGCGCGCCACGCTGGAGGCGGCGCTCCTGGAGCGCCGCCCGGTGTGGTTCCGCGGGCGTGCGCACGACTGTCCCGTGTGGGATCGCGAGCTGCTCCCCGAGCGCGCGACGCTGCCGGGCGGGGCGATCGTGGAGGAGTTCGGGGCCACCACCGTGGTGCCGCCGGGCTGGGTGGGCACGGTCGACGAGCACGGCAATCTCCGCTTCGAGCGGACGGCGTCGGCGTGAGCCCTCCCGCGGTCGACCCGATCACGCTCGAGGTCCTGCGGGAGGCCTTCGTCTCGATCGTGCGAGAGATGCGGGTCACGCTGGTGCGGACCGCGTACTCCTCGATCCTCTACGAGGGCGAGGACTTCTCCTGCGTGCTGATGGACGGCGACGCCCAGATCGTCTCGATGTCGAAGGGGCAGGACCACCCGCTGCACATCGTGCCCATCGGCTGGTCGATGAAGGCGGTGCTCGAGCGATTCGGTGGGGACATCCACGCCGGCGACGTCTTCCTGCACAACGACCCGTACACCGGCGGCACCCACCTCAACGACGTGGCCATGATCTATCCGCTCTTTGCGGACGGGCGGCTCTTCGTCTTCCCGGTGGTGCGCGCCCACTGGGGGGACGTGGGCGGCATGAGCCCGGGCAGCCTCTCGGGCGGCGCCACCGAGATCTTCCAGGAGGGAGTACGCATCCCGCCGATCCGCATCGTGGACCGGGGGACGCCGAACCGCGCCGCGCTCGACCTCATCTTCCACAACATGCGCGGCCCACGCGAGCGCCGCGGCGACTTCGACGCGATGGTCGGCACCTGCCGCAAGGCGGCCGAGCGCGTGGAGGGGCTGGCCGGGCGCTACTCCTCCGCGGTCGTCCGGGCTGCGGTGGTCGAGCTGATGGACCGCGCCGAGCAGCGCATGCGGCGCGCGATCGCCGCGCTGCCAGACGGCGAGTACGCCTACGAGGCGCATCTGGAGAGCGGCCGCACCCGGCTCGAGCCACTCACGGTGCGGGCACGCGTCGCGGTCGCGGGCGAGCGGATCACGGTCGATCTCACCGGCACCTCGCCCCAGACCGCCGCGCCCACCAACGTGGGGCCCGCGATGGCGCCCACGGGCGCGTTCACGATGATCAAGGCGTTCCTCGATCCCGGCGCCGACGTGAACTCCGGGGCCTTCCGCCCCCTGACCGTGATCACCCCGCGCGGCTCCATCGTCAACGCGGAGCCTCCCGCGCCCTGCGGCGGCATGGTCGAGGTCAAGTACTGCGTCGAGACCGCGGTGATGGGCGCGCTGGCCCAAGCCCTCGACGGCCGGGTGGCCGGCGACCTCAAGGGCGGCGGCAACCACTGCTACGTGGGCGGGCCCGACCCGCGCACCGGCGAGACCTTCATCTTCTACGAGTACCCGGCCGGCGGCACCGGCGCCTTCGAGGGCGGCGACGGCAGCAACAGCGTCCGCACGTGGACCGAGAGCGACATGACCACGCTGCAGCCCATCGAGGCGGTGGAGCAGCTCTACCCCGTGCGCATCGAGCGCACCGCGCTCCGGGAGGACTCGGGCGGCGCTGGCCGCTGGCGCGGTGGCCTCGGTCTCACCCGCGAGGTGCGGGTGCAGGTCGCGGGCAGCCGGCTCTCGGTGCTGGCCGAGAAGGCGGTGCTCCCGCCCTTCGGCGTCTGCGGCGGGGCCGCGGGTGCGACCAATCGCTTCTGGGTGCGGCGCGGCGGCGAGCCCGTCCAGCCCTCTGCGCTGCCCGGCAAGGTGAGCGCCTTCCCGCTCGAGCCCGACGACGTGCTGCTGATGGAGAGCTCGGGCGGGGGAGGCTTCGGCGACCCGCTGGAGCGGGATCTGGCCGCGGTGGCCGCCGACCTGTCCGAGGGCTACGTCACCCCGGCCGGGGCCGCGCGCGACTATGGCGTGGTCACGGTCGACGGCGCGATCGACGCCGCCGCGACGCGGGAGCGCCGCGCGACGCTGCGGGCCGCGCGCGTCCCGGTGAGCCTCCGCGCGGCCGCCGATCTGCGGGCCGACCGCGGCCGCCCGATGCGCATCGACGCCGCCACCGCCTCACGCCTCGGCGTGACGCCGGGCGCGGTGGTCGAGCTGGTGAACCCGCGCGGCGCGCCGCTGCGGGCGTGGGTGGCCGCGCTGCTGCCGGGCGACGGCGCGCGCGCGGAGGTCGCGCCCGAGGCGCTCGGGATGCTCGTGGTGGCCGAGGGCGACCAGGTCGAGCTGCGCGCGGTGCACTCCGGCACGCTGGGCCAGGGCTAGTAGCCGCGCGCCCGGTCCACCAGGTTCAGGAGCGGCGCCCCCGCCAGGAAGCGGCGCAGGTTCTCGGCGAAGAGCACCGAGCACTTCTCGTCGTAGCTGGGCAGGAAGCCCGAGACGTGCGGCGAGAGGATCACGTTGTCGACCGCGTAGAGCGGATGCCCGGCGGGCGGCGGCTCCTGGGCGAAGACGTCGACCGCCGCCCCCGCGATGCGCTCCTCCGCGAGGGCCTTCGCCAGCGCCGCCTCGTCCACGCTCGCCCCCCGGCCCACGTTGACGAAGTAGGCGCCGGGCCTCATCCGCGCCAGCTGCGCGGAGCCGATCAGGCCCGTGGTCTCGGCGGTGAGCGGGGCGCAGAGCACGACCACGTCGGAGTGGGCGAGCAGATGGTCGAGCTGCCCGGGGCCCAGCCACTCGTCGGGGAACGCGCCTTCCGGGTCGCCGGTGCCGGGCAGGCAGTAGCCGTCGTCCGCTCGGCGCGAGGGATCGCGCTTGCAGGCCAGCACCCGCATGGCGAAGGCCGACTTGGCGATGCGCGCCAGCTCGCGGCCGATGCTGCCGTAGCCGATCACGCCGAGCGTGGCCCCGCGGACCTCGGACGGCACGAAGAGCGGCCAGCGCTGCTCGTCGGGCGGCCAGCCGCCGCGCGCCTGCCACTGCCCGATCCGCGGCACCCGGTGGGCCAGCGCGAGCATCATGGCCACCGCGTACTCCGCGATCGTGGCCGCGTGGACGCCGCTGGTGGTGGTGAGCGGCAGCCGGGTCTGCGTGTAGAGCGGGTGGTCGGCGAGCGCGTTCACCCCGGCCATGTGCAGCTGGACCCAGCGGAGCGCGGGCGCGCGGCCCGGCTCGCGCGGGGGCGCGCCCGCGTAGAGCACGTCGACCTTGCGGTAGTCCGCGCTCTCCGGATCGGCCTGCGACACGGACAGCTCCGGGGAGACCGCGCGAAGCCGGTCGAGCTGCGCGGCGGTGAAGCGCATGGTCACGAGGACGTTGAGCATGGCGGCTATCCTAGCCCCGTACCGCCCGGCCCGGCGAGCCCCCCGCGGCTTTTGACTTGAGCCGCGGAGCGGGATACCCTCGCCGTGCTCGAAACCCGGACCGCCGGCGCTCCGCGCCCACTCAAAGAGGAGGCCCCATGATCCACCGGCTCACGCGCATCACCGCGACCCTCCTGGCCCTCGTGCTCGCCCTCTCCGCGGGCCCGGTCTACGCGCAGGGCACGATCAAGGTCATGTACACCGATCCCCTCTCCGGGCCCTTCGCGCAGGTCGGCGATCAGAACCTCCAGCAGTTCAAGTACATCATCGACTACATCAACGGCCGCGGGGGCGCGATCGGCCGCAAGTTCGAGCTGGTCTCCTTCGACAACAAGTCCCAGCCGTCGGAGGCCCTGCTCGCGCTGAAGGCCGCGACCGACCAGAACATCCCGATCATCATGCAGTGCTCGGGCTCGAACATCGCCGCCGCGCTGATCGAGGGCGTCGACAAGCACAACGAGCGCAACCCCAGTAACCGCATCGTCTACGTCAACTGCGGGGCGGTCGCCACCGAGCTCACCAACGAGAAGTGCAGCTTCTGGCACTTCCGCATGGACGCGCACGTTGGCATGAAGGCCGAGACGATGGTGCGGGCGCTGCCCAAGGAGGTGACGAAGGTCTACCTCCTCAACCAGGACTACCTCTTCGGACAGTCGGTGCAGCGCGACGTGAAGACCTTCCTCGCCAAGCTGCGGCCGGACGTGAAGGTGGTGGGCGACGAGCTGATCCCGCTCGGCAAGGTGAAGGACTTCTCGCCCTACGTGACCAAGATCAAGGCCTCCGGGGCTCAGGCCCTCCTCACCGGGAACTGGGGCCCGGACATGACGCTGCTGATCAAGGCCGGCATGGACTCGGGCCTCGACATTCGCTACTACACGATGTACGCGCACCTGGGCGGCGGCGCGACCGCCATCGGGCCCGCCGGCAACGGCAAGGTGCGGTCGGTCATGGCCTTCCACGAGAACATCGCGGTCGAGACCGGCAAGACCGACACCGAGGGCTGGACCCGTCAGTTCCGGGCCCAGCACGACTTCGACTTCTACGCGGCCGGCTTCCGGACGATCTTCGAGTTCCTCCAGGCGGCCTTCAACAAGGCCGGCTCGGCGGATCCGACGAAGTTCGCCTACGCGCTCGAGGGCATGACGATCACCGACATGCTCGGCTACCAGGTCACGATGCGCAAGCCGGACCACCAGATCCTGAGCGAGTACTTCGTGGGCGTGTTCACCAAGGGCGTGAAGTACGACTCGGAGAAGACCGGACTCGGCTGGAAGACGGAGACGACGGTGCAGCCGAAGGACCTCGATCAGCCGAACACCTGCAACATGAAGCGGCCGAGCTAAGAGAACTACCCCTCACCCCGGCCCTCTCCCCTCCTCTCCCCTCTCCCTCTCCCCTCCGGGGAGAGGGCCGGGGTGAGGGGGGAGAGGGTGCAGGTGTGAAACTGCACTATTAAATGGAAGTCCTGCTCGTCTCGCTCCTCAACGGGCTCGTCTACGGCATGCTGCTGTTCATGCTGGCGAGCGGGCTCACGCTCATCTTCTCGATGATGGGCGTGCTCAACTTCGCGCACGCCAGCATGTACATGCTGGGCGCCTACTTCGCCTACTCGGTGAGCCACGTGATCGGCTTCTGGCCCGCGCTGGTCGTGGCCCCGGTGCTCTGCGGGGTGCTCGGCGCCCTGATCGAGATGTACGCGCTCCGCCGCGTGCACCGGAACGGCCACATCGCGGAGCTGCTCTTCACGGTCGGCCTCGCCTTCATCATCGAGAAGACGGTCCAGATGGCGTGGGGGCTCCTGCCCGTCCCCTACCGCGTGCCGCCGGTCCTCGACCGCGCCCTCTTCCACGTCTACGGCTCGAACTTCCACGCCTACCGCGCCTTCATGCTGCTGGTCTCGGTCGCGATGTTCCTCGCGATCTGGCTCCTGCTCACCCGCACCCGCATCGGCCTCGTCATCCAGGCCGCGCTGACCCATCCCGAGATGGTGGGCGCCCTCGGCCACAACGTGCCCCGCGTCTTCACCGTCGTCTTCGCGGGCGGCTCGGTGCTGGCCGGACTGGCCGGCGTCATCGGCGGCAACTACCTGGTGACCGAGCCCTCGATGGCCGCCACCATGGGGCCGATCGTCTTCGTGGTGGTCGTGTTCGGCGGCCTCGGCTCGCTGGCCGGTTGCTTCATCGCCTCGCTGATCATGGGGCTCGTGCAGACCTTCGCGGTGGTGCTCGACGTCTCGCTCGCCGATCTGCTGGCCCGCCTCGGCGTTACCGTGACCTCGGCGACCCCGCTCGCCGAGTTCCTCACGATCCCGTTGCCGCGCGTGGGCGCGCTGCTTCCCTACCTGATGCTGATCCTCGTGCTCCTGATCAAGCCGCGCGGCCTCATGGGGACCCGCGACACGTGAGCGAGGGGGTCGTCCGCACCGGCGCGCCCGCCCTCGCCGCCGAGGGGGCTCGCGGCCGCCTCCGCCGCCACTGGCCGTGGCTCGCCTCGCTGGCCGTCGCGGTGGTGATCCCCTGGCTCTTCTACGACTGGACCACCGGCCGTCACTCCGGCTTCGTCGTTGCGATGCTGAGCCAGATCGGCATCATGATCATCTTCGCCCTCAGCTACAACATGCTGATGGGCCACGCCGGGCTCCTCTCCTTCGGCCACGCCGTCTTCCTCGGTCTGGGCGGCTACGCCACCGCGCACGCGCTCAACGCGTCCCGGGCCGGCACGCTGCCGCTGCCGCTCGAGCTGGCCCCGCTGGTCGGCGGCCTGGGCGGCCTCGGGTTCGCGCTCGTGCTCGGCTACTTCGCGACCAAGCAGCGCGCCACCGCGTTCGCGATGATCACCCTCGGCATCGGTGAGCTGGTCACCGCCTGTGCGCTCATGTTCCAGACCTTCTTCGGCGGCGAGGGTGGCGTCAGCACCAACCGCATGACCGGGCACAGCCTGCTCGGGCTCGGCTACGGAGCGCCCATCCAGGTCTATTACCTGATCGTGGTGTGGACCCTCATCTCCGCGGTCCTGATGCTCCTGCTCACCCTCACCCCGCTCGGCCGCATGGCCAACGCCTGCCGCGACAACTTCGAGCGCGCCCAGTTCGTGGGCTACGACCCGCGGATGGTCCGCTTCTTCCAGTTCGCCCTCTCCGGCTTCTTCGCGGGCGTCGCGGGCGCGCTCTACACGCTGACCTACGAGATCGTCACCTACGACACGGTCGCGGCGCCGCTGTCGGGCAACGCGCTGCTGATGACCTACATCGGCGGCGTCGGCGTCTTCGCGGGGCCCGTCGTCGGCGCGGTGCTGATCGTGCTCCTGCAGAGCTGGGTGAGCCTCCTCTCCAACTCCTGGCTCGTGTACGCGGGGGTCCTGTTCATCTTGATGGTGACCTTCGCACCGGGCGGCCTCGCCGGTCTGGTGGTGGTGCACCAGCCCATCTGGCGCGCGGGACGTCTGGGCCGGCTGCTCGGCCCCTATCTCCGGCTCCTCGCCCCCGGCGCCGTGACGGTGGTCGGCTTCGTGCTCGCGATCGAGCTCTGCTCATTCCTCACCATCGGCGCGGCCCAGGGCAAGAGCTTCACGATCGGGCAGCTGACCCTCGACCCGCGCCACCCCGGGGCCTGGCTCGTCGCCGCGCTCCTGCTCGCGGTCGGCGGCGTCTGGCTCCGCTACGCGGTGCGCGGCTTCGGCTCGGCGTGGACGGCGCTGACCGAGGAGATCAAGGCGTCGGGGCCGCGCGCATGAGCCAGGCCGCGCTCCGCCTCACCGACATCCAGAAGAGTTTCGGCCCCACGCCGGTCATCATGGGGGTCAGCCTGGACGTGGCGGCCGGCTCGCGACACGCCATCATCGGCCCCAACGGCGCCGGCAAGACGACCCTCTTCAACCTGATCAGCGGGCGCTTCCCGGTGACCACCGGCACCATCGAGCTGCACGGTCGCCGCATCGACGGGCTGGCGCCGCACGAGATCAACCGGCGGGGCCTCTCGCGCAGCTTCCAGGTCACGTCGATCTTCGCCCGCATGACCGTCTTCGAGAACATTCGCTGCGGGCTCCTGTGGTCGCGCGGGTACCGCTATTCCTTCTGGCGGCTGCTCGGCCGCGAGCGCGCGCTGAACGAGGCCGCCGACCGGCTCCTCGCCGACGTGAACCTCGAATCGCGCCGCGACGTGCCGGCCGGGCTGCTCTCCTACGCCGAGCAGCGCGCGCTCGAGATCGGCATCACGATCGCGGGCGGCGCCGACACCATCCTGCTCGACGAGCCCACCGCGGGCATGAGCCGCAGCGAGGCCGACCACGCGGTCGCCCTCATCCGGCGAGTCACCGCGGGCAAGACGCTGGTCATGGTCGAGCACGACATGAGCGTGGTCTTCGACCTGGCCGACGTGGTGACCGTGCTCGTGTACGGCCAGATCATCGCCTCGGGCCCGCCCGCGGCGATCCGCGCCGACCGCACGGTGCAGGAAGCCTACCTGGGTCAGGGGGCCGCCTGATGCTGTCGGTGCGGGACCTCCACGCCTACTACGGCAAGAGCCACATCCTCCAGGGCGTCAACCTCGAGGTCGGCGCCGGCGAGATCGTGAGCCTGCTCGGCCGGAACGGGGTCGGCCGGTCCACGACCTGCAAGGCGATCATGGGGCTGGTCGAGCCGGTGGGCGAGGTGACCTTCAAGGGGAAGAACGTGGCCGGCCTGCGGCCGGACCTCATCGCCCACGCCGGCATCGGCTACGTGCCGGAGGACCGCCAGGTCTTCCCCACGCTCACCGTGCGCCAGAACCTGGAGCTGGGACAGAAGCGCGCGGGCCGCTTCGGGCGCTGGTCCTTCGACGACATGTTCGAGCTGTTCCCGCACCTGCGCGAGCGGCAGCACAACCCCGCGGGCGTGCTGTCGGGCGGTGAGCAGCAGATGCTGACGATGGGACGCACGCTGATGGGCGACCCGGAGCTGATCATCATCGACGAGCCCACCGAGGGGCTCGCCCCCCTGCTGGTCGCCCAGGTCGGCCGCTTCCTGGGCGAGATCGCGCGGCGCGGGGTCTCGATCCTGCTCGTCGAGCAGAAGCTGACGATCGCGCTGCAGATCTCCCATCGCGTCTACGTGATGGGGCACGGCCGGATCGTCTTCGGGGGCACACCCGCCGATCTCGCCGCCAACGCCGCCGTGCGGAAAGAGAACCTCGAAGTCTGATCCGCCGTACCCAGGAGACATCATGAAGACGCCACGCAAGGGATTCCGCCAGATGGTGGACGAGGCCAAGTCGCGCATCAAGACCATCAACATCGAGGACGCGAAGGGGCGCCTGGGCCGGGGCGACGTGGTCTTCGTCGACCTGCGCGACGTGCGCGAGCTCGAGCGCGACGGGATGGTGCCGGGCGCCTTCCACTGCCCGCGCGGCATGCTCGAGTTCTGGATCGACCCCGACAGTCCGTATCACAAGGACGTCTTCGACGCGGACAAGGAATTCGTCTTCTACTGCAACGGCGCCTGGCGCTCCGCGCTGGCCGCCGACGTGGCGCAGCAGATGGGTCTCGAGCGGGTCGTGGAGATGGACGGCGGCTTCTCCGAGTGGAAGAAGAAGGGCTATCCAGTCGCCGAGAAGCCGACGCGGAAACCGTAGCGCGCCGGCCGGCGTGGTAGCATCGAAGCCATGGCGAACCGGAACAGCGACGAAGAGCCTGCGGAAGAGCCCCAGGCCATGCCGATGATCCTCCCGGCCAGCCAGGGGCCGATGGTCGAGCAGCCGGCGAAGCTGATCCGCATCGCCTCGATGATCCGCGAGCTCTTGCAGGACGTGCGGCAGTCCACGCCGGACGAGGCCGGGCGGAAGCGCCTCCGCGAGGTCTACGAGCGCGCGCTCGCCGCGCTGAAGGAAGGTGTATCGAAGGACCTGCAGGACGAGCTGGACACCCTCACCCTGCCGCTCGACGCCACCCCGAGCGAGTCCGAGATCCGGCTCGCGCAGGCCCAGCTGGTCGGCTGGCTCGAGGGCCTCTTCCAGGGCATCCAGGCCGCGCTCTGGACCCAGCACATGCAGGCGCGGGCCGAGATCGAGCAGATGCGCCGGCAGCGCGGCCTGCCCCAGGGGAACATGGCCGAGCGAGACCCGGGACAATATCTATAGTTACCGTGTAAGTCTTTCCGCCTCCCGCATCAGGACGTCCTCGCTCGGCGTGACCTTCACGCCGTGGGTCGGGAACTGCCGGAGGTGGCGAACTCCCTCAGTCTTTGCGTCGGGTTCCGTTCGGAAGGCCACCTGGTATCCGCAGTGCGTGCAGCTCATCGTGTAGGTTGCCATGCCGCGGATGCGAGCAAGAGAGATGCCATGATCGCCGTCCAGCCGCGGTGCTAGAATCGCCGCCACCATGAGCGGCTGGCTGATCCACAATGTGCGAATCCTCGACGGAACCGGCCGCGCGCCCTTCGCGGGTGCGGTCCGCGTCCGCGACGACCGCATGACGGAGGTCGCCGCCGGCCCGGTCGGCGGGCCCCGCCCCGGCGAGACCGTCATCGACGGCCACGGCGCCGTGCTGATGCCGGGATTGATCGAGCCGCACGCGCATCTGAGCTTCGCGGACGTGGTCTCCTACGAGCTCACCCGCATGCCGCACGAGGAGCACCTGCTCGCGACCATCCGCAACGCGCGCACCATGCTCGACGCGGGCTACACCAGCGCGCTCTCCGCCGCGGCGGCCAAGCCCCGCCTGGACGTGGTGCTCAAGCGCGAGATCGAGGCGGGGCGCTTCCCCGGCCCGCGCCTGCTCGCCAACGGGCCCGAGATCACGGTGACCGGCGGGCTCGGCGACAGCAACCTGCTCCACCTGCCGTACCACGAGACGCCGACCTTCTGCTGGGTCGCCGACGGCCCCGACGCGATCCGCCGCGTCTGCCGCCTGCTCGCGCGCGAGGGGGTCGACCTGCTCAAGCTCAACCTCTCGGGCGACCTCGGCACCTCGGCCTGGTCGTCCGAGCTCACCCCGATGTCGGAGGCGGAGGTGGGCGCGGCCATGGAGGTGGCCCGCGCCCGGGGCCTGCGGGTGTGTGCGCACTGCCGGAGCGGTGACTCGGTGCGGATGGCGGTGCGCCACGGGATCGAGGTCATCTACCACGCCAACTACTGCGACGAGGCCGCGCTCGACGCGCTCGAGGCCGCCCGCGATCGGGTCTTCATCGCGCCCGCGATCGGCATCACCTACAACCTGACGCAGGCCAACGGCCAGTGGGGTGTCACGCCCGAGCGGGCGCGGGCCTTCGAGCGCGAGCTGGCCGCCACCGTCGAGACCGTCGCCCGCATGCGCGCGCGGGGCATCCGCGTCCTGCCGGGCGGCGACTACGGCTTCGTCTACACGCCGCACGGCACCTACGCCCGCGACCTCTGGCTCTTCGTGAAGGTGCTCGGTTACTCCCCGATGGAGACGCTGGTCGCGGCCACGAAGCTGGGCGGGGAGATCATGGGCCGCCCGGGCGAGCTGGGGGTGGTGCGCGAGGGCGCGCTCGCGGACCTCCTGCTGGTGGACGGCGATCCGCTCGCCGACATCGCGATCCTCCAGGACCACGCCGCGATCTCCATGATCATGAAGGACGGCCGGCTCCACAAGGGACCCTGACCCGCGGGCCGCATGATCCGGAAGCTGCCGTCGGGCCAGTACCGCCTCTACTCCCGCAAGAAGGATCCGCGCACGGGGCGCCGGCGCAACCTGGGCACGTTCCCGACCCGCGCCGCCGCGGAGCGGCACGAGCGCGCGGTGCAGTTCTTCAAGCATCACGGCTGAGCGCCGGGCACCGGTGGATCTCTCGGCCACCATCCACCTACTCGGGGAGTCCCTCGGCCTCGTCCTGCGCACCCAGGAGTCGGTCGCCCTCTTCGAGACCGAGGAGCGGATCCGGGCGCTCGCCAAGGCGCGCCGCGGCGGCGAGGTGGACGCGGCGGTCCGGCTCCCCGCCGCGGTCGCCGCGCTCTCGGCCGACGAGGCGCGCGCCACCGCCAGCGCCTTCGCGGTCTACTTCGACCTGATCAATCTCGCCGAGGAGTCGCACCGCATCCGGGCCCTGCGCGCCCGCGAGCGCGCCCAGCACCCGGCCCCGATCGGCGAGTCGATCGGCGCGGCGGTCGCCCTGCTCGCCGCGCGCGGCGTCACCGCCGACACGCTGGCGCCCCTGCTCGCGGCCCTCCGCGTGGAGCTGGTGCTGACCGCGCATCCCACCGAGGCCAAGCGGCGGACGGTGCTCTCGAAGCTGCAGCGGATTGCGGGCGCGCTCCACCGGCTCCACGACCCGGAGCTGCTGCCGCGCGAGCGCGAGCGCCTGACCGCCACGCTGCAGGCCGAGGTCACCACGCTCTGGCTCACCGACCGCAACCGCACCACGCGGCCCGCCGTCACCGACGAGGTGCGCACCGGCCTCTACTTCGTCGACACCGTCTTCTGGGACCTGCTCCCCCGCATCGTGGCCGACCTCGACGAGGCGCTCGGCCGGCACTACCCCGGCCTCGCCGCGCGCGCGGGCTGGCTCACGGTGGCCTCGTGGATCGGGGGCGACCGCGACGGCAACCCGTCGGTGGTCACCGAGGTGACCGCGGAGACCCTGCGGCTGCACCGCGGCCTCGCGGTGGAGCGACACCGGCGCTCGCTGCAGGAGCTGGCCCGGCGGCTCAGCCTCAGCGAGCGGCGCGCGCCGGCGCCCCCGGCCCTCACCGCGTGGCTCGACGCTCGCCGGCCGCTCCCCGCCCACGTGGCCTTCCTCGAGCGGCGCTACGCCGGGGAGCCGTACCGGCTCGCCCTGGCCCTGCTCGCCGCCGACCTCGAGACCGCCTCGACGGAGGACATGACCGCCCGCCTGCTCGACGAGGCGCCCCACGCCGCGCGCGCGACCGCGGCCGAGCTGGAGCGCGTGGTCGGCCGGATCGCGGCCGCGGTGCCGCCGGCCCTGGCCGCGGACGCGATCCGGCCGCTCGAGGTGCAGCTCCAGAGCTTCGGCCTGCACGCGGCCCGGCTCGATGTCCGCGAGGACTCGGGACGGCTGGCCGCGACGCTCGGCGACATCCTCGCGAGGCTCGGCCTCGATCCCGCCTTCGCCGGCCGAGACGAGGCGCAGCGCACCGCGATCGTGCTCGAGCGGCTGGCCGCGCCCAACCCGAAGGCCTCCGAGATCTCCGCGCTCCCGCTCGACGAGGCGGCGGCCGAGACGTGGCGCCTCTTCCGCCTGCTCGCGCGGGCCCGGGCCATCTACGGGCGGGCCTCGCTCGGCCCGTTCATCATCTCGATGACCCGGGGCCCGGCCGACATCCTCACCGTGCTGCTGCTGGCCCGCTGGGCCGGCGGCGCCGACGCGCTCGGCATCGTCCCGCTCTTCGAGACGCTGGGCGATCTCGACTCGGCGCCCGAGACGCTCCGCCGGCTCTTCGAGCTTCCCGCCTACCGCGCGCAGCTCGACGCGTGCGGCGGCGAGCAGATGGTGATGATCGGCTACTCCGACAGCAACAAGGACGGCGGGTACCTGGCCGCGAACTGGGCACTCTACCGCGCCCAGGAGTCGATCGCGGCGGTCTCGGCCGAGCACGGCGTGACCCTCACGCTCTTCCACGGGCGCGGGGGCACCGTGGCGCGCGGTGGCGGACCGGCGGGCCGTGCGATCCGCGCCCAGCCGCCGCACACCGTGGAGGGCCGCTTCCGCGTCACCGAGCAGGGCGAGACGATCGCCTCGCGCTACGGCGACCCGGAGCTGGCGCATCGTCACCTCGAGCAGATCGTGAGCGCGGTGCTGCTCGCCTCCGCGGACATGCCCGCGCGCGACGCCGCCGAGACGGTGGCCCCCGAGTGGCGCCGGGCGATGGACGCGATGGCGCCCGCCGCGCGCGAGCGCTACCACGCCCTGGTCGAGCGCACCCCGGGCTTCCTCGACTACTGGCGCGCGGCGACCCCGATCGAGGAGCTCTCGCGCCTGCGGCTCGGCTCGCGCCCCACCGTGCGGCGCGCGGGCGGGATGACCCGCAGCGCGGTGCGCGCGATCCCGTGGGTCTTCTCCTGGATGCAGAGCCGCTTCAATCTGCCCGGCTGGTACGGCCTCGGCGCCGCGCTCGCTCGGGCGGAGCCCGGCGTGCTGCGCGAGATGTACGCAGGCTGGCCCTTCTTCCGGGCCATCCTCGACAACGCGGAGATGTCGCTCCTCAAGGCCGACATGGGCATCGCCGCGCTCTACTCCGAGCTGGTGCCCGACCGCGCGCTGGCCACCGCGGTGTTCACCCGGATCGGCGACGAGTTCGCCCGGACTCGCGAGGCGATCCTGCGCGCCACCGGCCACGGCGAGCTGATGGACGGCGATCCGGTGATCCAGCGCTCCGTGCACCTGCGCAACCCCTACGTCGATCCGCTGAACTATCTCCAGGTGGAGATGCTGCGGCGCCTGCGGGCCCTGCCCGATCCGGACGGGGCGGAGGCGGAGGGCTACCGGGAGGTCCTGGTGGTGACGATCAACGGGATCGCGGCCGGCCTGCGCAACACCGGCTAGGCTCACCCGCTCCCCTCACCCTGACCCTCTCCACAGCGGGGAGAGGGTGAGCCCGAGGGCGAGGGGCTAGTAGCGAAGCTTGTTCGAGGCGTCCAGCGCGGCCACCTTGTAGCACTCGGCCAGCGTCGGGTAGTTGAACACGGTGCGCAGGAAGTAGTCGAGGCCTCCGCCCAGGCCGAGCACGGCCTGGCCCACGTGGACCAGCTCGGTGGCGCCGGTCCCGATGCAGTGGATGCCCAGCAGGCGGCGGTCCTCCCGGTGGAAGAGCATCTTGAACATCCCGGAGTGGTCGCCCAGGATCTGCCCGCGCGCGATCTCCCGGTAGCGGGCGATGCCGCTCTCGTAGGGGATGCGGCTCTGGGTCAGCTCGTGCTCCGGCGCGCCCACCATTGAGATCTCGGGGATCGCGTAGATGCCGATCGGGAAGTGCGACGCCATCGGCCCCGCCTCCACGCCGAAGGCCGCGCAGGCGGCGAGCCGGCCCTGCTCCGACGAGGTGGCCGCGAGGCTCGGATAGCCGATCACGTCGCCCGCCGCGAAGATGTGCGGCTGCGAGGTGCGGAAGCACTCGTCGACCGCGAGCCGGCCGCGGGCGTCGGCCTGGAGCCCGGCCGCGGCCAGGTCGAGCGCGTCGGTCGCCGCGATGCGGCCGGCCGAGAAGAGCACCGTGTCGGTGGCGATCCGCTTGCCCGACTCGAGCTGCAGCACCGCCTTGCGGGGCGGGCCCTCCGCGATCGAGATCGACTCGACCGCCTCCCCGAACCGCAGCGTCACGTTGCGGGCGCGCATCTGGTGGAGCAACTCGTCGACGATCTCGCGGTCGAGGAACTCGAGCGGTCGGTCTCGCCGCTCCACCAGGGTGACCGACACCCCGAGCGCGGAGAAGATCGAGGTGTACTCGACCCCGATCACGCCGGCCCCGACCACCGCGAGCGTGCGCGGCAGCGCCTTCAGGCGGACCATGTGGTCGGTGTTGAGGATCATCTCGCCGTCGGCCTCGATGCCCGGCGGCGGGCTCGGCCTCGTGCCGACCGCGACCAGGACGTGCTCCGCGCTGACGCGACGCGCCCCGCCGTCGGCCGACCGGATCAGCAGGGTGTGCGGGTCGTGGAACGACGCCTCGCCGGAGATCAGGGTCACGTCGTTGCGGTTCAGCTGATTCTCCAGCACCTCGATCTCACGGGCGATCACCGCGTCCACCCCCGAGAAGAGCTGCTGGCAGGTCGGCCGGCTCTCCAGCCGGGCCCACGGAAGCCGGTCGCCCTTGCCGGCCAGCCTGGAGAACGTGAGGACGGCCTCGCGGAGCGTCTTGCTGGGGATCGTGCCGGTGTCCACGCACACCCCGCCCACGTAGCGGCCCTTCTCCACGATGGCGGCGCGCCGGCCCAGCTTGGCGGCCTGCACCGCGGCCCGCTGGCCGGCCGGGCCGCTGCCGATGCAGATCAGGTCGTAGTCGAAGTCGCTCACGGCCACGTCTCCCGACGACGATAGCATTTCGCCAGTTGCTCCTGGGTTACCACGTGGCGGACGCGGTCAGGCCGCGGGACGGTCATGCAGAGGAGGTGCCAGGGAGCGGGCCGTGTGTTCGGCGTCCGAAACCACCGTGAACATTGCCGGTCGCTCCGCGGCCGCCTGGCGCTCCCGCCCGGGGAAGAGGCACGGTGCGACGGCGCCGGGCAGACTTGTTCTGACGCGCGGTTCGGGGGTAGGATCACGACGACGAGGGGCTCCCCGACCCGCCAAGGAGGGCGTGATGCTAGAGCGGCTCATCTCCGGTGACAACCACATCGACCTCACCTACTGCCCGCCCGATCTGTGGTCCAGCCAGGCGCCATCGAAGTGGAAGCTGCTGGTGCCCCGGGTGGAGGAGCTGGAGGACGGCTGCCACTGGTTCGTCGAAGCGCAGGACAAGGGGATGTGGAACGGCGTGGGCCCCGGCTTCCTGAAGCGCACGCCGGGCCAGTTCGCCCGCATCGACGAGATGGCCTCGTGCGGCTTCGAGTGGAACCATCGGGCGGGCGCCCGACCCCGGCCGACCACGCCCGAGCTGCGGCTCGCCGACCTGGATCGCGACGGGCTCGACGCGGAGGTCGTCTACGGCTGCCTCATGATCAACGACATGATCGCGAGCGGCGAGCGGCGCGCGTGGGCCAACACGATCTACAACGACTGGGCCGCCGACTTCGCACGCAAGTCCGATCCCAACCGCATCTACCCGCTCGCCATCGTGCCCAACAACGATCCCCAGGTGGCCGCGGCGGAGGTGCGCCGCTGCGCCAAGATGGGGCTGCGGGGCGGCGACCTCGGCTTCAAGTCGATGAGCATCCCGCTCTACCAGCACGAGTGGTATCCGCTCTGGGAGGCCGCGGCCGAGTGCCACTTCCCGATCGCCTTCCACTCCACGGGCTTCAAGGGCCTGCGCGCGCCCGACACCCCCGCGATGGAGCAGCAGTACATGCTGCAGTGGCGGCTCGTCCGCTCGGCCCTGTTCCAGCTCGACACGATGGAGGTGCTGGTCTCCCTGATCACCTCCGGGGCGTGCGAGAAGTACCCCGACTTCAAGTTCGTGCTGGGCGAGTCCGGCGTGACCTGGCTCCCTTACGTCTTCGATCGCTTTGACACCGAGTACGAGGACCGCGCGCGCGGGCTGGGCTTCTCGATGAAACCGAGCGACTACTTCAAGCGCCAGGGCTACGTGACCTACCAGCAGGATATGTTCCTCGAGCCGATCATCCCGCTGGTCGGCGAGGACAACATCATCTGGGGAGCGGACTACCCGCACCCCGACTGCGTCTGGCCGGACTCCCGGCGCCACCTGGAGAAGAACCTGGGCCACCTGCCCGAGCGCGTGCAGAAGAAGATCACGTACGAAAACGTGGTGAAGCTCTACAACCTCCGCTGAGCAAGGGGACCCCATGGCCACTGGCACGCTCGAGATTCCGTCGCTCAAGGGCAAGGTTTCGGACGAGGAGTGGGCGATCCGCGTGGACCTGGCCGCGGCCTACCGGCTGGTGTCGCGCTACGGCTGGGAGGACCTGGTCTTCACCCACATCTCCGCCCGGGTGCCCGGCACCGCCGACCAGTTCCTGATCAACCCGTACGGCCTCTTCTTCGACGAGATCACCGCCTCGAGCCTGGTGAAGATCGACCAGCAGGGGC
>Ga0187766_10000371_pt1 | contig 24815 bp, 27 predicted proteins | sample 0216_QUI02_MP05__4_FD_132971 | JGI IMG/M metagenome (GOLD analysis project Ga0187766, IMG submission 132971) | Tropical peat soil microbial communities from peatlands in Department of Meta, Colombia - 0216_QUI02_MP05_20_MG | ecosystem: Environmental > Terrestrial > Soil > Wetlands > Peat ... | reverse complement strand
GCGGCGCGCGATGCGCGGGGTACCCACGTGAGTGGGTCGGAGGCGTACTTGGTCCGTACGTCGCAGCGCCGCGCGAGCGCGCCGACGCCCCACCCGCTGTCGCCCAGACAGCGGGGAAAGATGCTGGGCCCTTTTCAGCAGCCTGTTAGCCCGATTAGGGTTAGGACACCCACCGGTACGCGATCCACGTCTCCCTCCACGGGTGGGAGCGGAGGCTCGCCACGGGGCGTGGCGCCTGGCTCAACTGGGCCCGGATCCAGCGCCAGTCCAGCCCCACCACGCACCGCACCGTGTAACCGCACTTGCTGCAGCGCTTGTACACAAACTTCCCGCGGTCCCGGTGCTGCTTCCCGATGACCTTCATCTGGTCCGCGCAGCAGGCAGCCGGGCGGGTCGGTGAAACGATGCGCCGGGGGTACTGGTTCCGCGGGCGCTTGGCGTCGGTGTATTCCACGATGGTCCGCATGCCGCGCCTCCCGGGGCGGCGCCCCTCAACCGGCCGACCAGGGCCGTCTCCTGCAGGGGCCTGGTGGCAACGCCGCTTTCGCGATCGGTCGAAACCACCGCGACCGCCCCCTGCCCCACGAAAACATGGTGCGCATCCTGGGGGCCGTCCAAGTTCCTCTGCCCTCAGGTGAGCAGCCCCGCGAAATACGGCGGGACCTGGCTCCGCTTGGTGACCAGCGGGCACCGGAGGCACACCTCCGGCACGGGACTCAGAGTGCAGCGGGCGCAGGTCTGCATCATCTGTAGCGTCTGGCTGAGGCCCTGCTTGATCCGTCCATAAGTGCAGGCGCGACGCGTGGCCTCCACGAACCCCTTGCCGAACACGCGGGCCACTCCCCGCACCGCATCGGCTCCCGTCCGGGCGGTCTTCCGCTGCTGGAGTAGTTCCCGGATATCCCGGAGGGGCACATGGAGCGTCCGCAGGTCACGGATCATGCAGAGTCGTTGAAACTGGCGCTCCGAGTAGAGCCGCTGGCCTCCCCGCGTCCGCGCCTCCGGTTTGATGAGCCGCAGGCTCTCGTAATAGCGGATCGTGCGCAGGCTCATCCCCGTCCGCCGCGCCACGTCGCCGATCTTGAGGAAATCGTTAGACTTCGCCAAAGCCTTCCGGATCCCGGATTCAAAATATGACGTTACGTCACGTAAGATATTTCCTGGAGGACTATTTGTCAAGGAAATACTCTAAAAACAACATGTTCTGTTGGGCGAACAATCATCTAAGGTGGAAAATTTTCAGGAAACACGCGGGGGTTCTCGCAGAGGCGATAGGGAACCGCGCGAAAGTGAGGGGGGGTCAATACACGGCACTGGCCGTGCCGGCCAGGTCAGCTGCGATCGCCGCCCGGAGGGGCCAGGGAGGGGGTGGGCCACATCAGGGCGTCGCGCGTGGCGCCGCGCACGCGGTCCGGGGCCAGCATCTCCACGCTGATCCGGCCCGCCAGGTTCCGCGCCACCCGACGCACCACCTCGGCGATGGCGGAGCGCGGGCGTGCCGCCAGGATGGTTTGCCCCTCCTCGTCCGCCCGGCACAGGTCCTCATCCAGGGGAATGGACCCGAGGAGAGGCACCCGGGCCGCGGCGGCCAGGCGGTGACCGCCGGCGTGGCCGAACATCTCGATCCCCTTGTCGCAGTGCGGGCACATCAGGAAGCTCATGTTCTCGATGATGCCCAGCACCGTCATCCCCGCCGCCCGCCATCCCTCCACGGCGGCCAGGCCGCGCTGCGCCGCGCTCTCCTGGGGCGTGCAGACGATGACGATCCCCGTCCACGGAACGCCGGCCCCGCGCACCACATCGGCGCCGGCCTGCCCCACGGGGAGATCCAGCAGCAGGTAGTCCACCGCCCCCCAGGCCACGCGCCGGAGCCGATCGAGCAGCGGCAGGGCACGATCGCCCCTCGTGAAGGCGTCCGCCCCCACGAAGTGAGCGCCCTCCACCTCGGCCGGTACGATCAGGCCGCCGGCCTCCCCGTACCCACCGGGCCCCCGCACCACGGCGAGGCCCGTTCCCGTCGGGTCCGCATCGAAGGCCGCGGCGCGGCGCGCCCCCGCCTCCGCTAGGGCCACCGCCAGATGGGCCGCCACGGCGGAGCGGCCCACGCCGGCGCGCGCGCCGGTGATCCCCACGCAATGGATGACGCCGGGAACCGGCCCGGGGCTGGCCGGCCGCGCCATGCGTACCTCGAAGCGCACCGCCACGGATTGGACCCCCTCCATGGCCCGGACGGCATCCTGGATCTCCGATTCGAGGCGGAGCTGGAACGGGCAGGCGGGGGTGGTGAGGGCGATGGTCACGACCGCGTGTCCCCCCTCCACCTGTATGTCGCGCACCAGGTTGCGGGACACGATGTCCCCGCCCAGCTCGGGTTCGGGGACCTTGCGGAGGGCCTCCCGGATCACTTCGGCGGACGGCATCCGGCCTCCTTCACTGCCGCGAGAGGAGAGCTTCCGGAGGGTGGGCAAAGATCAGGGCGCGGGCGCGGCGGGGGCGGGCCGGGGCGCGGCAGGCACCTGGGCCGCCGCGTGATAGGAGCTGCGCACCAGCGGGCCGGATTCCACATGGCGGAAGCCCAGCTCCAGGCCGATGCGCTTCAGCGCAGCGAACTCCGCGGGGGTGTAGTAGCTGGTGATGGGCAGGTGCCACTCACTGGGCCGCAGGTACTGCCCGATGGTCAGCACCTCGCAGTCCACGGCGCGCAGGTCGGCCATGACCTCCACAAGCTCGCCGTGCATCTCCCCCACGCCCACCATGAGCCCTGCCTTGGTCACCAGTCCGTTCCGGCCCCGCGCCCTCCGCAGGAGCGCCAGCGAGTGCTCGTAGTCCGCACCGGGGCGCACGCGGCGGTAGAGGCGGCGCACCGTTTCCATGTTGTGGTTCAGGATGTCCGGGCCGGCCGCCAGTATCTCGTCCAGCCCCTCCAGGGCGCCCCGCAGGTCTGGGATGAGGACCTCGATGCTCGTCCCGGGGCAGCGGGCCCGCACTTCGCGGATGACGGCGGCGAAGGCGCCGGCCCCCTTGTCCTCCAGGTCGTCCCGGTTCACCGAGGTGATCACGGCGTGCCGCAGGTTGAGCCGGGCGATGGCGGTGGCCAGGCGGGCCGGCTCCTCGGGGTCCAGCGGCGCCGGGCGGCCCTTCTCCACGGCGCAGAAGCGGCAGCCGCGGGTGCAGACGTCGCCCATGATGAGGAATGTGGCCGTGCCATGCTCCCAGCATTCGCCGATGTTGGGGCAGCGGGCCTCCTCGCAGATGGTGTGCAGGGCCTGGCCGCGCATGAGGCCCTGCACCCGCAGGTAATTGGGCCCCCCCGGCGCCCGTACCTTCAGCCAGGGCGGCTTCCGCTCCCGCACCTGTCCGGTGGCGGGCCACACCTCGGCGGTCTCGATCTGCAACAACGGGAGCGCCATGCCTGGGTCACTCTCTGAGGTTGGACGGGTTACTATACCACGCGCCCTCCCGCCCCTCAACCCAATGACGGGCGTCGTGTGACGGGCGTCGTGGGGCACGCCACCACGCGCCGGCGTCACCGCGGTGGCCCATCTGTTTCCGGCCAGAGGCGGTGGAAATGATGGACGGGCGATCGGCCGCCGCCCACGGGGAACGCCTGCCGCAGCGCCTCGGTCAGGTAGGCCTTGGCCGCCTCCACCGCGGCCCCCACGTCCCACCCCCTCGCCAGACCGGCGGTGATGGCCGAGGCGAAGGTTCACCCGGTCCCGTGGGTGTGCGGGGTCTCCACGCGCGGGGCGGAGAACTCGCGAAAGTCCCGCCCGTCGAACAGCAGGTCCACCGGCGGGCCGCTCCGGTGCCCGCCCTTGATCACCACATGCCGCGCGCCCATGCCCTGGATCCGGCGGGCCGCGTCGCGGATGGCGGCCTCGTCCTGGAGCGGCGCGCCCGCCAGCACTTCGGCCTCGGGCAGGTTCGGCGTCACCACGTAGGCCAGCGGCAGCAACTCCTCCCGCAGCGCGTGGACGGCCTCGGGGCGCAGCAAGTGGTCCCCGCTCTTGGCCACCATCACCGGGTCCACCACCAGCCGGTCCACGCCGTGGCGCCGCAGCTCCCCGGCCACCGCCCCGATGATGGCGGAGCTGGAGAGCATCCCGGTCTTCACGGCGTCGGCGCCGATGTCGTCCAGCACGGCGCGGATCTGGGCGGCCACCACATCGGGCGGGATTTCGTAGATGGCCGTCACCCCGCGGGTGTTCTGAGCCGTGATCGCCGTGAGCACGCTGGCGCCGTACACGCCCAGCGCGGCGAACGTCTTCAGGTCGGCCTGGATCCCCGCCCCGCCGCCCGAGTCGGACCCGGCGATGGTGAGCGCCTTTGGAACCCTCGTCATGGCTCTGTCTTTCCCCTGTCTGGCCCGAGGCGGGCCGCCACACGCGGCCCACAAACAGAAAAGCGCCGCTCGGGGCGACCAGCACTTCGCAAGCCGCGCCGGCCGGAAAACCCCACGCGTCGTCGGTACCACGTGCCGCAACTGGGTGTCAAGAGGGAAGCCTACCCCCGGAAGCCGGGGCGCCGTTGACAGGGAGAAGGCGCCCCCGTATAGTGAAGTCACAACCACATAGGGACGGCTACGGGAGCTTGGGCGAGCCAGGCTGAGAGGGTGGCGGCCACCTGCCACCGACCGTCGGAACCTGACCTGGGTAATGCCAGCGCAGGGATGACGCGCCGATCGCATGGACACCGCCAGGGCCCCCGGCTCGGCGGTGTTCGTTTTTGAGCGAGGGGCGGTATCGTGGTGATCCCGGAGACGATGCTGGCGGTCCGGCACGCGGGCCCCGGCAAGCCGCTGGCGCTGGAGCGCATGCCGGTGCCGGCCGCAAGGCCTGGGGAGGTCCTGGTGCGGGTCCGCGCGGCCGGCGTCTGCCGTACCGAGCTGCACTTCCTGGACGGGTTGCTGGACCTGGGGGTGACCCCCCTGACCCTCGGGCACGAGATCGCCGGCGAGGTGGTGGCCCTGGGGCCCGGGGCCGAGGGTGTGCGGCCCGGCGACCGGGTGCTGGTTTGCTACTACGCCACCTGCGGCCGCTGCCGCTGGTGCCGCACCGCCCGCGAGAACCTGTGCGGGCGGCCCGTGGCCCAGCTCGGCTTCACGGCCGACGGCGGCTACGCGGAGTACGTGAGGGCCCCGGCCCGCGTCATGATCCCCTTGCCCGAGGCGCTCGACTTCATTCCGGCCTGCACCCTCGGCTGCAGCGTCACCACGGCCCTCCACGCCTCGGGCACCATCGCCAACCTCCAGGCCGGCGAGACGGCCGTGGTCTACGGCGCCGGCGGCGTCGGCTTCGCCCTGGTGCAGGTATGCAAGGCGCGGGGGGCCTCGGTCATCGCCGTGGGCCGCTCGCCCAGGAAGCTGGACCGGGCCAGGGCCCTGGGGGCAGACGCCACCGTCAACGCGGCCGAGGGAAAGGTGGCGGAGCGGATCCGGACCCTCACCGGCGGCGAGGGGGCCGACGCGGTCTTCGAGTTGGTGGGCACGCGGGAGACCATGGCGGAGGCTGCGGCTGCCCTCCGCAAGCGGGGCCGCCTCGTCTTCATCGGCTACTCCGCGGACCCCTTCACCGTGCATCCCCTGCGCCTGGTGATCGACGAGGCACAGATCCTGGCCTCGGTGGGCAACACGCTCCAGGAGGCGCACGAGGCGGTGGCCTGGGCGGCCGCGGGAAGAGTCCAGGCCATCGTGGACCGCACCTACCCCCTGTCCGAGGCGGCGGCCGCGCTGGAGGCGCTGCGGCGAGGGGAGATCGTGGGCCGCGCCGTCCTCCTGCCGTAGCAGGCCGCTGGAAAGGGCCCGGCATTTCTCCCGCTGCCTCGCCGGCAGCGGGTGGGGCGTTGGCCCGCCCGTGCACTCCCTGCGGCGTACCCGGCGTACGCCTCAGTCGGCACATCGCGCGCCGCCTTGCATCTGGACCTTTTTGAGCGGCCTGTGCCGCGGCAAGGTCTTGGCTGACTGCCATGAAGAGCTGTGAGGATATGATGGACACAGCGGAACTCGACCGGGCGATCCTGGAGTTCATAGCCCGGGGCGTGGAACAGCCCCGGGACGAGGAGGTCTTCAACGCCCTGGCCCTCCGGCTCTTCGCCCACCAGTTCGCCCACAACTTACCGTACCGCCGCCTCTGCCAGCGGCGGGGCCGCACCCCTGCCACCGTGAGCGACTGGCGCCAGATCCCCTCCGTCCCCATCGGCGCCTTCAAGGAGCTGACGCTCGCCTGCGAGCCGCCCGACCAGGCCGTGGCCGTCTTCATGACCAGCGGGACGACGCACAAGGAGCGGCGGGGGAAGGCCTACCACACCACCCTGGAGATCTACGACGCCTCCATGCGCGTCAACTTCGCCGCCCACGTCCTGCCGGATGGCGCCGGGCTCCCCCTCCTCATCTTGTTCCCGCCGCCTACCGTCCTCCCCCACTCGTCCCTCTCGCACTACCTGGCCGTGGCGTTGGAATCCTTTGGGGCCGACGGCAGCGGCTGGTTCATGGACGAAAAGGGGCTGGACGGCGCCGGGTTTCGGGAGGCCCTCCGCACGGCCGAGGGGGCCGGACGGCCCGTGGGGCTGCTGGGCGCCTCCTTCGCCTTCGTCCACTTCCTGGACTATTGCGCCGAGCGCGGCCTGCGCTTCCGCCTTCCCCCGGGGAGCCGGCTCATGGATACGGGCGGGTTCAAGGGGCGGTCCCGGGAGATCGGCCGCGCCGACCTCTACCGGCAGTTCGGCGAGACCTTCGGCATCCCGGAGACGCACACCGTCAACATGTATGGGATGACGGAGTTCAGCATCCAGTTCTACGACGTGACGCTGCGCCGGCACGCCGCCGGCCAGCCGCCGGCCCACTTCAAGGTGGGTCCGCCCTGGTCCCGCACGCGCATCATCGATCCCGAGACGGCGGCGGACAAGCCCGCGGGCGAGGTGGGTGTGCTGCTGCACCTGGATCTGGCCAACCGGAACACGGTCTCGGCCATCCTGACCGAAGACCTGGGCCGGGCCGAGGGGGACGGCTTCGAGCTCCTGGGGCGGGTGCAGGGCGCCGAGGCGCGGGGCTGCTCGATGGCCATCGATGAGTTCCTCTCCGCCGCCCGCCGCTAGGCAGGCTGCTGAAAAAGGCCCAACATCTCTCCCCGCTGCCTAGGCGGCAGCGGGCGGGGCGTTGGCGCGCTCGCGCACTCCCTGCGGCGTACCCGGCGTACGCCTCAGTCGGCGCTTCGCGCGCCGCCTTGCATCTGGACCTTTTTGAGCAGCCTGCGGACGGTGGGTCTTTCAGATCCTGCTTGGCGACCTTGGCGTCTTGGCGGTTGAGAAGAAGCCGATGCCCGATGCGATGCAGGCCTGGTGGCTTCCGGGGCTCCCCGCGGAGCGCGTGACCCGCTGGGCCACGCTCCGCTTCGGGGAACGGGACGACCTTACCCTGCGGGTCCCGGCCCTCACCGTGCCCGAACTCTCGACGGTCCTGGACGGCATGATCGCCGCCCGGGACGGCTATCTGGCCGACCTGCCCGTCCTCGAGATCGTGGCCCGCCTGGACAAGGCCGTGGGCCTCTGGTTGGATCCGGCCTTCCCGCCGCGGCGGCACGCCGAGGAGCTCCTGCCGGCCATCACCGGCTACTCGCCTCCCATGGTCCGCGAGGGCTTGAGCGCCCTCCTGAGGGGGCTCGGCCGCGAGGCCTTGCTCCAGTGCCTCACCGCCGAGTTCGGCGACCCATCATGCCTCGATTCGTTTCGGCCACTGCGGGGCACCGGCCTCCTGAGCCGAGCCTTCGGGCCCCGCCTTGCCGTGCACGTCTTCTCGGGCAACGTGCCGGGGCTTCCGATCTGGAGCCTCACCTGCGGTCTGCTGGTCAAGGCGGCGAACCTGGGCAAGACCGCCTCGGGGGAGCCGCTCCTGCCCGCCCTCTTCGCCGCGTCCCTGGCGGAGGTGGATCCGGACCTGGCCCGCTGCCTGGCCATCGTCTATTGGCCGGGCGGCGCGGAGGACTTGGAGTCCGCGGCCTTCGAACGCGCCGATGCCGTCATCGCCTACGGAAGCGACGAGGCGCTCCGCTCGCTCCGGGAACGCATCCCCGCCGCCGCCCGCCTCCTGGCCTATAGCCACCGGCTCAGCTTCGGCGCCATCGCGCGGGAGGTGCTCACCGCCGCGGGGGCCGCGGACGTGGCGGCCCGCGCCGCCGCGGACGTGGCCACCTTCGACCAGCAGGGCTGCGTCTCGCCCCACCTCTTTTACGTGGAGGCCGGCGGCGAGGTTTCCCCCCGTGACTTCGCCGCCGCGCTGGCCGCCGCGCTTCGGGAAGTCGAGCGCCGCCTGCCCCGCGGGCGCATCCCGCTGGCCGCCTCCGCCGCCATCCGGGGCATGCGGGACCTGGCGGACCTCGGCGGCGCAGAGATGTGGGCCAGCCCCGCCGGCACCGCCTGGACGGTCATCTTCGAGGAGGACACGACCTTCGCCCCCTCCTGCCTGAACCGGACGGTGCGGGTGAAACCGGTGGCCGACCTGGCCGACCTCCCGCCCCTCCTCGCCCCGCTCGGGAACGTCCTGCAGACAGCCGGCGTGGCGGCGCCCCCGGCGCGGCTCCCGGCTCTCGCCGCCCGCCTCGGCCGCCTGGGCGTCACGCGGCTCTGCCCGCTGGGGCAGATGCCCTTTCCCGCCTTCGCCTGGCATCACGACGGCCGGGGTAACCTGCTTGATCTCATCCGTTTCACCGACATCGAACCGGAGACCGGGGGCTGACGCCACGCACCCGTCCCTTTCCGCCTCTCGCCGGGGGGAGGTGGGCAGTCCCCCTGCGAATGGCTGCCCGGAATGCAGGTGTCCGGACTCGCACGAGGGATACGGATGGGGCCGCGGGGAGACGTGGACGAAGAGGGTTCCAGCTACAGCGTGGGGATGGGGGCCAACGCGCCGTTGCGGACGCGGCTGAAGTACTCCATCATCTTGCGCAGGCGGATGGCCAGGCGGTCCGGCGTGGCGTCCACCGCCTTGTTGAGGAACAGGGCCGGTTGGAGGCGGGCCACGAAGCTCCGGATGGCCGCATCCGGCCGCAGGGCGGAGAGGAAGAGAATGGGCGCCGGCCAGGTGACCCCGAAGCCGCGCTCCAGGGCGCGGATGGCCTTGGCCGTCGCCACGCCGTCCAGGTCCCGCATGAGGATGTCGAGGATGATGAGCTGCGCGTGCTGTTTCGTGCGAAGCCGCTCGGTGAGCCTGGTGAGCAGCTCGGTGCCTCCCTCGCAGGCCACCACGGTTTCGGCCAGGTGCTGCTCCATCAGAAGGTCTCGCAGGATCCAGCGGATGAATTTCTCGTCGTCCGCCAGCAGCACGCTTTCCATGCGTGCCTGATCCTGGGGGCCCTGGTGGCCCAGAGGCAGGCCGCAGTAGGAGCACCGGATTTCCGCCCCCTCGGCGGACCGGACGCTGTACGTCGGCACCTGCTCCCCGCAGGCGTGGCAATACAGAAGCGCCGTCTGCCCTTCCAGAGCTAAACCTACAGACATCCCAGTTCCCATCCGAAGTTGGAGTCCGGTCCAAACTCAGGGTGCAAGTCTTAAGCCTTAAGCAGTACTAAGTACTTGCCTTCACGTTAACATATCGTTTCTTCAGGACAGAAATCAGTATCAGTCTGCGCCAGAAATAACAACTTTCACGCCGATCCTGCCCCCTGCCTGGGTAGATTCTTCCCATCCAAAACCACACCCTTCACAACCACAAAGACGCAACGCATCAGGGTCAGAGGATGGGGGCCGCCACCGAAGGCTTGACCGTTCCAACTGCAGAGGCCATGAGGACGGGACCAGACCGGTTCGCGTCGGATCGGGGATGAGGAGCGTGGGAAAAGGAACGCGACCTCTGCGGGGCCCGCGGAAACTCCGCGCGACAGAAGGCCAGGCTATGCCACGCCGGCGCGCGGCATAGCCGGCCCATGAGAAACACCTTTTCAGGGCGGCCGCTGAACCCCGCCAGGGACGGGCAAGTAAGATCCAGGGAAGAGCGGCACCGGACGCGCGGGACCCACGGGCGGGCGCGCCACCGCCTCACCTGCTGCCGGCGGGGCAGCGGCAAGAGTTGTCGGGTCCTTTTCGGCAGCCCGTCAGATGGAATGTACCCGGCTATGGGAGTTCCACCATCAGATCGCCGCCGTGTGTAGAGATGGGGAAGGCGGCCACCTTCAGCGACGGGTTCGGCCCCAGGCACTGTCCGTTGGTGACGTTGAAGCGGAACCCGTGCCACGGGCAGGTGACCACGTCGCCTTCCAGGCTCCCTTCGCCGAGGGGCCCGCCCCGGTGCGCGCACGTGTTGTGCGTGGCGTAATATTTGCCTCCCACGTTGTATACGGCCACCGGAGTCCCGTCCACCTCGACGGTCTTGCACTCCCCCGGCTTCAGATCACTCGCGCTGCCCACCTTTACGGTCTTGGCCATCCTCTCCTCCCGGCGGCTCGCCGCCGCCATCTCCGACGCCGCCCGGCCTCCCGGCCGCGCGCCCTCCGATCCCCATCCTTTCACTCGCCTGGGTATTACCCTCGGCACATCCGTTTCCGTCGCCCCACGCCCTTCCTCTCACGGGGGCCACCCTCGGCCTCCGCCCGCAGGCACGAGCACCGGGCCCAACCTGGCGAGGCGCCGGGCCCCCGCTTGCGGGGTGGCGCTCTATCATTGATGGGCCTGCGCAGGGCCGAGGATGGCGGCCGAGGGCGACCCGCACCTCCCCCTACCCCTTGATCACCCCCATCGGCTTCAGCTTCGCCACCATCCGCGAGATCCCGGCCTCGTGGCACACCGCCACCACCGCCGCCACATCCTTGTACGCCTCCGGCATCTCCTCGGCCATGGATTCGCGGCTGCAGGCCCGGGCGATCACGCCCCCCTCCTCCAGTTCTCGCTCGATGGAACGCCCCCGGCCCTGCCGGACGGCCGCCGCCCGGCTCAGCATCCGGCCGGCGCCGTGGCAGGTGCTGCCGAAGGTTTCGGCCATCGCCCCCTCGGTCCCCACTAGGACGAAGGAGTACCGCCCCATGTCTCCGGGGATGAGCACGGGCTGGCCCACCGCCCGGTACGCCTCGGGCAGCTCCGGGTGCCCCGGCGGGAAGGCCCGGGTGGCCCCTTTGCGGTGGACGGCCACCTTCACCCGCCTGCCCTCCACCTCGTGCTCCTCGATCTTCACGATGTTGTGGGCCACGTCGTACACGAGGGCCATGCCCAGGGCGGCCGGGCTGAGGCGGAGCACGCGGAGGAACACCTCCCTGGCCCAGTGCGCCAGGCACGCGCGGTTGGCCCAGGCGAAGTTGGCCGCCGCCCGCATCCCGCCCAGGTAGTCCTGGACCTCGCGCGACCCGATGGGGGCACAGGCCAGTTGCCGATCCGGCAGGCTGATCTGGTATTTCCGGACGGCCTGCTCCATGGTCTTCAGGTAATCCGTGCACACCTGGTGACCGAAGCCCCGCGACCCGGTGTGGATCAGTACGGTCACCTGGTCCCGGAAGAGCCCCAGGGCGGCGGCCGCCTTCTCATCGAACACCTCCTGGACATACTGCACCTCCAGGAAGTGATTGCCGGACCCGAGGGTGCCGAGCTGGTCCTTGCCGCGTTCGAAGGGTCGGGGGCCCACGCAGGCCGGGTCCGCGCCCGGGAGGCAGCCGCAAGACTCCACGTGCTGCAGGTCCTCGGCCCCGCCCATGCCCCGCTCGATGGCCCAGCGCGCCCCCTTGGTGATGGGCCCCCTCAACTCCTCCCGGCTCAGCCGCACCTTGCCCCGGGAGCCCACGCCGGTGGGCACGTCGCTGAAGAGGCCGGCCACCAGGTCCCGTATGCGGGGGAGGACCTCGTCCCGCATCAGGTGGGTGCGCAGCAGGCGCACGCCGCAGTTGATATCGTATCCCACGCCGCCGGGCGAGATCACCCCGTCCTCGACGCGGGTGGCCACCACCCCGCCGATGGGAAATCCGTAGCCCTGGTGGATGTCCGGCATGGCGAAGGCGGCCCGCACCACGCCGGGCAGGGTGGCCGTGTTGGCCACCTGCTCCAGCGACTGGTCGCCCCGGATGGCCCCCATGAGCGCGTCGTCGGCGAACACGATGCCGGGCACCCGCATCCCGGGCTTGGCGTCCGGCGGGATCCGCCAGCGCCACGCATCCACCTTCTCGATTCTCACCGTCGCCTCCCCACGATTCATTCCCCGGCGCGAGGATGGACCATCATAGTCCCGACGTCCGCAGGAGGGCAAGCCGCCCCGCGACGGCGGGATCCATGGCAAGGGATGGAGGCGACAGGGGCGGGCTAACGCTTGTGGCGCTGAGGGGCGGTGCGGCGGCCCGGCACCGCGACGCCGGCGGCGTCCAGGGCTTTGAGGAGTTCCACGGCCTGGATTTCCTGCTTGGCGCGGAGGGCCCGGTAGTCCTGCTGGGAGAGCTTGCCGGCGGCGAAGTCCAGGTCCAGCTCGTGGAGGGATTGGTAGAGGATCTCCTTCTCCACTTTCAGGAGATGCGCCGGGTCCTCGCCGTCGGCGGGCGCCGCCGGCGCGGCGGACGGGCCCGCCAGGAGAGGCTGGGCCACCACCCACGCGGCCGCCAGGGTCAGCACGGCGCAGATCAGGAGTGCCACTGGATCCATACGGATTCCTCGATGCCCGCCCCGGTCACGCAGCAGCGCTCCATGGCGGAATGTTCAAAGGCTCTTCTCGCGCAGGCCGCTCAAAAAGGCCCAGATGCAAGGCGGCGCGCGATGCGCCGACTGAGGCGTACACCGGGTACGCCGCAGGGAGTGCGCGAGCGCGCCAACGCCGCAGATGGGCCTTTTTCAGCGGCCTGCTATCGGGCGAACTCGTCCAGTTCGCGGCGAAGACGCTCGCGGTATGCCGCATCCTCGGGGTTGGCGGGCGGCACGCCCTCCCCCCCGCCGCCGTCCGTGGCACCCTCGCGCCCGGCCCAGCGGCGGGTCAGGAACACCACGGCGAAGGCGCCCGCGACGATGCCCACGAAGGGCAGCCCCCAGGCCAGCAGGTTGAATCCCTTCTTCATCGGCGCCAGCAGGATCCACTCGCCGTATTTGGAGGTGAAGTAGGCCTCGATCTGCTGGCGGCTCTCCCCCGCCTTCAGCTTCTCGCGGATCACGCCCCGCATCTCGTTGGCAAGCCCCGACGGGGAATCACCCACCGAGAGGTTCTGGCACACCGGGCAACGAAGCTGGGCGGCGATTTCACGCACCTGCTCCTCGAGGTCCTGCGGGGCCTGGGGCGCGGGCGCCGCCGCACCCGCCAGCGCCACCGCCGCGGCCAACAGACACAGCATGCCCCAGACCCGCAACCCGCCGCGGCGGATTGCAGATTGCGGATTGCGGACGCGGGAGGCGGGACTTCTCATGGCTTGAGGAGCGGCTCCACCTGCTCCGCCACCATCTGGTCCGTCACCCCGCCCACCTGCTTGTGCGCGATGACCCCCTGCCGGTCGATCACAAAGGTCTCGGGAACGCCGTACACGCCGTAGTCGATGGCGATCTTGCCCCCCGGGTCCGGCCCGTTGGCGAAGGTCAGCTTGAACTGGTCGATGAACTGGCGGCCCGCCGCCTCGGTGTCCTGGATGTCCACCCCCACCACCAGCCCACGGTCCCGATAGGCGCGCCAGGCGCGCTCCAGCTCCGGCGCCTCCTCGTAGCAGGCCGGGAAACACCAGGAGGCCCAGAAGTTCAGCAGCACCACCTTGCCCCGCAGGCCCTCCAGGCTCAGCGGCCCCCCGTCGTACACCGTCATGGTGAAGGGGGGCGCAGGCTTCTTGATGAGCGGCGAGGGGATGGCCCGCGGGTCCGTGGTGAAGCCGTATGCCAGGAGCCCGATGAGGGGCAGGGCGGCCAGCGGGATCAAGGCCTTCTTCCAGCTCATGTTCCCTCTTCCTTCAATCCCTCATTCCCATCCGCATCGCGCCATGGGCCGCACCTCACGCGGCCGCCTCCTCGTCCACGCCGCTGGGCCGCCGGTCCGGCCAGACGGCGATCACCGTCCCGAGGGTCAGCACCAGGCCGCCGATCCACATCCAGATCACCAGGGGCCGCACCAGCACCTTGAGGGTGGCCAGGTGGGTCCCGGTGGTCCGGTCCACATCGGCCTGGGTGAGGATCACGTACAGGTCGTCCCGCAGGGTGGATCGCATCACCGCCCGGCTGATGGGCTGGTTGTTGGCCAGGTAGTTCTTGCGGGCGGGCTGCATCTCTCCCACCGGCTTCCCCTGGTTGGTGACGGCCACGTTGGCCCAGATCCGGTCGTGGTTGCTCTCGCGCGCCGCGTCCAGCCCCTGGAACAGCAGGTGATACCGGCCGACGTCCACGGCCTCGCCCTGGTGCAGGGTCACCTCGCGCTCCCGGGAAAAGCCCGAGGAGGCGGCCACCCCCACCACCAGCAGCACCACGCCCACGTGCACCACCAGGCCGCCGTACCGGCGCCGGTTCCGCCGCGTGAGCGAGCCCACGGCCACGGCCAGGGGCTCGCCCATGATCCGCTGGCGGGCCCGAGCCCCCTTCCAGAACTCCTCGATCACGCTGGCCAGCACGAAGGCACACAGGGCGAAGATCAGCACCGCCGCCGGGTAGTCCCGCCCCACAGGATAGAGGGCCACGCCCACCAGGGCGGCCAGCCCCAGGGGGCGCAGCAGGATGCGCCGCAGATGGTCCAGCGTGGCCCGGCGCCACGCCACCAGCGGGCCCGCCCCCATGAGGAACAGCAGGATGGCCATCAGGGGGATGCTCACCTGGTTGAAGAAGGGCGCCCCCACGCTCACCTTCACGCCCCGCACCAGCTCCGCCAGCAGGGGAAAGATGGTCCCCAGGAACACGGCGAAGCACATCCCCACCAGGACCACGTTGTTGAGCAGGAAGGCGCTCTCCCGGCACACCGGCGCGTCCAGCTCGCCGTGGCCGCGGAGCTGGTCCGATCGCCACACCAGCAGGCTGAGGGAGACCACCAGCACCAGGCCCAGGAAGGCCAGGAAGTACGCCCCGATGGAGGACTGGGAGAAGGCGTGCACCGATGAGATGACGCCGCTGCGCGTCAGGAACGTGCCGAAGAGGGTGAGGCTGAAGGTGAGGATGATGAGGGCCAGGTTCCAGACCTTCAGCATGCCGCGCCGTTCCTGGATCATCACCGAGTGCAGGAAAGCCGTCCCCATGATCCAGGGCATGATGGCCGCGTTCTCCACCGGGTCCCACGCCCAGTAGCCGCCCCATCCCAGCACGTGATAGGACCACCAGGCGCCCAGGATATTTCCCAGGGAGAGGAAATACCAGGCCACCACCGTCCACCGCCGCGTGATGATCACCCACTCGGGGGTGAGCCGCCCCGTCACCAGGGAGGCGATGGCGAAGGCGTAAGGCACGGTGAACCCCACGAACCCCAGGTAGAGGACGGGCGGGTGGCTGAACATGTAGGTGTCTTCCAGGAGCACGTTCAGGCCGCGCCCGTCGGCCGGCACCGGCCAGACGCGGGCGAAGGGGTTGGCCGGCACCGTCATCACCAGGAAGAAGAAGGCGCACGCGGTGAAGAAGACGGCCAGCACCGTGGGCATGAGCTCGCGGTGCGCGCCCCGGTAGCGCCAGGCCACCAGGGCCGTGTAGCCGGTGAGCCAGAGGGCCCACAGGATGATGGAGCCCTCCAGGGCGCCCCACAGGCCGGTGATGCGGTAGTAGAGCGGCGTGCCCCGGCTGGTGTTGTTGGCCACGTAGCGGATGCTGAAGTCCAGGTTCACCAGGGCGGCGATCAGGAGGCCGGCCGCCAGCAGGGTGAGGGCCACAAGCACCAGGGCCGTCCGCCGGGCGCTGGCCAGAAGGTCGGGGCGGTCTCTCCGGCCGGCCAGGACCGAAATCACGGCCCCGTAGAGGGAGAGGACCAGGCCCAGGAAGAGGACAAAGCTGCCCACCGTGGCGATCATTACCGTGCCGTGCCTTTCTGCTGCTCCAGGGTCTTGTAGAGGTCCTGCTTCTGCGCGGCGGTGGCGTCCTTCGCCGGCGGGTGATAGTCCTCGGAGTGCTTGGCCAGGATCTGCTTGGCCTGAAACACGCCGTCGGCGTACTGCCCCTCCACCACCGCCCCGCGCCCCTCCCCGAACAGGTCCGGCGGGGCCCCCGTGTGCCGTACCGCGATAGTGGCCTTCCCGTCCGTCACGGCGAAGCTGAGGGCCAGGGTCTTGGGGTCCCAGTGCACCGAGCCCCGCTGCACCATGCCGCCCAGGCGCAGGGCGCCCGGGACGCTGGCCCCCCTGGCGCTGAGCTCCGACGGGGTGACGAAATACACCACGGCCTCGCGGAACCCTCCCAGGATGAGGAAGCCCAGGGCCCCCAGCACCACCGCCCCCGCCACCACGTACTTGATGCGCCCCTTCACGATCCGCCCTTTCTCTGAGGCGAGAGGGCCGCCCGCTCGGCCTCGGCCGCCCGCACCTGCCGGGCCAGGTAGATCCGGTACCCCAGCAGCACGACGGCGGCGACCCCGTACGCCGCCAGGATGTAGTCCCAATGCGCGTTCACCGCCGGCCCCGCTGCAGTTTCATCTCCAGCACGGCCCGGCGGACCCCCTCCAGCCGCACCCGCACGGCCAGCAGGTAGGCGTACAACAGCCACATGATGGCGATGTTGGCGAGCACGATGGCCTTCATCTCCGGCGCCATCTTGGAGGGGCCGGCCCCCAGGAGGGTGGCCGGCTGGTGCAGGGTTCGCCACCACACGACGGCCATGTGGATCACCGGGATATCCAGTGCCCCGATGATCCCCAGCACCGCGGCGTAGCGCGCCCCGCTGGCCTCGTCGTCCGCGAAGCCGCGGAGCATCAGGTAACCCACGTAGATCACGAACAGGATCGACACGCTGGTCAGCCGGGCGTCCCACGTCCACCAGGCGCCCCAGGTGGGCTTGCCCCAGATGGACCCGCTAACGATGGTGATCCCCGTGAAGATCACCCCCAGCTCGGCCGAGGACCTCGCCACCGCATCCCAGCGGAAGGACCGGGTCTTCAAGTAGGCGATGCTGAAGACGAACACTACGGCGAAGGCCAGGTAGGCGGTGAGCACCGAGGGCACGTGCAGGTACAAGATGCGTGACACCTCGCCCTGGACCGCGTCCCGGGGCGCCGCCACCAGGCCCAGGTACAATGCCGCCAGCACCCCCACCCCCGCCGCCGCCCCCAGCCAGCGCAGCGCGCTCATTGCGGATTGCGGATTGCGGCTTGCGGAATATGGGCCCGCATCCCGGCACCCCGTCCCCTGTAGGCGGCGATCTGAAAGTTGTCCTCGCCATTCCGCATTCCGCGTTCCGCATTCCGCATTGGGTCATCCTTCCAGGACGAACTCGAACACCAACGGGCAGGCGGCCAGGAACATCACGTCGAAGACGGCCAGGAGCTTCAGCCAGGACCCCCCGTCCGTCATGATCCCGGGCACCAGCACGGCCTCCGTGGCCCGCACCGCCCCCAGGATCACGGGGACCACCAGCGGGATCAGCAAGAGAGGCAGCAGCACCTCCCGCGCCCGCATGGTGGACGCCATGGCGGCCACCAGGGTGCCCACGGCGGCGAAGCCGATGGTGCCCAGCACGCCCACGAGGGCGAGCTGGGGCAGCACGCGCCAGACGTCCAGGTTCTGGAGCACGGCGAACAGGACCAGGATCAGCGCCTCCGCCGCCAGCATCACCGCCATGTTCCCGGCGAACTTCCCGAAGAAGACCGCCTCGGGGGGCGCCGGGCTGAGCACCAGTGCCTCCAGGCACTCGTTCTCCCGCTCTACCTGGAACGACCGGCTGAGGCCCAGCATCCCGGTGAACAGGAAGGCCACCCAGAGGAGGCCCGCCGAGGCCTCCCGCAGGGCCACGCTCCCCGGGCCCAGGGCGAAGTTGAACACCAGCAGGATCAGGGCGGCGAAGAAGCACATGGTGGCCAGCGCCTCGCGGGCCCGCAGCTCCACCAGCAGGTCCTTCCGGGCCAGGGCCCACGCCCCCCCGATGGTCCTCATCGCCGGTTCCCTTCCACGGCCGTCTCGTACGCCTCGCGCAGCCCCGCCAGGGTCATCCCGTCCTTGCGCCCCTCCCAGGCCACGCGGCCGTCCACCAGGATGGCGAACCGGTCGCACACGGCGTAGGCGCGGCCGAGCTGGTGGGCGGCGATGACCGCCCCGCCGCCGCGGCCCTTCACGGCCAGCAGGATGCGGTCCAGCATGGCGCCGGCCTCGCGATCCAGGGCCAGGTAGGGTTCGTCGAGGAACACCAGGGAGGGATGAAAGAGCAGCACCTTGGCGAGGGCCAGGCGGCGCTGCATGCCGCCGGAGAAGGCGCGCACCCGGACGTCCCGGGCGCCATCGAGGCCTACTTCCTCCAGGACCTTCCCGATCTCGCCATCGTGGGCGGGTGCCCCCCGCATCCGGGCGGTGAAGCGCAGGTTCTCCGCGGCGGTCAGCTCTCCGTAGAGATGCGAGGCCGCGGCGATCACCGCGATCCGGGCGCGGATGGCCTCGCGCTCCCGGACCACGTCGTAGCCCAGCACCGCGGCCCGCCCGGCGGTGGGCCGGAGCCCGGTGGCCAGGATCCGGAGGAGGGTCGTCTTCCCGGCGCCGTTGGGCCCCAGCAGGGCCAACGCCTCCCCCGGCGCGAGGGCCGCGTCCACGCCGTCCAGCGCCAACGAGGCCCCATAGGCCTTGGTGAGCCCGGAGGCCTCGATCACGCGGTCACTCCCCCATGAAGTGCACTTGGAAGGTGCGTTCCCGCGGCCCGTCCAGCTCGGCCATGATGATGCTCTGCCAGCGTCCGAGCTGCATCTCCCCTTCCGCCACGGGCACCGCCAACGTCTGGTTCAGGAACGCGCTCCGCAGGTGCGAATCGGCGTTGCCCCGCTCGCAGTCCGAGAAGCGGGGATCGTCGTGCCGGTAGCCCCCGCGCTCCGGGACCAAGCGGCCGACGAAGGCCTTCAGGTCCTCGATGAGGGCGTCCTGGAATTCATTGATGAACAGGGCCACGGTGGTGTGGAGGGACCTGAGGATGATCTGCCCGTTCCGGATCTCGTGCTGCTTCAGGCACTCGCGCACCTTCTTGGTGATGTCCTGGAATTCCAGGCGCTGCCTCGTCATGATCTGGAACGTATCGTGGAAGATCTTCATCGTCGACCGTTCCCCCCTTCCCCGCCCGATTCGCCCCCCCGTTCGCCCGCGGGAACATCGGGCCGCCCGGATCCCCCGGCCAAGTCCGTCAGAACCGCCCCATGGACAGACCCAGGTACATGATCACCACGAGCAGCATCACGTTGGCCAGCGCGCATCCCTGCAGCCGCCGCACCATGGCGGCCTGCCGACGCGCCGCCTCCGGGTCCGCGGGGCCCGGCGATCCGTCCCCCCCGGGCGGCAGCAGCGAGCGCTCCAGGGGGAGCCCCACGCCGAAGCACTGGTAGCTGGCCAGCATGGCCAGGACGAACACCAGGAGGAGCTTGGTGCCCAGCACCGCCAGGAGCCGGGGGAAGTACTCGGCCCCCAGGCCCACCTTCAGCCGCGTGAGGTAGAACCCGCCGGACACGATCAGCACGCCCACGCAGGCCAGGTAGAACGGGTGGAAGGCCCGCATGCCCGCCACGATCAGGCGCGTGGCTCCCTCCGGCCCTCCGGCCGCCGCCCGGCGGATCCGCGGGATGAAGATCCCCCCGAAGAACGCCATTCCGCCCAGGGCCAGGCCGGCGGCCGAGACGTGCACCAGCAGGAACCAGAGTTGTCCACGATCCATGCGCCGGCCATGCCCGCTCACAGCCATTGCAGGCTGCTCAAAAAGATCCAGATCCTAGGCGGCGCGCGGATTCCGCATTCCGCAATCCGCATTCCGCAATGGAGAGGTGGGCCTTTTTCAGCAGCCTGCTAGGCCGCGGTGGCGCCGGCCAGGTGCCTCCGCTCCCAGTCCGCCTCCGCTGCCGTGAAGTAGGGGACCCTGGTCTTCTTGTACTCCTTGGTGCTGTAGAGCACCGCGTACTCGGAGATCCCGGTGGCCCCCGAGATGGCCTCGATCACCTTCTGGCACTCCGCCGGGCTGCGGCCGTGGATCATGGTGAAGACGTTGTACGGCCAGTCCGGATACACGGGGCGCTGGTAGCAATGGCTCACGGCGTTGAACCCCGCAAACTTGGGGCCCAGCTCGTGCACCCGTTCGGGTGGGACCTTCCACACGCCCATGGCATTGGCCCGGAAACCCGCCTCCCGGTGGTGCAGCACGGCCGCCAGCCGCCGCATGTACCCCTGCTCCTGGAAGGCCGCCGCCTGCTCCAGCAACGCCGCCACCGTGATCCCCAGGGCCTGGGCCCATGGGGCGAAGGGTTCGGGCTGGATCGGCAGGTCCTTCTGCAGCTCGCGGATGAAGGCGATCTCGCGGGGGCCGATGGCCGCGGGCCCCGCGGCGGGTCGCTGGTGATCTCCGTAGCCGTCGTCGGACTGGGCCGTAATGTCCTCCGTCCCCGTCATGTCCAGCTTGACGCCGATCTTGAAGAGCCGCAGCGTCTGGAGGATGCGGGTGGATTCCGCCCCGGCCAGCCGGTGCAGCACTTCCACCGTCTGCTCCAGCGACGTGGTGGGGGGGACCGCCAGCGTGAACCAGAGGTTGAATTCGTGGTTCCGCTTGTAGTTATGGCTCACCCCGGGGTGCTCGTTGAGGACGGCCGCCGCCTCGTCCACCCGGCCGGCCGGGACCCGCATGGCCACCAGGCTGCTCTTGTAGCCCAGGCTGCGCGTGTCGAAGATGGCGCTGATCTGGCGCACCACGCGGTCCGCCTTGAGGCGGGCGACGCGGGCCAGGACGTCTTCCTCGGAGGTCCCCAGGGACTCGGCCATCGCCTGGAAAGGGCGCGGGACCAGGGGGAATTCCCACTGCAGCTTGTTCAGCAGGCGTTTATCGAGGGCATCCAGCTCCGTTTTGTTCGGCGTCATGGCGCAACCCTCTCTGCCGGCGCGGCTCGGCCGACAACGTAGAATAACGGATTCCCAGGGCCACGCGCAAGGGCTTTGTGGCTCAGTCCCCGCCCTGGCCGTCGCTCCCTCGCGGGTCCGCGGCAACGGGCGCGCCGGGCGGCGCCGGGGCCTCGTCCCGCTGGAACAGGTTCGGCACGGCCGAGCGCACCGTGAGTGTAAAGACGTCCGGCCGATTGTAGTGGCCGGCGTAGTCGTGCACCAGCTTGGCCTGCACCACGTCCTCCAGGTCGAGGTCGGCGTAGAGGATGCCCTCCTCACCACCCATCGGCCCGGCGATCACCATGCTGTTGGCGCCGATGATGCATGTCCCGCCCCCGCTGTCGCCCTCATCGAGGAAGGCGCGGTCCTCCGGCACGTAGGGGAGGATCCGCTTCATCTCCTCGGAGATGGTGCTGCAGCAGTTCAGCACGAAGCAGTTGGCCTTGTACGACAGGGCGCGGCTGGCGAACAGCACCACGTCCCGCATCTTGTGCTCGCTGCGCGAGAAGTGGTTCGGCCAACTGGCCACGTGGATGCAGGTCCCCTGCGCGGCCAGGGCGAAGATGGCCAGGGGGTTGGAGTTCTCCCCGCAGATGAGCCCGCTGACCTTGCCCAAATCGGTGTCGAAGGCCTGCAGGGTATCGCCGAAGCCGCCCGTGTGCACCAGCCGCTCGCCCACCGTGGGCATGAGCTTCTGGTGCTTGCCCAGGATTCGCCCGTGGCGGTCGATGAAGAGCTGGGTGTTGTAGAGCGTGCCCATGGCGCCGGGCCGCTTCTCGCACACCCCCATCACCACATAGCAGTTGGCCGCACGGGCCGCCGCGCAGAGGGCATCGGTGGCCGGACTCGGGATCTCCACCGAGTTCTTCACCAGCTCCCGCGCCAGGCGGTGGCTCTCGGCCCCCGTGGCCGGACGGAAGTGATACCACACCGGGTGGGCGGGCACGAAGCCCTCCGGAAATCCCACCAACTGCGCCCCGCCGGCGCCCGCCTCCCGGATCAGCCGGCACGCCTTCTCCACGGAGCCCTCGCGGTCCAGGAATACCGGGGCCGCCTGTACCGCCGCCACCCGGACCTTAGGATACGTCTCGCCCATCTTCCCCCCTCCGCCCGGTCACGCGCCGCTCCCCGCGGCGGCAGCGACGGGCGAGCAGAACCATCAGTCCTTGGAGCCGCGCGCCTGGGCGCGCACCTTGGCGGCGTCGAAGGCGTTGAAGCGGTCCACGAAGGCATTGGTGTACGCCTCCGCCGGCGGGATCCTGGCCTTCACGATGCCGAGCTGCGCCATGGCGTCCCCGAAGACCTGCCACTCCTCCGGGTCCCAGGCGCCCCACTTGCGGACCCTGTCCCCCTCCTTGAAATCGAAGATCCTCAGCGCCTCCTTCAGAAGGAAGACCGAATCCTTCAGCGCCATGGCCTCGTCCAGGCCCTTGGGTTTCGCCTCCGGGTACACCTTCCAGTGGATGCGCACGGCCGCCTCGGGGTTCTCCATGGCGAAGACGGTGGCCTTGGCCACGGCCCGGCCGAGCCCCGCGACGGCCTCCGGGTTGGCCTGGAGGAATTCCTCGCGGGCCACGATCCCGTTGGAGAAGAACTTGGCGAAGGCCGGGTTCACCAGGCGGCGCAGCTTGAGCCCGGCCCCCTCCATGGCCGCATACTCCAGCTCCCAGAGGGCCAGGCCGTCCACCCGGCCCGCCTTCAGCGCGGCCATGGCCTGCCCGCCCTGCCCCACCGCCAGAAACGCGACGTCCTTCTCCGGATCAACACCGAAGGCGCGCAGGCTGGCCTTGGCCAGGGCGGTGCCGATGGAGGCGATGTTGGATACCCCCAGGCTCTTCCCCCGCAGGTCGGCCCAGGCGCGGACCGGGCCCCCCTCGGGCACGACCACCGTGTAGATGTTGTGCCGGTTGTAGTTATAGAAGTGGACGAGGCGGATGTTCTTGTCCGGCTGGCGGGCGATGAGCACCGCCTCGGGGCTGGGGATCCCCACGTCGCCATGCCCGGCCGCCAACTGCTGGATGGTGGCCAGGCTGCCGGCCGCCGCCGAGAACGTCACGTCGAGGCCCTCCTCGGCGTAATAGCCGAGACCCACGGGGATGGAGCTGTACGGCCCGTACGCGGGCGAGTTGGAGAGCGACCCGCGGACGAACCGCACCGTCTTCAGCGCCTGCTCGCCCGCCTCGGCCGCGCCCCCGCCCCCAAATACACACAGCAAGAGGCCCAACGCCACAAGATATCGCAGAACCACCTCCCCCTCACTCCTCACGCCTCACCCCTCACGCCTTCCGCCTCACGCCTCCCGCCTCCCGCCTGCCAATGCCTCGGCCTCCGCTGCCTTGAGCACCGCCGCCACGATCTTCGTGTACCCCGTGCACCGGCACAGGTTGCCCGAGAGGGCCTCCCGCACCTGGGCCTCAGTGGGGCGCGGGTTCTGGTTCAGCAGGCCCCGCGCCGCCAGGATGAACCCGGGGATACAGAAGCCGCACTGCACGGCCCACGTCTCCAGGAAGGCCTGCTGCACGGCGTCTAGCCGGTCGCGGGCGCCCAGGCCCTCGATGGTGGTGACCGTGCGGCCGTGCATGGTGGGGGCGAAGATCAGGCAGGACCGGACCGCCTGCCCGTCCACCAGGATGGTGCAGGCCCCGCACTCCCCCTCCAAGCAGCCGTCCTTCGCCCCCACGAGGCCCAGGCGGTTGCGGAGCGTGTGCAGGAAGATCTCCCCGGCCGGCACCTTCAGGTCCCGCCGCGTCCCATTCACCGTGACCGTGATCGGATATTCCATCACTCCCCTTCGGCTTCCGAGGATTCGTGCCCGCGCGCCGGGCATCAGAGGATTGCCAAGAGGCTGCAACTGCGCAGGCTGCTCAAAAAGGCCCAGGTGCAAGGTGGCGCGCGAAAGGCCGAGTGAGGCGTACGCCGGGTACGCCGCAGCGAGCGCCCGAGCGCGCCAACGCCGCAGATGGGCCTTTTTCAGCAGCCTGCCAGGGCGCGCTCAACGAGCACCGCGGCGACTTCCCTGCGGTACCAGGCCTCGCCCCGCACGTCGTCGATGGGCCTCGTGTCGCCGGCGGCGGCCGCGGCGGCCCGCCGGATCACATCGGCGCTGAGCCGCTGCCCGCGCAGCAGCGCCTCGGCGGAGCGGGCCCGCATGGGCGTGGGCGCCACGGACCCGTAGGCGATCCCGACGTCCAGCACGTCGCCCCCCGGCCCCTGGGCCACCTCCACGGCGGCGCACACGATGGAGATGGCCATGGCCTTGCGTCTCCCCACCTTGAGGAACGCCCCGTGCAGGCGGGCCCCGGCGGGGGGCGCGGGGATGCGCACCTCGATGATCAGCTCGTCCGGCGCCAGCACGCTCTGCTTGGGGCCGGTGAAAAAATCGTGGAGCGGCACGTCGCGCCGGCCCTGCGGGCCGCGCAGCCTGGCCTCGGCGCCCAAAGCCAGCAGCGCCACGGACCCGTCGCCCGCCGGGGAGGCGGTGGCCAGGTTGCCGCCGATGGTGCCCTGGAGCTGGATGGCCCACGACCCTACGGTGCGCGCGGCCTCCACCAGCGAGCGCGCCCGCCGCTGCACCAGGGGCGACCGGATCACCTCTGTGAAGGATGTGGCCGCGCCCAGCACCAGGGCCCCGCGCTCCTCGCGGATGCCGCGCAACTCCGCCACGTTCCCGATGGAGACCAGGGCGTCCCAGCGCGGGTGGAGGAACTCCTGCTCCACCGCCAGGTCCGTGCCGCCCGCCAGCACCTTCACCGTGCCGGGCAGCCGCCCCAGCAGTTCAACCGTCTCGTCCACCGTCGTCGGACTGTAAAATTCCATGGGTCTTCTTCAAGATCGCCTGGACGCTCGGACGCCGCGCCCCTGCGCAGGCCGCTCAAAAAGGTCCAG